>Ga0213862_10000097_pt1 | contig 34160 bp, 23 predicted proteins | sample PICome_7_FD_160092 | JGI IMG/M metagenome (GOLD analysis project Ga0213862, IMG submission 160092) | Coastal seawater microbial communities near Pivers Island, North Carolina, United States - PICO266 | ecosystem: Environmental > Aquatic > Marine > Coastal | place: USA: North Carolina... | reverse complement strand
GCGATATTGAAAATACCTGTCAATGGTATTCATAGTATTATCCTGATTTAAATCTTCGGCATCAGGTATGGTGTATGATCCTCTAAATTGTTCTGTAACTTCAATTGGGGAGTTGCCTTGTGTACCATTGTAATTTTTATAACGATCCAAAACAGAACCACTGCCTTGACCGAAATAGCTATAGTTATCACCTGCCGGGTCGTCCGCAGGTCCATTGGTATAAATGATGCGTTCTTCATCATCGTTGAGTCCATCTAAGCCTACGTCTTGCAAGCTGCGATTTTGTCCGTCTGCGTCAAAAGCATATACAAGCGACTGTGTGGCTGGTGTTATCCCCCAAGCCGTATTGTAGGTAGCTGTGTTTTGCCCTGAAGCTGGAAGTCCGTTTTCATAAACTTTGCGGCCGTCTTTTAATACGTCTTCAGAAATGTTACCTAAATGAAATACCAATTCGCCCAAATCATCAGATGCTGACGTTTGATCTGAAAAAGTATCTAACAGCCAAAATTCGATATACTCCACATTGGATTGAGCAAAGTCGGTAGTAGACATGGCGCGTGTAATTCCAGCCCAGCTATCTTCAGGAGCTGATCCAAAAGCAGGAGCATTGTTATAAGGGCCGCGCTCTTGTGGATAATAGGCCAAGTCAAAGGTATACTGGACCAAAGACTGCCCCTGTACAACATCTTGTTGAGGGAAAATTTCTTCTATAAAAATACGTCTTGCTGCATTGGTCGAGAGGTCATCGTCAGAAATACCGCTTGGTCTTCTATTGGAGTAAAACAAAGGATCAATATTGTACCATGAAAGTTTGGCGCGCTGATAACCTGCGCTTATGTCATCTACATTTACACTTGACCCTGCAATGGGCAATTGGTGTGAAGGAGCGGGCACACTGGAGAGAAACCAAGAGTAGGTATCTCGTATATCAAGGTTGGTTTGGGTTCCTTCAAAATCGTCTATATAAGTGGTAGGAGCATTGTTGAGCTGAGTACCTCTTGGCTGCCCCACTTTCAGATAAGCCGCCTCTGCTCGAATGGAAAGGTTTGATACAACTCGGGTATCAATATTGGGAAGCTTATTTACCATTCTTGTAAGGAAAGGAATCTCCTTTGAGAAATTTCCACTCAATCCCAGCATGGTATTGTTTACCGGTTCTGTGCCATAGTTGGCTTTTTGGGTCATTGGTCTTTCGCTTAGACGCATATAGGTTCCTCCTATCAAGAGGTCGTCATTCACTTTATGTTCTGCAGTGAAGCCCATAAAACGCTTGTTCTGTTGACCAAAAAGGGTGTTGCTTTCAGTAGAAACCTCAATAGGTATGTTTGAGTTTTTAATCCCCTCGTTGAGTATGGTTACACGTCCCAACTGATAATTTACGGTATAGTCTAAACCTTCTTGAAGCAATCTACCGCCTGCAGTAACACGAACAGAACCGCGTGGTACATTAAAAGCACCAAGGGCTATTCCTTGTCCGCCACCCATTGATTTATAACGGCCTTTTAGTTCAAATTTATTGTATCGTTGATAGTCTGCCGCATCTGCTTTTGTGATGTCGTACATTTCCTTAAATACATACTTCTTTTGGTTTTCGTTGTAAAAGTTTCTGTTGCCATATTCTTCCTGTGGATCGTTAGACTTTAACAACTCAAACAAGTAGGCTCCAAAAGGTTCTATGCTTGGAAAAATAATTTGTCCTTGTTCTGGAAGCACCGTTATCCCACTGATGAAATCAAAAAATCCATCTCCTTCGGCTTGAGCATCTTGATAGATATTGAGTCTGTCTAAACCAAAAAGGTTAAGCAAAATACGCTCTTCTGTTCCTTCAGGCCACACTCCCTCTGCCCCTTCTTTGGGTGTAATGAAGTTTGTTGGTGAAGGGTCTGTATAAACGATATTGAAAACAAAATCTTCTTTATCTAATTGAAATGCGCCAATATTATAAACGTTTTTCATCATTAGATCAAAAACGGGTTGTGCTACATCAAGCACAGAGCTTTTAAGCATTTTAACCACCAAGCTGTTGTTGCTTACAATTGGAGCGGCTGGCAATCCAGAAACGGTTGTTGCTGCGACACCATCTCCGGCAAATTCACCTACCTGATAAACTTGACCATTAGCCGTATATTGAAAAGCAACAGCCAATACTTCATCATTGTTTAAGGGTTGATTCAATGAGATATACCCCAACTGCTTGTGTAAGGTATATTCGGTTTGGTTTAATTTGCGTGCGCTTTCCAAAATGGCGTAATCACGTCCCTCATTCACTTGGGGTGAAATGCTTCCAAAGCCGTCTTTTGCTGTGGCAATATCACGAATATCATCCGTAAGAATTCCCCCTCCGCCAATGGCTAGCGGATCTGCCTTGTTTACTTCGTTATCAGGAAAAGCATTGGGTCCAGCATTAAAAAATCCACTCGTTATATCATCGAGCATTGTAGCATCTGGATTAGATTCTCCCAAATCTTGAAGGGCAATAAGGTTTCGCACATTAGTTACGCGTGCCGAGCGGTTGGTAACCCAAACTTCTAATCGGGTAATGTCAATAGGAGAGTTGACATAAGGGTAAGTTTTAACCGATTTATCATAATTGTCTCTAAAGTATTGTGCTAAGAAAAAGTGTCTATTGTCCTCATAATCTAAAGCAAATAAGGAAAATTCCTCAAGAGTACCCTCGCCGTTGGTTTGTATGGTTTGACTTTGTGATCGCTGTTCTGAAATTACTGCAGCAATGTTGGTGTTGCCAAACTTGAGTTCTGCTTTGACTCCAAAAAGACTTTGTGCACCCGTAATCAACGAACTGTTAATGGGCATGCTGACATTACCTACTTCAAGTTTTTGAAGAATCCCATCCTCATTACCACTTATTCCTTGATCTTTAAGGTTTTGAATGTTGTTAAACTTGTTTGTGGCATTCTCTGCAAATTGATTGCCTTTATTGAGTAAATCTTTACCCTTGTTAACAAGGTCTTCCCCTTTATTTGCTAATTCCTTCCCCTTATTAATGGTGTTTTGCACACTACTCGGCACCAAGTCTTCTGGAAAAAACTCCAACTTTACAACGCGCTGAAAATCAAAAGTAGATTGGGTATCGTAGTTTGCATTGACTTTTAATCGGGTCCCAATTGTACCAGTAAGCGCCAGATTGATACGTTGGTTAAAATCAAAAGCCAGGCTGCTTTGATTACGTGGGGAAAGGCTGGGGTTACCAGATTTTTGGTAGCGAATTCCCAAGTCAATACTTGCAGATCCTTGTGGACGAATATCAATCTCGTTACTTCCAAAAATGCTTTCAAAGAGCTTGGAGTTAACATAGTAATCTGGTAACTGGTCTTCTTGGGCGTCTTCGTCCTCATTAATTCCAGCTATGGCTTCTTGTTTGTCTCTAATGTAAGCCCTAGACTTTTCGGCAAATACACGCCTTCGGTATTCCTCTGGGGTAAGCGCCAAGGGCTTTTCTGCATCTATATTCCCAACTTTAACGTTGTAGAAGTATAAATTTAGCTTTGGGTCAAACTTATAGGACGTAGCAAAAGTACTGGGCTTGTTTTTGAGGCTAATTTGTTTAAGATTTTGAGCTAAAACCAAGCTATCGACAGCACTAGCAGTACTGTTTTGAGCATATACGCCAGTAGAAAACAGCATACTTATGAGTGTCCATAATAATCCCGATTTCTTGTCAAAAATGGTATGCATTATAATTTGTTCAGCGCGTTTTTAATCAAACGATCTACGGGCATATCGGGTTCTACTTGTAAAAGTGCATCTACAACTTTTTGGGTTTGCTTTATAGGATAACCTAAAACACCTAATGCAGATAACGCTTCATCACGCTGGGTATTGTTCGAGACCAAAGCTATTTCTTCATCGTCAATAAGGCCTGTAACCTTATCTCTTAAATCGACGATAACGCGCTGGGCGGTTTTGGCCCCAATTCCTTTTACGGCTTGAATGGCCGCCACATTATCGGTTTGTATGGCCTGCACCACTTCTTGTGGATTCATAGACGAGAGTACCGTGCGTGCCGTATTGGCGCCTATCCCACTTACGCTCAAAAGCAAACGAAATACTGACCGCTCAACTTTTTGCATAAATCCATAAAGATTTTGTGCATCTTCACGGACCTGCATATGGGTGTAAATACGTATAAGTTCGTCTTCGGGCAACTGCCCATAAGTATTAAGTGAAATATGTACTTCATAGCCAACACCGCTGCAGTCAACGACTATTGTAGTCGGCGTTTTACTTACAAGCCTTCCATTTAATTGTGTAATCATTTTTTCTTGTTTTGTGCATCTACCGCAGCAACTGCTGTCATGTGAACTATTTCATCAACACTAGCCCCCAACTGTAGTATATGCACAGGATGCTTGAGTCCCATCATGATGGGGCCAATAGAAAGAGCGTCGTCTAATTCTTTAATGAGTTTGTATGCGATGTTTGCGGCATTCAAATCGGGTAATACCAACGTATTTACGGCAGCACCTGCAATTTTTGAAAACGGAAACTTATTGGTTAGCATCGATTTGTTTAATGCAAAGTCTGCTTGTATAGGACCATCAACAGCAATACCAGGCAAAAAGCGGTGTATCATATTTACGGCTTTACTCACCTTTTGGGCATCCTCATTTTTTGATGAGCCAAAGTTGGAATACGATAGCATGGCTACCTTAGGGTTAATACCGAACAAGGTCGCTGTGTAAGATGTCATTTGTGCAATTTTTGCCAAGTCTTTTGCATCAGGATTGATGTTAATCGAAGTGTCGGAAATAAACAAAGGCCCTCGGTTGGTAATCATGAGGTTGGTAGTAGCCACGCGATTTACACCTTCTTGCGTATCTATAACTTGTAAGACCGGTTTTAACACATTTGGATAACTTCGGCTGTAGCCCGAAATCATGGCATCGGCATCACCCTCACGCACCATCATGGCTGCAAAATAGTTGCGTTCACGCATACGTCTTTGTGAATCATAAAGTGTTATGCCCTTTCGTTGACGCAATTTCCAATAGGCATATGCATAGGCATCCCGTGATTCTTTAACGCTTTCTTTTTTTGGATCAATAATGGTTACATCTCCCTCAAATTCTATGGTAGCCATCATTTCGCGTATGTGCTCCTCATCGCCAAGTAGGATAGGAATAGCAATGCCTTCCTCATGCACCAATTGAGCTGCTTTGAGTACATCTAGTTCATCCCCTTCGGCAAAGACAACACGCTGTAAAGTGCTCTTGGCTTGGCTAATGATCAAGCGAACAAGTTTTTTGTCCGAGCCAGTGCGCGCGTGTAATTCTTCTTGGTATTTGTCCCAATCCTTGATTGGTGCTGCAGCAACCCCACTTTGCATGGCAGCTTTTGCAACAGCCATAGGCACCGTTGTGATGAGTCTGGGGTCAAAAGGCTTAGGTATGATGTAGTCTTTTCCAAAGGCAAGTTTGGTTGCCCCATAGGCAATGTTAACTTGCTCGGGAACTGTTTCTTTGGCCAAATGGGCAAGAGCATGTACGGCAGCCATTTTCATGGCTTCATTAATTTTGGTGGCACGTACATCAAGGGCACCCCTAAAAATGAATGGAAAACCAAGTACGTTGTTGACCTGATTAGGAAAATCCGAACGCCCCGTAGCCATAATCGCATCTTTGCGTGTGGCAACAGCAAGGTTGTAGTCTATTTCTGGGTTTGGATTAGCCATGGCAAAAACAATCGGATCTGGCGCCATAGATTTTAGCATGGCAGGAGTCATGATATCCGCTTTTGAAAGCCCAATAAAAACATCGGCGCCTTCCAATGCATCTTCCAATGTATGCACATCTATTTTAGTAGCAAATTCTGCTTTTTGCACCGTGAGATAATCTCGGTCTGATCTGATAATACCCTTACTGTCGGTCATCATCATGTTTTCTGGCGATACGCCCAAAGCACGGTATAGACGGGCACAAGAAATGGCTGCAGCACCTGCGCCACTGATCACCATTTTTACTTTTGACAATTCTTTTTCGGCCAATTCAACTGCGTTGAGTAAGGCAGCACCCGAAATAATGGCGGTACCGTGCTGGTCGTCGTGCATCACAGGTATGTTGAGTTCTTCAACCAACCTACGCTCTATTTCAAAGGCTTCTGGTGCTTTGATGTCTTCAAGATTAATGCCGCCAAATGTAGGCGCAATATTTTTTACTGTTGCCACAAAAGCATCTACATCCTTAGTATCTACCTCAATGTCAAAGACGTCTATGCCTGCAAATATTTTAAAAAGCAATCCTTTGCCTTCCATAACAGGCTTGGAAGCTTCGGGACCGATATCCCCTAATCCCAATACGGCAGTACCATTTGAAATTACAGCAACCAAGTTGGCTTTGTTGGTATATTTATAAACGTTCCCTCTTTCCTTTTCAATTTCCAAGCAAGGTTCAGCTACCCCAGGCGAGTAGGCTAACGACAAATCCCGTTGACTTGCATAGGGTTTGCTAGGGTTCACTTCTAGTTTTCCAGGCTTAGGTTTTGCGTGATATATTAGGGCCTCACGTCGTTTACTTTCTTTGCTCATATACTTGGCAATTTAGTCAGGAAAGGTATTGAATTCTATCTACTTTAAAAACTCTAAATTTCGCTTTAATCCATCAAAGCCTGTTCGCTTAACTGCGCTTACCTCAAACAAGCGGTTGAAGACCTCCTCGGTAACTTCGTTCCAATCGCCTTTGGTCATGTTCATCAATTCGGGTTTTGGTTGAAAAGCAGGCTCTTCATGCGGTGCAGCAAAACGATTCCAAGGACAAACCTCCTGACAGATATCACAACCAAAGGCCCAATTTTCAAATTGACCTTTTAACTCATTTGGAATGGCGTCTTTTAGTTCAATGGTGAAGTAAGAAATACACTTACTAGCATCCAACTTATAGGGGGCGACAAAAGCATCAGTGGGGCAGGCATCCAAGCAAGCTGTACAACTGCCGCAGTGATCAGTTACCATACCATCTGTCTCGAGTTCTAAATCCAAAATGAGCTCGGCTATAAAAAAGTAAGAACCGTTTTGTTTGCGAATAAGGTTGGTGTTTTTGCCTACCCAGCCAAGGCCACTTTTAGCTGCCCATGCCTTTTCTAGTACGGGAGCTGAATCTACAAATACACGTCCGCCTACCGTTCCAATTTGGTCTTGAATATGGTGCATAAATGTAAAGAGCTTGTCTTTAATGACATGATGATAATCGGCGCCATATGCATAGCGTGCAATCTTGGGTGCGTGCACATCTACGGGGGTGTTTTCTGGAAAATAATTGTAGAATAAGGTCACAACACTCTTTGCGCCGGGCACTAGTTTTGTTGGGTCCAGGCGTTTGTCAAAGTTGCGGGTCATATAGCCCATCTGCCCATGTTGGTTTTGGTTTAACCACGATTCCAATCGTGGTGCTTCTTCTTCTAAAAATCCAGCTTTAGAGATACCACAAGCCATAAAGCCCAACTTTTGAGCTATTTCTTTGACCATTGCAGCATGACGCGCTGCGCTACTCAAAACAGTCCTTTTTGATTGTTGGGTAGAGTTTTTCCGAGGTGTTTATAGGCCTTTTCGGTTACCTCACGACCACGCGGTGTGCGCATTAAAAACCCTTCCTGAATTAAGAAAGGTTCATAGACCTCTTCAATGGTTTCGCCATTTTCAGAAACCGCCGTTGCCAAGGTGTTTATTCCCACAGGACCTCCTTTGAATTTATCAATAAGGGTAGTGAGTATTTTATTATCCATTTCATCCAAGCCATGTGCATCTACATGCAGGGCTTTGAGCCCAATACGTGTTATGTCAAGGTTGATGGTTCCATCGCCTTTGATTTGAGCAAAATCTCGAATGCGTCGCAGCAATGCATTGGTGATACGCGGGGTACCGCGACTTCTGCTGGCAATCTCAATGGCTGCCTTGTCTGCAATAGGAATGTTTAAAATATTGGCACTTCTCGTCACAATACCTGCGAGCACTTCAGTGGTGTAATATTCCAATCGGCTGTTGATGCCAAACCGTGCCCGCATGGGTGCTGTCAACAAACCCGATCGTGTGGTGGCTCCTACCAAAGTAAAGGGGCTTAATTCGATTTGAACCGAACGCGCGTTGGGCCCCGTTTCGATCATGATATCTATGCGGTAGTCTTCCATAGCTGAGTATAAATACTCTTCAACTATGGGACTTAACCGGTGTATTTCATCAATAAATAACACATCTCTTGGCTCTAGGTTGGTAAGCAAGCCTGCCAAGTCCCCAGGTTTATCTAGTACAGGGCCTGAAGTAAGCTTGAGTTTAACGCCTAATTCTTGTGCCAAGATGTGTGCCAAGGTAGTTTTGCCCAGCCCCGGAGGACCGTGCAAAAGGGTATGATCAAGTGCTTCTTCTCGCTGATTTGCGGCTGCTACAAAAATTTCTAAGTTTTCGAGGACTTGCGGTTGTCCGCTAAAGTCATCAAAGCTAAGGGGTCGCAAAGCACGATCGATATCGTGTTCCTCATGACTTAAATGCTCTCCTGTTGGATCTAGATGTTCATTCATCATTCCAAAGATACGGAAAACAAAAAAGCCCCGTTGGTTCTCGAGCTTGTCGAGTGACGGGGCTTTGTTTTAGTGTTGAAGTTCTTCTTCGCCTTCGGCAAGTGGAACGCTTTGAGGGACAAAGTCCTCTTTTTGTCCAGGCTTGGAATAATCGTATGCCCAACGGTGTACGTGTGGAATAGCACCTGGCCAGTTTCCGTGAATATGTTCCACTGGAGCTGTCCACTCGAGCGTATTGGATTTCCAAGGATTTTGAACTGCCTTTTTACCGTAGAAAATACTGCTGATAAAATTGTAAAGAAATACCAACTGTGCAGCACCTGCGATAAGCGCAAAAATGGTAATGATTACATTGATGTTGGCAAGGTCATCAAAATATGGAAATGCGGTGTTGGAATAATATCTTCTAGGTAGTCCCGCCATCCCAATGAAGTGCATGGGGAAAAAGACACCATAAGCACAGACAGCCGTCACCCAAAAGTGAATATAGCCCATGTTCTTATTCATCATACGTCCAAACATTTTTGGGAACCAATGATATACCCCAGCAAATAGTCCATACAATGCCGAAATACCCATTACCAAGTGGAAGTGAGCTACCACAAAATAGGTGTCGTGCACATTTATATCAAGGGTACTATCCCCCAAGATAATTCCTGTCAAACCACCCGTAATAAAAGTAGATACCAAACCAATGGAAAACAACATTCCAGGGTTCATCTGGAGGTTTCCTTTCCACAGCGTGGTGATATAATTAAAGGCTTTAACCGCAGAGGGTATCGCAATCAGTAAGGTTGTAAAGGTAAATACCGATCCAAGGAATGGATTCATTCCTGAAATAAACATATGGTGCCCCCAAACGATGGTAGACAAAAAGGCAATAGCCAAAATAGACGCTACCATGGCACGATATCCGAAAATAGGCTTACGTGCATTGGTTGCCAATACCTCAGAAGTAATTCCTAGTGCTGGTAACAGTACAATATATACCTCTGGGTGACCTAAGAACCAAAACAGGTGTTCGTACAATACAGGTGATCCCCCTTGGTAGTGAAGCACTTCTCCTTGAATGAATATATCAGACAAAAAGAATGAGGTGCCAAAACTTCGATCCATAATCAACAATAAGGCTGCTGATAACAATACGGGGAATGAAACCACACCAATAATAGCGGTTACAAAAAAGGCCCAAATCGTTAATGGAAGTCGTGTCATGGACATTCCCTTAGTACGTAAATTGATAACCGTAACAATATAATTAAGCGATCCCAATAATGAAGATGCTATAAAGATGGCCATAGATACCAACCAAAGTGTCATTCCCAATCCAGAACCGGGTTGCGCTTGTGGTAAGGCACTAAGCGGAGGATAAATGGTCCAACCAGCAGCAGCAGGCCCTGACTCTACAAAAAGTGAGGCAATCATGATTACTGAAGACAAGAAGAACAACCAATATGAAATCATGTTAAGTAAACCCGAAGCCATATCACGTGCGCCAATCTGCAAAGGAATAAGCAGGTTACTAAACGTACCACTTAAACCAGCGGTGAGTACAAAAAATACCATCAACGTACCGTGTATGGTAACCAATGCCAAGTATACATTGGGATCCATAACGCCTTCTGGTGCCCATTTGCCTAAAAATGTTTCAAAAACCCAGAAAGACTTTTCTGGCCATGCCAACTGGAGGCGAAATAACAAAGACATCGCAATACCTATGATGCCCATAATCAGTCCCGTAATAAGGTACTGCTTAGCAATCATCTTATGGTCTTGACTAAAGATGTACTTGGTGATAAATGTTTCTTTATGATGTGCGTGATCTGCTCCCATAGCTATCTTTTTACTGTTGAATGGTTTGTGCAAAGGTAGTTTGCGCTGCCAGCCAATTGTTAAAATCCTTTTCTTCTTCTACCACAATTTTCATTTGCATATTGTAGTGCGATGCACCACAAATTTTATTACAAAGTAACAAATAATCAAACTGATATGCATCTAGGGCTTCTTCGCCCTTGGCCATTAAAGCCTTGCTGTTATCAAATCTAATTTTATTGATCTTGGCCACTTTGGCTGCCATATCGGGGGTTTGACGCATTTCTTCAGTGGTCATAGACGGTGTAAATGAAAACTCCGTTATCATTCCAGGCACACAATTCATCTGTGCCCTAAAGTGTGGCATATAGGCCGAGTGCAATACGTCTTGCGAACGCATTTTAAAAATAATCTGACGCCCCTTTGGCAAGTGTAATTCTTGCACAACCACGTCGTCCAATCCGTTGGGGTCTGACGAATCGATACCCACTAAATTGCGTCCAGCATAGTCTTGTAGAAAGCGTACGTTGGCATCTCCCAAAACACCGTCTTGACCAGCATAACGGGCTTTCCAATTAAATTGCTGTGCATATAGTTCCACTACCAGTGCCTCATCGTTTTCTTCAATATTCATGATGGAGGTCCAAGTGAAAAGACCGTACATAATGAGTACAGCCAAAGTAATCACAGGAATAATCGTCCATATAAATTCTAGCTTGTCGTTATCGGCATAGAAAAAGGCCTTTTGGTCTTTTTTACCACGATACTGATATGAGAAATAATGCAATAATGCTTGGGTAATGGTTTGTACAAAGAAGATCAGTGCAAATGAAATCCACATCAGGCGGTCAATGTCTTGTCCGTGTTCAGAGGCAGCTTCTGGAAGTAGCACATCGCCCCACGCCCAAAACGAATAAATCGTAATCAGATATATAAACACCAAAAAGGCAAACATCAATTGGCCGTTCCAGTTGTTGTCCTTATCGTTAGCAATTTGTGAGTCGTCTCTGTCTTGCCGCAATTGCGAAAGTTCAAAAATCTTGGTGATTTGCCAAATAGCAATACCAACTAAAACCAAAATCGCAAAAAGAATAACTGTAGTCATTTGTTTGTTTCCTAATTAATACACAAATCGTTCACTCTCTCCTGCATATGGATCGCCACTAGCTTCAAGTGGAGCCTTGCTTATGGCACGAAATACCACAAACATAAAGAGTCCAGCAAAGAAGAGGAATCCGCCTATTTCAGCCCATCCAATAAACCATTGATCGCCAACAGTAGCGGGCATAATCATATTATAAATATCAATATAGTGTCCCAATACAATTACGATTCCAGCCATCACTATAATCCAATTGGATCGTTTGTAATCGCTGCTCATCAATATGAGTAGTGGGAATAAGAAGTTCATCGCAATCATACCAAAAAATGGCAGATTGTAGTCGTCTATCCGCGTTAAGAAATAGGTTACCTCTTCCGGAATATTGGAATACCAAATCAACATAAATTGCGAAAACCACAAATACGTCCAAAACACACTAAAGCCAAACATAAACTTAGCCAAATCGTGCAAGTGACTATGGTTTACTTTGGGTAAATATCCTTTTGATTTGAGATAAATGGTAATTAACGCAATTACGGTAACCGCGGTTACGAGCATACTTGCCAAAACATACCATCCAAACAATGTACTAAACCAGTGCGGATCTAGTGACATAATCCAGTCCCAAGACATCATAGATTCCGTTACAAAGAAGAATACCAAGAAGCCTGCAGAAATACGGAAATTCATTTTATGGTTGCGAATATCCCCCACTAGAGACTTGTCTTGCGCCAATGAGAATCTGCGTGATAGGTAGCGATAAAGGTTCCACCCGATAAGGTAGATGGCTGCCCTAAGCAAAAAGAAAGGTACGTTGAGATAGCCTACTTTTCCTTGAATAATTTCATCGTGTGCTACGGTTTCAGCATCCATCCACACAAATAGATGGTTGGAGTGTAATCCGGTAAGCACAAGAAATACGTATATAATAATAGAACCAGGGACCAAATAAGCTGTAATCCCTTCCATAACGCGATAGAGCAAAATAGGCCATCCTGCTTGTGACGCCCGTTGGATGGCATAGAACGCAAGCGTTCCCAATGCTATCATAAAGAAGAAAAAGGCAGCTACATAAAGAGCAGCCCAAGGTTTGTTTTGCAGTTGATGTAATAGATGTTCGCCATGTGCATCTCCGTGATCATCATCGTGGCTGCTGACTTCGCCATGATCGCTAGCATGATCGTCTGCATGGTCATCCGCATGAGTGGAATGAATCATGGCAGCATGTGCTTTGTCGTCACCGTAATCGCTGGCGTGGTCATTCCCATGGTCGCCTCCATGTCCTCCGTGGGCATCTGCAACCATAGCTTGTGCTTCAGCTACAGTGGAAGGTGCGCTTAAAAAGCCAATTGTTAACCCAATAAGACCTAGTCCCATGAGCACATAGGCGGTAATTTTCAGTCGTTGTGTGAAGGTATACATGGCCAATTATTTTGTCAATTCGTTACGTAAATAAATTACATGTTGGGCAATCTGCCAGCGTTCGTTTGCATTTACCTGTCCGGCGTGTGAACCCATGGAGTTTTTACCATACATTAACACGTGATAAATACTCCCGTCTGTGATTTCTCTGTCGGCATAGCTAGGTATACCCAAAAACTTTTCGCGTTTCATCAAAATACCTTGACCATCGCCCTTAGAACCATGACATACAGCACAATAAACCCCGTACAATTCTTTTCCTTCTGCGCGGTGCTCAGCCGTTGTCGCCAGTGGAGATTTCAAATTAGCTTTTGCAGCTTCATATCCATCGTTCGTATCGGGATAATCATAGGGTGCCCATCCCCGTGCAACAGATCCATCAACGGGTAGTTGTGCCTCAATACCATTGCGGAATGCATCCGATTCGGCATAGGTTTTATATCCTACAGACTCATACATGTTGGGAAAGTACTGGTAGTTGGGTTTGGATGAATCAAAACAAGACACCAGTAACAAAGAACATAAAACGGCAAGTATACTAACTTTTTTCATGCGTCTTGATTTTCGTGAATACTAACATCTATAGCTCCTGAATTTTTCAAAAGACTAATTAATTTTTTTTCGTCACCTGATAGAGCTACTTGCATTAAGAACTTATCATCTGTGGTTTCGGGCATTGGATTTTCAGCTTTTTTAAATGGCCACAGTCGGCTACGCAAATAGAATGTAATGACCATGAGGTGTGCAGCAAAAAATACTGTCATTTCAAATATTACAGGCACAAAAGCAGGGAGGTTTTCCATAAACGAAAAACTAGGCTTTCCACCAATATTTTGTGGCCAATCGACTATCATGATATAATTAATCATGGTAATGGCAACGGCAAAACCTAGAATACCATACATAAAGGCAGTAATGGCAAGGCGTGTGCTAGCCAGCCCAATGGCATGGTCAAGCCCGTGTACAGGGAATGGTGTAAACACTTCCTCTATATGATACTTTGCTTTTTTTACGACTTTAACCGCATGCAAAAGCGTATCATCATCGTCATAAACGGCATGAACTAATTTACTACTCATGGCTATGCGTGTTTTTGTATTTATCTCCCGATGTTTTCAAAATCGATTTCACCTCTGCCTGTGCAATAACAGGGAACGTTCTGGCGTACAGCAAGAATAGCACAAAGAAGAAACCAATGGTTCCAATAAAGATGCCTATATCTACAAATGTTGGTGAGAACATTGTCCAGGAAGAGGGCAAATAATCGCGGTGTAACGAGGTTACAATGATTACAAAGCGCTCAAACCACATCCCGATGTTTACCACAATTGAAATAATAAAGGAGAACATAATACTGGTACGTAATTTTTTAAACCACATTAATTGGGGAGAGAATACGTTACATGTCATCATGGCCCAATATGCCCACCAGTAAGGACCGGTTGCGCGATTGAGGAATGCGTACTGTTCATACTCAACACCCGAATACCAAGCAATGAACAACTCGGTTATGTAGGCGACCCCAACTATAGATCCCGTAATCATAATAACGATATTCATCAATTCGATGTGTTGTCTTGTGATATAGTTTTCCAAATGCGATACTTTACGCATGATTATCAACAACGTATTTACCATAGCAAATCCAGAGAAGATTGCACCTGCAACAAAATATGGTGGAAAAATCGTGGTGTGCCACCCCGGTATAACAGATGTTGCAAAGTCAAAGGATACTATGGTGTGTACAGATAATACTAAAGGCGTTGCCAATCCAGCCAAGACAAGAGAAACCTCTTCAAAACGTTGCCAATCTTTGGCGCGTCCACTCCATCCAAAACTCAACAAGCCGTAAATTTTCTTCTGAAAAGGCTTGATAGCTCTATCACGGATCATGGCAAAATCAGGAAGTAAACCCGTCCACCAAAACACGAGCGATACAGATAAGTACGTTGAAATGGCAAATACATCCCACAACAGAGGGGAGTTGAAGTTTACCCAAAGTGAACCAAACTGATTTGGAATAGGCAATACCCAGTATGCCAACCATGGGCGACCCATGTGAATAATTGGAAATAGCCCTGCTTGTATAACCGAGAAAATAGTCATGGCCTCCGCAGAACGGTTAATGGCCATACGCCATTTTTGACGGAATAATAAAAGTACTGCAGATATCAAGGTTCCAGCGTGTCCGATACCTACCCACCATACAAAGTTGGTAATATCCCAAGCCCAACCTACGGTCTTGTTTAGTCCCCAAACGCCAATTCCGGTAGAGACGGTGTAAATGATACAGCCCAATCCCCAAAGGAAGGCAGTAAGGGCAATAGCAAAAGCGATAAACCACTGCTTGTTTGGTGGATTTTCCACGGGCGCAGCAATGTCAACCGTTACGTCATGGTACGACTTGTTCCCTGTTACTAAGGGCTTTCTAATGGGTGCTTCGTAGTGACTAGCCATAAATCGTTCCTTAAGTGTTTCTAACTTTAACTTGATACATCACATTCGGTTTTGTACCAATGCTTTCAAGCAGGTGATACATTCGATTGTCTTCTTTGAGGTGTGCTACCTTACTATCTTTGTCATTGACGTCACCAAAAGCCAAGGCGCCTGTTCCACACGCACTTGAACATGCCGTTTGGAATTCGCCATCTTTTATTTCGCGACCTTCAAGTTTCGCGTCTAAAATGGTTTTTTGTGTCATTTGAATACACATTGAACATTTTTCCATTACCCCTCTAGAACGAACCACTACGTCTGGGTTTAATACCATACGTCCTAGGTCGTCGTTCATGTGGTAATCAAATTCGTCATTCTTATTGTATAGGAACCAGTTAAATCTACGTACTTTATACGGACAGTTATTAGCACAATAACGTGTTCCTACACAACGGTTATACGCCATGTGGTTTTGGCCCTGTCGTCCGTGAGAACTTGCAGCCACTGGACAAACGGTTTCACAAGGCGCGTGATTACAGTGTTGACACATAACCGGCTGGAAGGTTACTTGCGGATTGGCCGAAGGATCTTCCATTTTGTTAAAAGTAGATAGCGAATCTCCCAATCCACTGATGTTTTCTACTGTCTCTAAATCTCCTTCAAATGTATCTTGTGCAGAATAGTAGCGGTCAATTCGCAACCAGTGCATATCACGTGACTTACGGATTTCGTGCTTACCTACAACAGGAACATTGTTTTCAGCGTGACAGGCAATCACACAAGCGCCACAACCTGTACAGGAATTTAAATCAATGGACAAATTGAAGTGGTGCCCTATTGAACGATCAAAGGCTTGCCACATATCTGCATCTGCAGAAGTTACATCAATTTCTTCGTGATCACGAGACACTTGTGTCATCGAGTTCCAATATTTGGCGTCTTTGGTATTGAATATTTCAAGGGAGGTTTCACGAACAATCTCGCCCCTACCCATCAACGTGTTTTGCAACTGCGTACAGGCAAATTCATGCATGTCGCTAGTAGCCGTCACGGTTACGCTTTGTACTGGATTAAAGTTCTGATATAATGCATACGCATTAACACCAACCTGCATTTCAGATTTCATCCCAGCTGTTTTACCATAACCCAATGCCAATCCAACAGTACCTATGGCTTGTCCCGGCTGAATAAGTACCGGAGCTTTCACAACGATATCGTTGAGTTTGACTTCAGCAATACTGCCGTCAAGTGCACCGTCTGACTGGTTGACGTTTTTTAATCCCAGTGATTCTGCATCTGCTTTGGAAACGGTTAGATAATTATCCCAAGTAATTCGAGAAATAGGATCTGGGAATTCTTGTAACCAAGGGTTGTTGGCCTGTTGACCGTCGCCAATTCCTGTTTTGGTATATAGGTGTAATTCCAATCCTGCTTTGGATTTGGCGCGAATAAGACGTTGCATTAACGCATTTACATTATCGCTATAAACAAGGCGGTTGCTGCTAGCGGTCACATAAAACCCATCGTGAAGGACTTCGTTAAAGGATTTGCCCCCAAGAATATTGGCATTCCAGTAAGCCTTGATGGCATCGTCATAACTTTGTGTACTGCCACTTAATTTGAGTAATACCTCCTGAAATTGTTTGGTATCAAATAGTGGACGAATTGTAGGCTGCATTAGTGCATAGTGCCCCATTTTCATTTCCACATCGCCCCAAGATTCCAAATAATGAGGTGCTGGGGCTACCCATTGGCAATGCACAGCTGTCTCATCATTTTTCATACTAAAGCTGACAGACAGTGCTGCTTTCTTAAGTCCTGCAATGAACGCGTCGGAATTAGGAAGTGTATATGCAGGATTAACCCCCGCCATAATTACACCGGAAACTTTTCCGCTATTTAGGTCGTTTACTAACTGGTTTATTTGACTTGCATCGCCTTGACGAAGTGAGGTATTCTGTCTTACGTCCATGACATCAGAGCCTAACAGTTCATTGATGGCCAAAGCAGCGCGTTGAGCGTCTTCGTTGTGTAAACCTGTAACCACAACAGCACCTTTACCAGCTGCTTTCAGGGCAGTAGCAATCTCAGAAACTTTTGCGTTTAGCGCTTTTGAAAGAGAAGTCGGGTAAGACGTGTTGGTCAATGCCCCGTAAAGTGCCGCCAATACAAATTGTTGTTCAGTTGCAGTAGTGGGTATGCGGAAGTCAGCATTGGCGCCAGACAGGGTCATATTAGACTCAAACTGGTAATGCTTGGACATCTTTGCCTTTCCCTTTTTACCTTTAGGCACACGAGTTTTGGAATATCCTGTATCATATCCCCCGCCTTGCCAGTCTCCTAGAAAGTCTGCATCAACAGAAACAATACAACTCGCCTTGCTGAAATCGTAGCTAGGAAGCGCACGTTTGCCGTATGCTTTTTCAAATGCATTGAGTGCCGCTGTTTCGGAAAGCGCATCGTAAACGTGATGACTAACATTCGAGAACTTGGTTTGAAAATCTTTGATGATTTGATTCGTTGTTGGACTGGCTAAAGAAGGAGTAATTAACGCAACTTCTTCGCCCTTTTCTGCTAGTGCTTTGAGCTGTTGAGCAACATTTGACTCAAGGGTATCCCAACTTACACCAACTCCAACTTGTTTAGGTCCTTGCACACGCATGCTGTCATAAAGTGACAAGACAGAAGCTTGTACCCGAGCATTTGCAACATTGTTTACAGGTGCATCAGGGTTATTTTCCACCTTGATAGGACGTCCTTCGCGAGTTTTAATAAGTATACTAGCAGTGTCAAAACCATCAGCCAATGTAGTAGCGTAGTAATTGGCTATACCTGGAATGATTTGCTCTGGCTGTACAACATAAGGAATAGATTTGTTGATGGGGCCCTCACAAGCAGCTAGAGTAGCCGCAGCAGTACTAAAGCCCATATATTTTAGGAAATCACGACGAGAAGTATCGCTTTCTGGCAATTCGGAATTGCCTAACAGGTCTTCAGGAAGTTTTTGAACAAACTCTTTTTGAGCCAAATCCTCTGCCAAAGTTGACTGATTGTTCAACTCTACTTCGCTTTTCCAGTATTTTTTTTGATTGGGCATATGTTAATTCTTAATAATGACACTTTCCACACTCCAATCCACCCATTTGGGCAGCGGTTAGTTTCTCTACTCCGTATTTTTTTGACAATTCTTCATGAATCTTGGTATAGTATCCATTGTCTTTAACATTCACATTTGTTTCACGGTGACAGTTGATACACCATCCCATAGTAAGCGGTGAATGTTGGTATAAAATTTCCATTTCTTCAACAGGACCGTGACATTTCTGACACTCAATTCCCGCAACAGAAACGTGCTGTGCGTGGTTGAAATACACAAAGTCTGGCAGGTTATGAATACGCACCCACTTCACAGGTTCTGTTTCTCCTGAATAGCTTTGTGTTGCTTCGTCCCAACCTACGGCTTTGTAAAGCTTTTTGATTTCGTTGGTGTAAAATTCCTTTGTGTATCCTTTTTCTAAATCTTCCTCACCATTGTATTCGGCAATGTTCATGTGACAATTCATACACACATTGAGTGAAGGAATACCAGAATGTTTGGAAACACGTGCAGAAGAATGACAATATTTACACTCAATTTGGTTGTCTCCAGCGTGAATTTTGTGAGAATAGTGTATCGGTTGTATGGGCATATACCCCTGATCGATCCCTACTTGCATCAAGTAGCTATAACCAACATAAGCACTTGAAAGCAACAAAAATATTACGGTTACAAACACCAAAAATGGGTTTTGTGCATAGGCTTTCCAAAGGGGTGTGCGCTTCCTTTTTTCTTTCTTAACAAGCTCAACGCTATTAGCCGCTGCAATCTTATTTAGTGTTTTGTTAACCAAAAACAACATGGTCACCAAAGCAGCCAAAACCAATAACAATACCGCCAAAATCAAATCGTTGGTGAAGCCACCACCTGATTCAGCAGCTATCGCGGCAGGCATTGCAGATGCAGCTGGTGCGGGAGGCGTGTAGTCGGTATAAGCTAAAATATTATCCATGTCCTCATTTGAAAGTTGTGGAAACGAGGTCATAACTGAACCATTGTACTCTTCATAAATGGCAACCGCTTGGGCATCGCCAGACTTTACCATGGCGGTAGAATTCTTAATCCAACTGTAAAGCCATTCTCTGTCATACTTGGCAGATACGCCAGCTAGGGCAGGCCCCACAGCGCGTTTCTTGAGTTTGTGACAAGCAGCACAGTTGGCGTTGAATAAGGATTTTCCTTTTTGGATGTCAGGCTCTTGGGCATTTACAGCGAAGCTGAAGCAGAGCGTTAGAAGCAGTAATGGAAGGTGAGCTAGAAAGCTATCCTTGTACATACGAGGTTAATTGTTGGTTAATTCACACATTTATGAATTCGCTAGCAAAATTACGACACAGCCCTCATTTTAAAAACTACTTAGCGATCAAAGTTTTAATTTATATTTTGTCTAAATAATGTTCTATATTGTTGATAATCAATAATATATATAAATAATGTTTAGAGTCTTTTTAACAAAAATTAATTTAAATAATAGTGTATTTTTGTCTTTAATGAAATACAACATGCGCCTTCAATCAATCTGTCTTATTTTTTGTTTTTTAATTAACATCTCCTTCTTGATGGGGCAGCATGCACAAACTCAACTGAGTGCTCCAAAAAAACTAGATAGCTTACTCAAAAAAAAAATAGCACTAGACCGTTTGAATACGGCCAAAAGACAATATACAATACAGGTTTTTTACGGAAGTTTTGAAGCTACCACATCAGAAATGGAGCGCTTTAAAGCCATGTTCCCAGACATGACTGCCCGCTTGATTTTTGAAACGCCCAACTACAAAATAAGAACTGGTAATTATACCACAGAACGAGAAGCCTCAGCAGAATTGGAAAAAGTGAAACGGAGATTTCGCTCGGCTTTTGTGTTAAAACCTTAGTTTATTTAAGCCTCTTTTTGATGGCTACTTGCTCATAGCATTCCACAACATCACCTTCTTTAATATCGTTATATCCTTTGATTTGAAGCCCACAATCGTAGCCTTTGGTAACCTCTTTTACGTCGTCTTTAAAGCGTTTTAGAGATTCCAATTCGCCTGTATAAATAACAACTCCCTCGCGGATAATACGAACGCCTGAGTTACGGATAATTTTACCATCTGTGACCATACAGCCCGCAATGGTACCCACCTTCGAAATTTTAAAGGTTTCTCTGATTTCAGCATTACCCCTAATTTCTTCCTTAAATTCAGGCGAAAGCATGCCTTCCATAGCGTCCTTAAGATCATTGATGGCATCGTAAATAATGGAGTAACTTCGAATATCGATTTCCTCTTTTTCCGCCAATTGACGAGCAGTTCCCATAGGTCGTACATTAAACCCAATAACAATTGCATCGGAAGCCGAAGCCAACAACACATCCGATTCGGTTATGGCGCCAACGCCTTTGTGGATGATATTAACTTGAATTTCTTCGTTAGAAAGTTTTTGGAACGAGTCCGTTAGGGCTTCAACAGAACCATCAACATCTCCTTTTAGGATGATGTTCAATTCTTTAAAGTCACCCAGCGCAATACGCCTTCCGATTTCATCTAGTGTAATGTGACGATGCGTTCTTACCGACTGCTCACGCACCAATTGGGTGCGTTTTGCTGCAATTTGCTTGGCTTCTCTTTCGTCGCTGTAAATATTAAAGCGATCACCGGCTTGTGGTGCACCGTCAAGTCCTAGAATCGAAACGGGAGTAGATGGTCCAGCGGATTCAAGTTCTTTGCCATGCTCGTTGTGCATTGCTTTTACTTTACCGCTGTGGCGTCCAGCCAAAATATAATCTCCAACGGTAAGTGTTCCTGATTGCACCAATATGGTCGATACATATCCTCTACCCTTGTCCAAAAATGCTTCAACGACAGTACCTTGAGCAGCCTTGTCTGGGTTTGCTTTTAGTTCTAGCAGCTCTGCTTCCAACAGTACTTTTTCTAAAAGCTCCTCAATACCTTGGCCTGTCTTGGCAGAAATGTCTTGAGATTGAATTTTTCCACCCCAATCCTCAACCAATAAATTTATTCCAGCTAAGCTTTCCTTGATTTTATCAGGGTTGGCTGTTGGTAAGTCCATTTTGTTGATCGCAAATACAACAGGCACTGAAGCCGCTTGTGCGTGGCTAATGGCCTCTTTGGTTTGTGGCTTTATATCGTCATCGGCAGCGACCACAATAATAACCAAGTCGGTTACTTGTGTTCCTCGTGCACGCATGGCAGTAAAGGCCTCGTGACCAGGCGTATCTAAAAAGGTAATGGTTTGTCCATTTTTTACTTTTACGCTATAGGCACCAATGTGCTGCGTGATTCCACCAGATTCTCCTTGAATTACATTGGCACTTCGCACATAATCCAAGAAGGATGTTTTTCCGTGATCTACGTGCCCCATTACTGTTACAATAGGTGCTCGATGTTTTAGGTCTTCGGGCATATCTTCTAATACCTCGACTGCTTCTTCAATATCAGCAGTTACAAATTCCACTTCAAATCCAAATTCTTCGGCAACAACAGAAAGTGTTTCGGCGTCCAAACGCTGATTCATGGTAACCATGATTCCTAGCGACATACAAGCCGAAATGATTTGTGTGGAACTGATATCCATCATAGTAGCCACTTCTCCAACAGTTACAAATTCTGTAACTTTAAGGATTTTGCTTTCCGCTTCTTGTAATGCTTCTACTTCCTCTGATTTTTGACGGTGAGAGTCTCGCTTTTCACGACGGTACTTGGCACCTTTAGACTTGGAGGTCTTTCCTTGCAGTTTTTCAAGCGTTTCGCGGATTTGCTTCTGGATTTCTTCTTCTGAAGGTTCCTCTTTTATTACCGCTGGGCGCTGTTGCTTATTGCCGCGATTATTGTTGGGCTTACGATTTCCTGGGCCTGTATCTTTAGTAATACGTTTTCTGCGACGCTTATTACTGTCATTATCATTAGGTTTCTTTGGTACAGGCTTTTTGAATTTTGACAAGTCAATATTATCCCCAGCTGATTTTAATCCACTTAATTTTTTGTATTGAGTTTCAATCTTACCGGGATTTTCGGAAGTTGGTTCTTTGAGTGATTCTTCCTTGGCAGGAATTGCTTCTTTAACAGGTACTTCTCTTTTGGCAACAGCAGCAGACACTTCAGCCTTTTGAGATGATGCAACTCCTTTTGGTATTTCTGCCTTGGGTTCGGGTGTGGCTGCTTTGAGCTCTGCAGCAAGCTTTGGCTTAGGGCTTAAGTCAATTTTGCCTACGGCTTTCAGGCCGCCCAATTTTGCTTGCGCCTTGACTACGTTAGATGGCTTAGAAAGTTCGGGGACTAGAACTTCTTCTTTTTGCGCCTGTTCACGTATAGCTTCTTTTTCTTTTCGTTTCTCTTCAAAAACTTCGTGAGAAGCTTCTTTTTTGGAGCGGTCCGTTTGGAATGCATCTAAAAGAAGTTCATACTCTTGCTGCGAAATTTTTGCTGTAGGGCGTGCTTCAACCGAAAATCCTTTTTCGGATAGGTGTTCCACTGCACGGTCTAACGAAATGTTTAGCTCGCGGAGTACTTTGTTAATTCGAATTGTTTTTAAATCTGCCATATAATCTTTTGCGCAATCAAAAATAAAAAATTGCCGGGTTTGGTTATTCGTTCGAGAATTCTGCGCTTAATATTTTACGCACATCTAAAATGGTTTCCTCTTCCAAATCGGTACGCTTTATCAAATCTTCGATATCCTCTTCTAAAACACTTTTAGCAGTGTCTAATCCTGCCTTTTTGAATTCGGCAATAATCCAAGCTTCAATTTCATCAGAAAATTCAGTTAACTCAACGTCTTCTTCCATGCCCTCACGATACACGTCAATTTCGTAGCCCGTAAGCTGTCCAGCAAGGCGGATGTTGAATCCTCCACGGCCAATAGCTTTGGATACTTCACTTGGATCCATCATGACTTCTACTCGCTTGGTCTCTTCGTCAATTTTAAGCGAAGTAACTTTAGCTGGGCTTAACGATCTTGTAATCAAAAGCTGGGTGTTGTTGGTGTAGTTGATTACATCAATATTTTCATTACCCAATTCACGTACGATGCCGTGAATACGAGAACCTTTCATTCCTACACAAGCCCCAACTGGGTCGATACGGTCGTCATAAGAGTCAACAGCTACTTTCGCTTTTTCGCCAGGAACGCGAACGGCCTTTTTAATGGTAATCAATCCATCAAATACCTCAGGAATTTCTTGCTCAAATAATTTTTCCAAGAATCGTGGTGCCGTACGTGACATAATTATACTAGGCTTGGTTCCTTTAAGTTCCACGCTTTCAATAATACCACGTACGTTATCTCCCTTTCTGTAAAAATCTGATGGGATTTGTCGGTCCTTAGGTAAAATGATTTCGTTCCCTTCATCGTCAAGTAGAATCACAACGCGGTTGCGTATGTGATGTACCTCAGCTGTATATATTTCACCAACCAGATCAATAAATTGCTTGTAAATAATGGTATTGTCGTGTTCGTGAATACGCGCCACCAGATTTTGACGAAGTGCCAACACTGAGCGTCTTCCTAAGTCTGCAAGTTTCACTTCTTCAGAAACATCTTCACCCACTTCAAAATCGGGCTCAATTTTTTGGGCTTCAGAAAGTTCGATTTCCTCGTTGGGATCTTCTACTTCGCCGTTTTCCACAACAATGCGATTACGCCATATTTCCAAATCTCCTTTGTCTGGATTGATAATAATATCAAAGTTGTCATCAGTTCCGTATTTCTTTTTCAAGGTATTGCGAAACACTTCTTCTAGGATTGACATTAATGTTACTCGGTCGATAAATTTTTCGTCTTTAAACTCCGAAAACGACTCTATAAGGGCGAGATTTTCCATATTACTTGTTAAATTGAATTTGAACGGTTGCTTTTTTAATTTCGTCATAGGACACTTTGGCATCCTTTGTTACGGTGTGTTTTCCTTTACCAACGGGTTTTGGTTCACGTGCTTTCCACTGCAGTGCAATCTTTTGATCGTCTGAAGCAGTTAGGGTTCCCTTTAGCTCTTCATCGCTATTGGTGATGATTTTTAAAATACGGCCCACGTGTTTTTTATATTGACGCGGTTGCATAAGCGGTGCGGCAGCACCTGCAGAACCTACTTCTAGTGAAAAGTCGTGTGCTTCTCTATCTAGGTTGTGCTCAATATGACGGCTCACTTGCATGCACTGCTCAAGGGTTACTCCAGCATCGCCATCAAGTACAACACGGATGTGCGAAGCTAAGTCGATGCTTAGATCCACCAAAAACAAGCTAGGCTGCTCGGCCAAAGCTTCGTTTAGTAATTCGTGTACGCGTTTATTAAAATCCATAAAATAAAAAAGAGGACGCTGTCCCCCTACCTCTTCCCATTAAACGGTGCAAATATAGGAATAAAATTGGATTTTGTATTTTTGAGTTAGTAGCACCTAAAACCTTGTCTCTTGTGTAATGAAAAATCTTAAACTAGATAACAAACAAGTTCTTCAAATCATTGTCTTTGTAATAACCTTTACAGTGTTTAGAGAAATCTTTTCCGACTGGGAGCATTTTAAAGCAGGTTTGGCAGCTGCAGTTGGATTAAACTAAAAAACCCACTCTACAAAGAATGGGTTTTTGTTGGCCTACTAGGGCTCGAACCTAGACTCTTCTGAACCAAAATCAGACGTGTTGCCAGTTACACCATAGGCCAATTTACTGGGCTTCTTCTAAAAACAGAAGCAAAATTTATCCAATTGCATTACGCAAACGGTTGGCAAAAATAGCACAAAGTTTTTGTTGCGCCAATAGTTTAAAAAATTCTTATGCCAAGTTTTAGCAGATATTGTACTTTAGTGCTCTTTACGAGACCTATGAATTTTACCAAAAAAAATACACTTACAGGTTGGTTTGTGTTTTTTATTGCTTTTACGACCTACTACCTAACTGTTGAACCCACAGCAAGTTATTGGGATTGCAGCGAGTATATCGCTACTTCAGCCAAACTACAGGTAGGACACCCTCCTGGAGCACCCCTTTTCCAGATGATGGGTGCCTTTTTCTCCTCATTTGCCAGTGGCCCTGAAAACGTGGCTTTCTGGGTAAATATGATGTCGGTAATGGCAAGTGCCTTTACCATACTTTTTATGTTTTGGTCGCTCACACGCATCATTACGCGCTTTGTTATTAAAGACGAAAATCCAAAAGGGGCCAATGAAATATTGGTGATGGGCGCGGCGGCAGTAGGCGCATTGAGTTATGCCTTTTCAGACTCATTTTGGTTTAATGCTGTTGAAGCAGAAGTATATGCCATGGCCATGTTTATTACTTCAGTCATGTTTTGGCTTGGTCTTAGGTGGGAAGAAGAAATGCACACCCCGCGTGGCGATCGTTGGCTTGTCTTAATTGCATTTCTCATCGGGCTTTCTTTTGGCGTGCACTTTATGGGGCTTCTTACCGTGCCTGCCATTGGAATGTTATACTATTTTAGAAACTATACTTTTTCTTGGAAATCTTTTGTGATTGCCAATGTGGTGTCCGTTGCCGTATTGTTGTTTGTTTTCAAACTCCTGCTGCCCCTAACGCTAGCCTATTTTGGAAATGCTGAGGTTTTCTTTGTTAATTCATTTGGATTGCCCTTTAACTCGGGAACCATCATTGCGGGTTTATCGATCATTGCTTTTTTCATTTGGGGGTTGCGCTTTACACAACAAAAGAAATGGGTTCAGCTCAACACAGGACTTTGGTGCATTGCCTTTATACTCATCGGCTTTTCTTCATGGATCATGCTGCCCATTCGTGCCAATGCCAATACCGTTATAAACGAAAATGCACCTGCCGATGCCCGATCCTTACTGGCCTATTACAACTTAGAGCAGTATCCCGAAACCCATTTGTTCTACGGTCCAATGTATACCGATATGTATGCAGGGCAAAATGAAAATGACCCGTATAGAGACGACAAACCCAAATATGAAAAAGACCTTAAAAAAGGGCGTTATGTAATTGTCAATGCTTGGGAAAATGCACGCATCAATGCCAATGGCAAACATTTAGGATTACTTCCCCGCCTGTGGAGTTCAGGCAATGCCGTAAAATACATCACACACTACGGCGCACCCAATTTTGATATCAAACCCGAATACCGAAACCAAGAAAAACTCATTGATTTAATAAATGACTTTATTTCAAGAGTTAACAACAACGAAGTTGATGCGCAAGGATACCATCAGTTTTTGCAACGCTTTGGCACATATATTGACATCGAAAAACCGTCTTTGTTAGACAACCTTACCTACCTAGTTGACTTCCAAATAAATTATATGTATTTCCGCTACTTTATGTGGAATTTTGCTGGAAAACAGAATGACGAAAAAGGAGAACTCGATCCATTTAATGGCAATTGGATCAGCGGCATATCATGGCTTGATAGCATCAGACTAGGGCCGCAAAACAGCCTTTATGAAGATGCAAAAAACAACAAAGGCCGTAATACCTACTTCATGCTGCCCTTATTTTTGGGCTTGCTTGGAGCCTTATTTTTATACCAACAAGACAAAAAACAATTTTGGGTACTACTCGTGTTTTTCCTCTTTACAGGCTTGGCCCTAAAAGTATATCTGAATGAACGCATTTTTGAACCACGTGAACGTGACTACGCACTTGTTGGTTCTTTTTATGTGTTTGCCATGTGCATTGGTATTGGTGTAGTAGCCCTTGGCGATAGCCTTAAAAAGGTAATTTCAGCCCGTGTGGCAGCTCCTTTAAGTGTTGCGCTTTGCTTGCTGGCAGTCCCTGTACTTATGGGCTCCCAAAACTTGGACGACCACGACCGGTCAAACCGATATACGGCTCAATCAACAGCAAAAGCTTATTTAGATTCTATTGACGAAGACAAAGACGCCATGATTTTTACCATTGGCGACAATGATACTTTTGCTATTTGGTACGCACAAGAAATTGAAGGCTATCGTACCGATGTGCGTAGTATCAATACGCAACTACTGGCAACTGACTGGTATATCGATCAGCTTAAACGCAAAACCTACCAGAGTAATCCCATTCCTTCCCAACTGACCCATAGCCAATATGCCTACGGAACTCGAGATTACATCAAATTTGAGGCAGTGAGCGACAGTTTACGATGGGATTTAGCAGATTTTATGACTTGGGTGTCCAGTGATAACCCCCGTACACGCTACAAGCATTTGCTCCAACAATATGAAGTAGACACAGATCAAATACCACAAGGAACACTTGACTTGGTTTACTATCCAACCAATAAAATTAGGGTACCTGTAAATAAAGAAAATGTCTTAAAAAGTGGCGTGGTTAAGCCAGAAGATGCCGAGTTGATTGTGGATTATATCGACATCGACCTGCCTAAATCGGGTTTGTACAAAAATCGAATAATGATGCTTGACATCTTGCATAACAATGACTGGAAACGACCAATATACTTCACAGGAGGTAGTTACGAAGATGAAGAATATATATGGATGAAGTCGTATTTACAGTTAGACGGGCTGGTCTATAAGCTGGTGCCTATCAAAACGCCTGAAAACCCCATCAATCCGTATCAAATGGGGCGCATTGATGCCGATAAAATGTATGATATTGTCAAAAAATGGGATTGGGGAAATGCAGATAGCGATCAAATATATCACGACCCAGAAACGCGTAAAAACAGCATTTCTTTTAGAAGCAATTTGACGCGCCTTGCAGAGCAGTTAACCAAAGAAGATAAGCCCAAAAAAGCAATCGATATCTTGGATTTGAGCATGGAAAAAATGCCCTTTGAATATTTTGGATATTACAGCCTCTTAACACCAATTGTTGCTGCTTATTATCAAGCCGATGCCAACGATAAAGCAGGTGCCTTGGCTGAGAAAATTGCCTTCAAGTACCAAGACAAACTCAAATATTATAAAACCATTGGAAATGCGAATCAGCGGGCTTATGCTGAAATTATACTAACCGACATGGAGCGCTATCGCGCAGTGGTGGATGCTACGGTGGCCGCTGAGCATACCGCTGTTGCCAAGGGGTTAATTCAAGATTTTATTGAAAGCTCTAGAACTTTTGCACCTTTGTATTCGGCCTATGAATACTACACACCCATGACGCCTTATGTGACTATATTATTTGATGCAGAAATGGAAGATTCAGGGCGGCTGCTGTTTGATGCCATTGCGCAAGTATATCAAAACAGATTAGCGCTGTTCAGCCAAATACCTCAAGAGGAACTGGAATATTACAAGGAAAGCATCACCTATGAAATTAGGGGATATCAAGAATTGATTGAAAGCTATCAAATTGCAGAGCCAGATTTAGCACTCGTTTCTGAAGCCAATAAGGAATTTAAAAAAGCTGTTGGGCCCTATCTATAAGACTAGACGAAATCTTTCATAAGGCCAATAAGGGTATTGGCATCTTGTTCGCCACTTTGTCGCCAAACCATTTCTCCCGATTTGTAGATCATGAGGGTAGGCAGTCCTTTAACACGAAGGGCTTCGGCTAACTTGGGATTTTTATCAACATCTATTTTTACTACTTTGCCGTTATCACCCATCGCAGCCGCTACATCCCGTAGCACGGCATGCATTTGCACAGAGGGATCATTCCAGTCGGCATAAAAACTCAACAGAAGGGGAATATTAGCATCAATTAATTCTCCAAACTTGGACATGACGTATTATTTGATAGTTCAAAAATACATTTTTTCCGTAACTCAACGAATATGGGCGTAAACGCAGATTTTTTATTATTAAAACTCATTTTTCCCTTTTGGGTTATTAACCCTATTTTTAACACAGTTTAAAAACAACTATGTCCAAAAACCGCCTTTTCCTTTTAGATGCTTATGCGTTAATTTTTCGTGGATATTACGCTTTTATCAAAAACCCCAGAATTAATTCTAAAGGCATGGACACCAGTGCCATATTGGGTTTTACCAATTCACTTTTTGATGTTATTAAAAAAGAGCGCCCCGATCATCTGGCTGTTGCTTTTGACAAAGGAGGCTCAAAATTTAGAAACGACATTTACGCTGAATACAAAGCCAATCGCTCCGAAACGCCAGAAGCTATTAAAATTGCAGTCCCCTATATTCAAAAACTGCTCAAAGCCCTCCATATTCCCATCATTGAACTAGAAGGCTATGAGGCCGATGATATTATCGGAACGCTGTCCAAACAAGCTGAGAAAGAATCTTTTGAGGTGTTTATGGTTACACCTGATAAGGACTTTGCCCAATTAGTTTCTGAAAATATTTTTATGTATCGCCCTGCACGCATGGGTAATGGGATTGAAATTTGGGGTATTCCCGAAGTGCAAAAAAAGTTTGAAATAACGCGTCCCGAACAAGTCATTGATTATTTGGGGATGATGGGAGATGCGGTTGATAATATTCCCGGATTGCCGGGTGTTGGTGACAAAACCGCAAAAAAATTTCTTGCCCAGTACGGCAGCATGGAAGAACTGTTGGCCAATACAGCAAATCTAAAAGGGAAATTAAAAGAAAAAATCGAAGCCAATAAAGGACTTGGGCTGTTGTCAAAAAAACTGGCGCGTATTATGCTAGATGTACCCGTGCAGTTTGATGCCGATGACTATAAACTATCTGATCCCAATATACCTGCAGTTAGTGAGCTGTTTCAAGAGTTGGAATTCAGACGTTTGAGCGAAACCTTTATCAAAGTATTTAAGCCTAATGAAGTGTCTACTGAAGCGACTAAAACCGAGACTGTAGCAGCCGCGCCTGTTGCCTTTGATTTATTTAACCAACCTGGTAGCGGACAAAGTGAAAGCACATCGGCTTTCAAATCGCTTGACAGTGTGCCTCACCATTATCAATGCGTAAACTCAGAGCTGGAACGCAAGTTGTTGTTGCAAACCATGCAGCGCCAAAAAAGCGTCTGCTTCGATACCGAAACCACTGGGCTTGACGCCGTAAGCGCATCGCTTGTGGGTATTGCATTTAGCTGGCAAGCTCACACAGGATATTATGTACCCATCCCTGAAGATACCGAAGCACGTAAGGCAGTGCTAGATAGCCTGTTGCCTTTTTTTGAAAACGATTCCATTGAGAAAGTAGGGCAAAACCTAAAGTACGATCTCAAAGTCATGCAACAGTACGGTATTTCGGTCAAAGGAAAATTGTTTGATACCATGCTTGCGCACTACATTATCAATCCAGATATGCGTCACAACATGGATGTGTTGGCAGAGACCTACCTTGGTTATCGCCCCAAACCCATTACAGACTTGATTGGTAAAAAAGGAAAGAATCAGGGGTCTATGCGCGATCTCCCCTTAGACCAACAAACCGAATATGCTACCGAAGACGCAGACATTACTTGGCAACTCAAAGAACATTTTGAAAAAGAACTGGGAAAAAACGAGCAGCGTGCTTTGTTGGATAAAGTTGAATTGCCGTTGGTTCGCGTATTGGCTGCCATGGAATTGGCAGGCATTAGCATAGATGTGCCTTATTTGAACGAAATGTCCAAAGTCTTGCAGCAAGAAGCTACTGCTTTGGAGCAGCGTATTTTTGAGCAAGCTGGTGAAACTTTTAATTTGGCATCACCCAAACAATTAGGGCCTATTTTATTTGATAAACTCAAATTAATTGACAAGCCTAAAAAAACCAAAACGGGACAATATTCCACCGCTGAAGAAGTGCTGTCCACTCTAGCCAAGGATCATCCCATAGTAGCACATATTTTGGAATGGCGCAGTGTGCAAAAACTCAATAACACCTATGTTTCGGCATTGCCTGAGGATGTGAATGCAACTACAAACCGGATTCACACGGTTTACAACCAAGCGGTTACTGCCACAGGACGCTTGAGCAGCAACCATCCCAATTTGCAAAATATTCCCATTCGTACGCCTAGAGGGCAACAAGTCCGTAAGGCCTTTGTGACCAAAGATGATGAGCATGTACTGATGGCCGCGGATTACTCACAAATTGAGCTACGTGTTATTGCCTCATTGAGTGAAGATCCAAGTATGCTTGCCGCCTTTAACAACAACGAAGACATTCATGCGGCTACAGCAGCCAAGGTATTTGGCGTACCGATTTCAGAAGTAAGTCGAGAACAGCGCAGTCAAGCCAAAACAGTGAATTTTGGTATTATTTATGGTGTGTCTGCCTTTGGACTTAGTAATCAAACAACGCTTACCCGTAAGGAGGCGAAAGCGCTCATTGGGGCCTATTACGAAAGCTACCCCAAACTAAAGGCCTATATGAGTGAGCAAGTAGATTTTGCACGTGAGCACGGATATGTGGCTACGGTACTAGGAAGACGTCGTTATTTAAAAGACATCAATTCGCGTAACGCCATAGTTCGTGGTGCTGCAGAGCGCAATGCGATAAATGCACCCATTCAAGGAAGTGCTGCGGATATTATCAAGCTGGCCATGCTTACGATATATGACAAAATGCAACAGCAAAACTTCAAGGCGCAAATGCTGTTGCAGGTGCATGACGAATTGGTTTTTGAATGCCCAAAGTCGGAATTAGAGGCATTAAAGCATCTGGTAAAAACCGAAATGGAAGCCGCCTATTACTTACAAGTTCCACTTACCGTTGACATGGGTATTGGACACAACTGGCTTGAGGCGCATTAGGGCATTTAAACAAATCTAAAAATAGCGTTTGCAATATTGGGGATAGTTTGTACATTTGCAGCCCGCCAAACAGGGGTAAATCCTATATGGCGATAACGAGCAAAAACGTATATAGTGGACTCATTAAGTTATAAAACCGTATCAATCAACAAGCAAAACGCTGATAAACAGTGGGTTGTAGTTGATGCTGCCGACCAAATTTTAGGTCGCTTTTCTTCAAAAGTAGCCAAGCTATTGCGAGGCAAATACAAGCCTAGCTTCACGCCGCATGTGGATTGTGGCGACAATGTCATTGTAATCAATGCAGAAAAAATTAAATTAACTGGAAATAAATGGACAGATAAGTCTTATATCCGTTACACTGGCTATCCTGGTGGTCAACGTTCGCTAACTGCTACAGAATTATTTGAAAAAGACCCAACACGAGTTGTTGAAAAAGCCGTTAAAGGTATGCTTCCAAAAAACAAATTAGGCGCTGAATTGTTCCGAAACCTTTACGTTGTTGAAGGTGCTGAGCACGATCATGGTGGTCAACAGCCCAAAGAACTAAACATCAACGATTTAAGTTAATATGGAAACCATTCACAAAATTGGTCGTCGTAAGACAGCCATCGCACGTGTTTACCTCTCTGAAGGTAAAGGTGAAATTATGGTAAACAAAAAGCCATTGGCTGTGTATTTTGCACCTGCCACATTACAATATAAAGTAAACCAACCCTTTGCACTAACAGAAACTGCAGGACAGTATAACTTGTCTGCAACTGTTGTAGGTGGAGGACCTAACGGTCAAGCTGAGGCTGTACGCCTTGCTATTTCAAGAGCTCTATGTGCTATTGATGAAGAGCACCGTTTGGTATTAAAGCCAGAAGGACTACTTACACGTGACCCAAGAATGGTGGAGCGTAAAAAGTTCGGTCAAAAGAAGGCAAGAAAAAAATTCCAATTCTCGAAACGATAACCTTACCGTTGCGCTTGCGCAACATCAAGTTCATTTAAATATCATTAATTTGTTGCCATTAGTTTAGCATCTAAATGCCCAAGGCCGAGAACATCGCCACTTGGATATTGCTAATCAGGGAACGTAAACTATTACAACAATGTCTAAAATAGAAGTCAAAGACCTACTTGATGCCGGAGTGCATTTTGGTCACCTTACCCGCAAATGGAACCCCAACATGGCTCCATATATCTATATGGAGCGCAATGGGATTCACATCATCAACCTTTACAAATCGGTTGCTAAAATCGAAGAAGCCAACGAAGCCTTGTCAAAAATCGCTGCGTCTGGTCGTAAAATCTTATTTGTTGCTACCAAAAAGCAAGCAAAAGATATCGTTTCTGAAAAAGTAGCCAACGTAAACATGCCATACATCACTGAGCGCTGGCCTGGCGGTATGCTGACCAACTTCGTTACCATCCGCAAGGCGGTAAAGAAAATGGCAGCCATTGACAAAATGAAAGCCGATGGTACCTTTAATACATTATCTAAAAAGGAAAAGCTACAAGTAGACCGTCTACGTGCCAAACTTGAAAAGAACTTAGGTTCTATCTCAGATATGACGCGTTTGCCCGGTGCCTTGTTTATTGTAGATATCCGTCGCGAGCACATTGCCGTTAAGGAAGCACAAAAATTGAATATCCCTATCTTCGCTATGGTAGATACCAACGCTGATCCACGTGATGTAGACTATGTAATTCCAGCGAATGACGATGCGTCAAAATCAATTGAAAAAATCATGACTTTGGTTACTGAAGCTGTTGCTGAAGGACTTAAAGAACGTCATAAAGACAAAGCAGATGCCGATGCTGCTGCTACTGAAGGTGAAGTTGTTGTACCGACAATAGCTAAAGAAGCTGCACCTGCTGTTGAAGAAGCCAAACCTGCTAAAAAGAAAACCAAAGCAGCCAAAAAAGAAGTTGTTGAGGAAGTAGCTGCTTTGGAAGAAGCTGTTGAGGAAGTAACTGCTGAGGAAGTAATTGAAGAAGCAAAAGCAGCGCCTGTAGAAGCAGCTGCAAAAGCAGAAAAGCCTGCCAAAGCGAAAAAAGCAGACAAACCTGCCAAAGCAAAAAAAGCTGTTGAAGCAGCTGCACCTGCTGAAGTGGTAGAAACTGAAGAACCTGCTGAAGACGCTGTTGAAGACACTGACGAAGAAACCAAAGAAGAAAAATAAAAAAACTATGTCAAAAATT
>Ga0213862_10000096_pt1 | contig 34172 bp, 36 predicted proteins | sample PICome_7_FD_160092 | JGI IMG/M metagenome (GOLD analysis project Ga0213862, IMG submission 160092) | Coastal seawater microbial communities near Pivers Island, North Carolina, United States - PICO266 | ecosystem: Environmental > Aquatic > Marine > Coastal | place: USA: North Carolina... | reverse complement strand
CGTCGAAAGATATCGTCACTGATATATTATGTCATAAGGGTGGGTTCGATACATCTCAGACGGTACACGAACATGGTCATGTATGTGATGTCATACATGGGAATTATCTACTTTCAAAAAATGCTAACGTATGTGCTATAATTGATTCTTTATCAGAATCAGATATATATGACACACAGATGTATAAAGGTGACTGGAATTGTATGCCATTTTATATCGCTTCTGGAATGGCAGTTCCTAAATTGAATATGGGTGAACCAGTCGATCCAGCTAAAATACAACCAGGGAGTTTATGGACCAAATACGGTAATTTTAAAATGCGACAAAATAAACTTCGTGCCATTCAATCGAGACAACCTACTAAATTGGGGCACGACGAACTAAGTTTAATTAGACAATATGCAATTGCAGGGGATCTAAACCCTTTAATAGAATATAAACTCGAACCACTCGATTTTGATGTGATGAATCATCTTGCAGTTGGTAACAAATTAAAACCAACCGATGTTACAAAAGTTAAAAAGAAACTTCGTAGTTTGTTAAATGAGTAGTGTCGACACTGATTCAGACACCGAGGATCATGAGGTTGTACGTGTGAATGGGTGTGACATATACTATTATGGTGAAGTCGATAGAGAGAACGCACTCGACTTCCTAGACGAATTTAAGAAGCTCGAAGTAAACTTGTTGAAAAAGGCTATCGAACTACCGGGGTATACACCCACGATCAGGGTTCATATACACAGTGATGGTGGTGACGTTTTTTCGGGATTGAGTATGATGGATGCTCTAAAATCGTCACGCGTGAATGTCGTCACGATCGCAGAGGGTACATGTTGTAGCGCTGCGACTTTTATGCTGCTCGGTGGAAGTGAGCGTCTGATGGGAAAGTATTCATTCGTTCTCATTCATCAACTGTCATCCGGGTTCTTCGGTAAATATACTGAATTGAAAGATGAAATGAAAACGTGTAAAAAAATTATGTCGGTCATTAAGAATCTATACGAGAATGAAACCTCAATCCCCAAAGAAAAGATGTCTCAATTTATGAAGCGTGACATATATCTCGGATACGATGAATGTATCAAGTACGGGATCGTTCACGGGCATTCCTAGTGATGATATATCGCCTGTACAAAACGAGTACACCCAATATGATAAATCCAACGCTAATCGTATTCAAATTCATGGGAATGTTCGTTAACGGAGGAGGCTTAAGTCGCTCCATTCTTTCATAATTTACAACGGGTATCATCCTACTACATTATGAACACAATTTTTACCACCGACAAAAACGGCAAGAAGCGCTACATCGACATTAGGGTCGAAGAGCGGAACGGATGCTGGTGCATTGTTAAGGCATCTGGTCAGGTTGGAGGCAAAGAAGCTACATCTGTGACAGAAGTCCCCCTCGGTTATGAAAGTGCTGTGAAACGTGCGAACACGGTGTGGAAAAATTTGAACACTAAGGCTACCACAATCCTACCCATGCTCGCCAATAAGTGGGAAAGTCGTAAAAAGTACATCAGTCAACCCTTTTACGTTCAACCTAAACTTGACGGTGTCCGTCTTTTGGTATCCAAGGATGGGGGTATCTCGAGGACCGGTAAGATTGTTCCCGGAACTGAGATTCTCGGTGAGGGACTTGAGGAGGGTCAATATGTCGATGGTGAAGCATTTGACCCCAAACTTAACTTTGAAGAACTTACAAGTACTTTCAAAACAGACCCTCTGAAGCTCAAGTTTCACGTCTTTGACTACTTTGATCTCAACCAGCTTAACATGACATTTGAGGAACGATGGGAAAAAGTTAAGTCTCTCAAGAACCCCCAATACGAATACGTGAAGACGACACTCGTCATGTTGCATGACCACGTATCTTCCATTCACAAACAGCATGTCGAGGAGGGTCACGAAGGTACCATGATCCGTGATAAGGATAGTGTGTATGAAGTGGGTCAGCGAAGCAATTACCTTCTCAAGTTTAAGGATTTCCAAACGGAGGAATATGAGATTGTTGGTGCCAAGACGGGTCATGGTCGTGACGCCGACGCAGTTGTATGGGTCTGTAAAACCCAAGATAACCGAGAATTCACAGTCAGACCTGAGGGCACTATCGTTCAGAGAGAAGAGAACTACAAAAACCGTGAGAAGTTTGTGGGGAAGATGCTCACTGTGCGTTTCCAAAACCTGACCGCTCTCGGTGTCCCACGTTTCCCTGTTGGTGTGGTAGTCAGGGATTATGAGTAAATTTATACGGGTGGTGCTGAAGGATCTATTCTAGCTGTAGTGCGCATATCGACATGTGCTGATGGGTCTAATGTAGCCGGTGCGTGCATTGCTGCTAGCTTCGAAAAGTGTTGTAGTTCAATGTGAATTTGTTTAAGTTCGTTACATATTTTGATATATGCCCACTCCCTTTTTGTGGGGAACATTTCATCATCCATTATTTCCATAATTTTTCGTACATGTTCCATACCTAAGTCAAGCTTAGAAATTATAATATCATATTATAACATGTCTCTCACACCCATCAAGTTAATCAAAAATGTTTCAGTGAGAAGTAAACTTCTCAAAATTAAAGGTGAAACCCCCGAAATTGACAAGAACGATTATATTGAATCGCGAATTCTCACGAATAAGAAAGCGAGTAACCTACTGGCTATAGAGGATGCTTCTGAAATTGCCAAATACTATCTACATAAGAAGGGTGTATTCGAACGAATCGCTAAAGATATCAAGAAGGAATCTGGGAAGAACTTCCGTTTCCTGTTCCGTAAGACATCTTCAATGGAAAGGCGTCCCTTAGCTACCAAGGGACGTAATGGTACTGACTATATTCTCATGGAACACTCATTCCCTGACGGGTCTGGACATTACGGTATGACACGAGTTAATCACACTAATAAGACTGCACTGATTTATGACTCGATGAAAAACGAAGATTCCGATTTCGAGAGTCCATTGAAGTCCCTACTGGGTAAAGGATACAAAGTATCGAGTGGGACAATTCACGGATGCTATCCTCGCTTGAGGAATGCGACGAACGCTGATTTAAATCCACAACCCACTGGTGGATTTGTGTCACAATCATTCAACGAGTTCAAGAAGAAGAACTACGCGGGTGGTCGTGGAGGTGTTCCCAAGAAGCATATGGAAGAAGCTTTTATTGTTTCTCAATATGATGAACTTTCTCAACACCATTTTTGCTATATGGAGTCTTTCCTCGCCTTAATGGTAAATCTCGGAATGGTTAAACCCGGACCACAAGATCCCCGTGAACGTCTCGAATATGTAAAGAAGTTCATTTGGGGTGTGATTTATAAATATGTTCCCAAATCGAGCCGAGGTACAGTTCACTGGGCATATTTCGAGAAACATTTCCCGTACATCTTGGAGACTATGGGTTCCGATGGTAAACGTCTCCCCATGAGACAGGGTTTCATCCAAGTTCCACCAAAGAAGGGAACTGTCAGGTTCAGGTTGAAGAAGATACGCACACGCAGTGACATCGACCCGTCGTGGTCTCTTAAGAAAATTGTTGATTGGTCGAGAGGGGTTCGGAAGTGGATTGCACCTAAGTAGAATCAAAATATTGTAATTTTCATGTAAACATTCAACATGGAAGACCTTCAAAGTCTCATGACTTGCCTTGACGACATCTCCAGTAAGATCCCTGATGGCCTCTATCTGGAGATGGCCGATAAAATGAAACGCGTTCATGACCATATGAACGGTAATAAACCATTCCACGAAGACACGTTCTACTACAGTGACACTGAAAGTGACACTGAAAGTGATAGTGACTATGAGCCTCTTACCGAAGATGAACTACGCCTGGGGCGAGAGCGAGAAATCCAGAAGATCAAAGATGAGATTTTGGAGTGTGTGAAGGAGATGCACAAAGAGTACAAGGTTCTTAAGAGGTGGGAGAAGGAAGCGCGCCGTACTTGGACCCCCATCAAGCGTATGACTGCGTTTCGAAAGGCTCAGGCTATCAAGCTGTGGTGTGAAAAGAACACTCGTTGGGCTTCCGGTGGTGAGGCTGGGGAACTCGTTGGTCATATATCCACCACCGCCATCGTGCTTGGTGGCTGGACCTGGAAAAACCTGGTGGAAAACGGTCTTCGGACAATTGTGTTTAAAATTGGAACCGAGGAGGAGATTATCCGTGCTTCCAACGGTACGTTCTTCACCTACGATGAACTTTCACTCGAAACAATTAAAAAACTTCCCGCATTCGAGAAGAAGATTTACGATGACTACAAGGAAAGATATCAAATGAAAATGACCGAGTACTTCGAAAACGCTAAGTCAAAGGTCTCGGAGCAGCAGAGAAAAATGTGCGCTTTGGAGACGGCTTGTGTAGAGAGAGAGTATCTATTGGGTGTAGGGCGTGGTTCACGCCCTTTCTGGAACTCTGTGACAAATGAGTTTTGCGCGAATGGTGGACACCCGTGATGGTGAGTAACGGGTGGAATGCGCGGATAGAACTACGCCGTTAAAGAATTTAGCTCTGTACTATAGTAATGAATGTACTTCAGAATGTAATGCGAATAATAGATAGTGTATCTGATAAAATCCCCGAGAACGTCTACCTAACTCTATGTAATGAGTTAAAAAAACTTTACTCGATCATTCCTCGACCAGCCCTTTCTAGAACAAACAGTGCAGCCGACGCACCCTCATCATCACCTGCGAATGGATATTGGTTCAGATGAACCTAAGTCAACTCAAAATAGTATAATTTTCAACTAATAATGGAACATCCACTCCCCACTGGTATTTTCGTTGAGATGTCGAATGAGTTTGATGGCTGGACTGAGAAGGATTTTGATGATGAAATCAGAAGACTCAAAAAACGCGTGAAGGAACTCAAAAAACTTCAGAAACCCAAAACCCTCGTACCGATTGAAGAGACTGAAGAAGAAGATGATATCATGAATGACCCAGATGTTCGTGAGATGGTTGAAAATGGTGAACACACTTGTCACATGTTTGACGCACACTGTCAGGCATGTGAAGAGGATGAAGACGAAGAAGAAGTTCAAGTGAAACAAAGCGACGCGGTACAAAGAGTTGACCAGTTGCGCGCTCATTTCTGTTAATCGTCTACAAGTAAGTCAAGTTCGCGTTCATATGTTTGTGAAAGTAGTATAGATTTTAGGTCTCGAGTAAATGTAATATATGTTTTTGGTATATCCCCCCATAATCTCTCCGACTTAACAAACGCTTCCACCGCGCCATCCTTTAAGAGCGGTTCTAGGAGTACCCAATTTGGTTCGTTGTATCTTATTCGTGTACACCCTCTCGCAAATTTCCTGGAATAAATATACCACGCAGCAATACTTTTGTATATATGGATAGGTTTCTTCCCCTGTTCGAGACATTTTCTAAGAGAAGGAACTACAAACGTGTGAAATTTGGTAAAGCCATCCATGCATATCCGATCAAGGTCATCCACATTTACCTTACTCGAAATACGTTCTTCGACCATATCGATATATTCGTATATATCAAACGGGATATCCGTATCAATAGATGGAGCAATCTCTTCCAACTGTAATTTTCTAAAGTGAGTACGATACACCGGGTCGTTCATGACCTGGTCGAATGTATCATACCCAGATAAAACACCCATATACGCCAGTGTTGTATGTCCACCATTTAAAATCCTAATTTTAGCCTCTTCATACGGTTCTATATCTTTTGCGATAACCACCCCGACCTCCGATAAATCTGGGAATTCTGACGCGAAATCATCTTCAATAACCCACTGTGTATACTCTTCTGTCTGTACAGCCGTCTCACCGAATCCAGGAAATTTTTCTTCAATCTCGCGGCGAAGTGTATCCGTCGTACGGGGGGTGATACGATCTACCATACACGATGGAAACTTTACATTAGCTTTCACCCAGTCTGCAATATCATATTGATTCGTTTGGTATAGATACGCCAAAAATTGTGTTTCGAGTACCACTCCATTTTGACGAATGTTATCACAGCATAATATGGTTATGGGGTTTGTCCTGTTTCGAAGTCCACACGCGAGATATTCAAAGAGTGGAGATCCAGGTGCGTAACCACTTTCCGTCACCGTGATTGTGATGAGATGAACACTCGGAAGTGTGAGCATATGTTTCGCGACCGTCCTATTCTTAGTCCAATCGATATAATCGAGATGCGACCGGACCTTTTTATACCGTGTAGGTGTCTTAACTATATAGTCGTCTATTTCACGAAATCCTTCATTCCTGAGATTAACTGCGACGATCCCCCATCTAAGATCACCCGTTTTTCTCATATATTCATCAATGTACAACGCCTGATGCGCCCTGTGGAAATTTCCGTACCCTATATGGACAATACCTGTTTGACATTCAGACTTGTCATACATTCGTTAAGATACTTAGACATATTATTTCTATATGTATTAATGAACCGTATTGCAGTTGATATCGATGAAGTTCTGGTACCACTAGTACGTCCGATGGCTAAATGGGCTAAGTTGAACATGCCATCGAGTAATAGGTATGCCTATGTATATCGTGACATGTTCAACATAACCGAAAAACAGTCACAAAAAATGGTGAGAGAATTTTACAAAACGGAAGAATTTATGCTGCTACAGCCAACTATCGGCTCACAGCCTATGCTCCGTCTACTACGCCCGGGTATAAGTAAAATTTACGCAGTCACGGGACGTCAGGATTGTGTGAGACAGGAAACTGAAGATTGGTTACAATTTCATTTCCCGGGGATTTTTGATGATGTCATTTTAACGAACAGTTACACGGACATGGAAGTTCCGAAGTCTGATATTTGCAATAGCCTAAAGCTTGATACGATCATCGACGACAATTACGGAATATGTGAATCATGTCAAAACAACGGAATTGCGGCTATTCATTTTGGGGGGAGTGATGGTGTGTTATATCCATGGTGTTCGGAATATGAAAATACTGTATTGAGCTGGAATGAACTATATAACGCGTATGAAGACGGTAGCTATGAATACATTAATTGAAAAAAAATATTGATTGATAATAGATGTCTCGAACTATTACCGTTACACAAACTAGAACCACACCGAAAACTAAAACACCACCTAAATCAGTTCAACGGACATCACCAGGGAGGAAGTTGAATAATACAATGGATATCAAATCTCAACGCGAACAGCTTGTAAACACATATCTCACGTTCAGTTATGAAATGCGTCCAGGTTTAGAAAATCGTGTATTCTGGAAATATGTTACTCTCATGCTATATTCCATCGATAGAATCGCTGGTACTGACACGAATAATAACAGGAATGCTACACTTTATTCGAACGTAAATAAAATGACGGGAATCGTTTCAGACGCAGAGCAAGTATTCTGGTCGAACACCTTTTTGAATATATTGAAAAATATCAAACGTATAAATGCGTCAACTACACGTCCTCTCTATAATCGTCTCCCCAAAATATAATTTCTCTGTATTAATTAGATGGCTTCTTCTAAGTGTTCAGAAAAGCCAATATTCGTCGTTATAAAGGAAACCTCTACAGGATATTCTTTCGATAACGATGTAAAATATAGTAGCCCTTTTGCTAATCATACAATAACACAGACGTCTGACATGACACACCCATCTATTATGATAAAAAGTGACTGGGGGATGGCGAAAAGGAATTCTATTACTCAACTAGTTACGGGTAATGCCGGATTTAAGATTTTACAAAATAGAAAAAATTCGGACTTTTATAAAAGTCATTCAAATGGTGCGTCGGTTGGATTGCTTTTAAACGACATGTATGGATATCGTTTAGGGCGTTATAAGGCCTTGAGTGGTGAGGCCCCGAGCGTCGCAGAACTGGCTAACTTACTGGGTAGTATTTCAAGATCTTCTAAGGATGTGAAGGTTCGTGGAAGCCCGGTGGAATACAAAAGATTACTCGATTATTTTCAATTTTTATTGACACGGAAAGTTTCGGGTGATGCTAGTTTGTTTCTCACGCGTCCAAATAATGTTAGTGTTTTAGATGCTATGAACGAAGGGGGTTCTTCAATGGAAGATGTATATCTCAGTTTATTCGATAGAGAACTATCGAACCGTACCATGTATAATAAAGCGTATTTCATGACCGCGGATCGACCAGCGGCTATAGCATCCGTCGTCCGCCAGGTACCAACGATATTTCAAGAGGCGGCTAGTAAAAAGTCATCTACGAGTAAGTTTCATTTGATACCCCCGGGAAATAACGGGAGAATATTGCGATACCTGACACAAGAATTAACACGGTCAGGTTTCACTATTTCTTCTAAAGGTATGGTTTCAGTTGGCGATTTAAAGATTATTGACAAGACAAAGGAGATTGGGTGGTATCTAGACACGACGTTATTATTCAACAAACGTGTGGTTCCAAATCTCAATTTAAGAGCTTTGGTGTTATTTTATTGGATTTTCAATTATCCGTCCCGGACATCAAATATACCGATTGTAGAAGCATTCTTCAGCATTGTTGACACGTTCCACGATTTTAAACCCACTGCAAGGACGAGTGGCAAGGGTAACACTGAAGCCATTGGAAGTTTAATGGGTCAAAATCAAAACCGCGAAAAATTTAAAGCTAGAAAAGTAAATACTATAAACTTAACAAACGTTTCAAACACTCGGGTAGCGCACAAAACATTGGTTAGGTTACTAGGAAGTGACATATACCGTAAGGTCAAAAGTGGTTATGGTAAGGCACTGAAAAATACCGTGTCTAATACCAATAAGCGCCAGATATCATCGGATGAAAAGGTGGGGCGCTTTTTATATTTCGTGACGAACGTATTTGGTTCGGATTCGGGTGGGTTAATAAATGCATGTGAAGACTTGTCAAGAGATATACTCATTAGCATCTCTGGCAATAGACCTATATATACACGGAATGGTGGAAATAATACGACATCAAACGCTTTGTGTACCAAACTTGAAAGCGAGGGAGCGTGTTTGATTATAGATTACATGATTGGCAGCCTACCGGAATGTTTAATAAAACATAGTGTGTTTCACAATGTAGGTGTTTTAGACCCTGCAAGTAAGAGAATATTATCGTGGAGTGAGGTCCAAGGTGGTGATGGGTGTATAGAAACCGCGAGTGATAAAAAAAAGAGAAAGAAAAAACAGGCTGAAGCGAAGGCTAGGAGTAAAAAGTTGAGAAATAGCAGGGCACTAGCGGCAGCTAAAGAACGCCGAAAAGAGCAATCTAAATTAACGAGGGAAAAAACTAGACAGGAAGAGATAAATCGGAGACGTCGTGAAGAAAATAATATCGTGAAACGTAGAGCAGAAGCTACTGCGAGAAGAGAGAGGCGAACGGTCGATACCAAACCATTTAAAATGAATCAAAACCCGTCGAACATGAAAATGACAATTGGTAAAGTGTCACCCAAAAAACCTACAACAGCCAAAAAACCACCTTCACCACCAACATTGAAAAGAACGAGAAACAATAATCAAAATAACAATAAACCGCCAGCTAAAAGACCACCTTTACCACCTAGAACAGTGATGAGGGTATCTCGTGGTCCGAATAACGCACCAGCGACTGGAACTAGATCTGCGCGTAGTACACAAAGAATGTTTAATGCTTCACCCGCTGGTGGTACTCGTTCAGCAACAGTGAAACGTACACCAGGGTCTGTGCGAACTCCGGGTACAGCTAGACGTACACCAGCGTCTGTGCGAACGGGTAGTGTAAGAACACCTAAGTAAATTCTCGGGTAGTATAAACTAAACAAATATGAACTCTCTAGACGAGACTTTTAAAAACGCTACGGCGATCATCAGTCTCGTGTGGAGCGTCGGTAAGATGCAAAAATGGGTTAATTCGGCCTAAGTAAATATGTACATCGAAAAAATCTAAAAATGTTTGCCCAACCTCAAAACGTGTATCACAACCCCACACCACGTCGGTTCAGGACCAGGTGTAGGGCGAGTAAAAACGCTTATACGAGTATGCACAGCCTGAGTGATAAAAATAGTAGATCTATCAGCGAAATCAAGACGAATAAGCCGTTTCACATTCTCGCGTTTGAAAAGAATGGAGTAGAAGGGATTTATTCTATCGCCGAGCGTCACAAAAATGGCGTTGAAGTAAATCACATCGTCGCGTTTCATACGTTTGATGAAGCTTTCAGGTACAAAACATTACTAGAAGCCGACACCGATTTCAATCCATTCATTCAATTCGTATCTAAATATGAATTGAATCACGCATGTAACGTCGGGAACTATAAATGTCGTGTGGTTAATCGGGGAACACTTGTGGTACCACCCTCAAAGACACTGGATATTACAGATTGGGAAAAGGAAATGGATATGTGATTTAAAGTATTCGCGTCTGATATATCTATATGCGTGTTCGTGAAGCGGTTATCGATCGTATGAAGATGGGGAAAATGAAGTATGGTCATGGGGTTCGTATCATGGATGACACTGTGACATGGGGTACAGTGAAAAATTCGTGGCTTGAGATGGCATCTGAAGAACTTTTGGATGCAATTATTTACGTTATAGCTGACTATTTACGCACTGAAGAGAAGATCCATGATGAAGAGGCTAAGGATGATAACGATCTCATCATGCATATATTCGATAATGTGAATACAGTTTCAAGTGAGAAACATCACAAGTTGTTGAGTGGTCTCATTAGCATGACACAATTTTGTTTATAATTATACATGACGTTCGACAAACACATATTCTGGGAATGCGTTTCTCAATCTATTCCTATGTTTCGCGTAAATTATATGTTTTTCATAATTCGACATTGATTCGGTAAATAAATCGATTTTTTTCTGTTCATGATGTACTTCAAGTTCGATACGAAACCCCCTGTTACGCTCGGGGTGTAAATCACCGATTATCTGCCACATTTCATCTCTATGCATACGCTCACTTTCGGGTAGAAGTAATTCTTCGTTTAATTTAACCGCATAATGCCGGCGACTTAGTGACTGCCATGGTAGTCTTTTTAGACGGTGTACTATGTTCATTTTATACAAAGCGTGCCATTCTTTTAAATCATAACATTCTTATTCGCCGTGATGAGTAAACCTACCAGAGACGCAATCTCAATTAATAAAAGTGTTTGTTGGGACATCGCGACGAGTTTCGCCCTGAAGGTCTTAGGACTGAAATCACCATACCCAACACTAGACATGGTCGTAAACGAAAAATAAAAAGGGTCGATGAGTTCTGTGAAGCCGAACTCTTCGGGTTTCATCATACTGTACAACAACCCATACATGAGAGTAATGAAAATTACGCTGACGGGTACGATCATTTTTATTATACTTGTATATTAAAAATGGTAATCACATTTACATTGGCATGTGCCATCCTGTACGTATTATCATTAAGGTTAAACGGTGATCGCGGTGACGGATTGGACTATAAATGCTTTTTGTTAACACTGCCATCTTCAAAGAAACGACAGGATACGTTTATGAAGCATCACGACGAAAATGTACCGATTGAAATTATATACGGAGAGGACACTAAAAAGATCGAGAACGTAGAAAAATTTAAACATCTCGTTAAACCCGAACATTACAGGGAAGCTCTTAAAATGCATTACGATCGTTCACATAAACGCCGTGACATCACATTTATAAACATGGGAGCTATAGGATGTTACATGGGTCACATGAAATTTTACGATAGGTGTTTCGAACAAGGTTTGAAATATGCTGTCATGTTCGAAGATAACGTAATCGTTAAAAATCCGGAACTGTATAAACAGATACAGAATGTTATCGATACCATGGGAGATAATTTCGAGATTTGTTTTTTCCATTGTTTATCTAGATTACCTGACGGAAACGAGAAAGGACTAGAAAGTGTTAAATGGATCACGAGTATGAAGTGTTACCTCATCAATGTAGAAAACATGAAGAAATATCACAAATACTTTTTCCCTATAGATAATCACGTAGACTTAAAGCATGAAGATATCATAGCACAGGGTGCTCGGGTATTTTATAAAGATTTGCGAGCGTATATGAAAATCGATAGAACTGGTCCAAGTACTATAGGTCATCATGATTGGGGTAATAAACAGTATTTTTCTAGACAATATCCACATCTCACGACAGATGCATTGAAGGGTGGTTATTAAACATTCTCCGCGGGTGAGAGCGTCCCCCCGTCTCTACTTTTTCTTCTTACAGTGTTAAAAGCGTTCAACCACCGATTGACCGCACGCCCAGAACCCGTAACTGATGCAGCGTCATCGCACACGACAATAGAAAGACCGTTACACACGTCAGGTTTATTCTCCTTATCTGGAAACTGTACCAGAAAAGCTTGGATACTGATAGCTGGTATATCAGGTGAATCATCTAGTAACTTATCGTAGTCCTCACGTGACTTCATGATAAAATCTACAACGTCGTCACGGTGTTTGACATCTAGAGAAAGTTCCATATCAATACTCCTGTAAAATTTAGACCACTGTATACACATGGCTGAATGCGATTCTGAAAGAGGGAGACTTTGACTAAACTTACTTATGGATGACAAAATCCCACCGAGTACATTCAAAAACGCGAAAAAATACTGAATGATCATGATATTATTTTTTGTATTCGTAGATACATCCTCACTCCCACTTGGATTCAGAACCGCAAATCCACCTACACCAGTTATACTAGCTATGATTATACTAGGATAAGCTAGCCAGTCGTTTTGTTTCTTATAAAATAGACGTGCATGATTATGTAACCAGCGGTATCCTGCCGCTTTCTCCGCCCATTTTATAAGTAACTTTTCTTGTTTTTCACACCATTCACATGGTTCGGGGCTAAGATCTTTTTCACCCATCCTACTGTGACGCGATATTTTTCTTGATGGTCTCTGCTGATAGTCTCGCCAATTTATCAACTTCTTCGTTTTTAGGATTTCCGTTATGTGCCTTAACCCATCGCCATTCAACTACTTTCAACTTTTTACGAGCTTCATCAATTTTTACCCATAATTCCTTATTCTTTACAGCAGTTCCCGTGGCAGTTTTCCACCCATTTCTCTTCCAATTCACTATCCATACCATGATTCCTTGTTTGACATAATTACTATCCGTGTAAATACGCACTTCTTGAATATTTCGACGAAGACACTCTTCAAGAGCCTTTAAAATCGCAGTCATCTCCATCTGGTTATTTGTGGTATCATTCTGTCCAGCAGTGAGTTTAAAGTTATCACTGACAACACCCCAACCACCACATCCAGGATTCCCGAGACAACTTCCGTCAGTGTAAATTTCATACATGGTTACTTATCGCGGTTTATCCTTATACTCTGAAGCCTTCTTAGGTGTTTTACATATCGTATCACCACAATGATCCCGGTTTTGATAAATAGAATTGATGGATGTTGAAATTTCATTACAAGATTTTAGAGACCAGCGCCCTAGCTTCGGTTTATCCACTTTAACAAAAAGTTCAAACACTTTCTTGAACATTATCTAGAATGAGAGGTTTATATTTAAGTACGCTTATTTGCTAATCGCTTCGAACGGCGCAGAGATGGCTCTTTAGTAAGTTCCTCAAATTTATGAACATACTTTCTAAATCTGTGATCATTTTTAGCCCCCTTTGCTTTATCATAACAGACCTGAATAAATCTTTTATCACCTTTCCCCTGTGTGAAAAGATTGTAATAATTGAGTGTAACCTCAAACATGGCGATTGCCATAGTTCTATTAAGTTCCGCATCAAGGTTATTTTCTACAGTGCGCATCATCATAGTCAGGGTAGTAATCAGGTCGGTACGTGAAAAGTTGGGCATTTTAGTTTAGAAAACAAAAATTCTAGTTCGACTTAGGTTATGTTAACCAAATACCATTTTAAAAGAGTAGCAATCTAAAGATTAATCGTTTTTAAAAGACTATGGATGGAACCAGACACTTGGTAGTTGAAAAACCGGATGGTTCCATCGCGATAGCATTTAACCCGGATATTCCACCCCCGCAACCACCTGCTACACGAATGAGAATTCATATTACATCCATTTCATTTTGTGAGAAGGGAAAGGCTGTGGTATGTATGTTTTTTTACATAAGTATATTCATGTTAACGTGGTTTTTTAGATTTATAGATATAGTTAACGCCTGTTTCATGTTCACGACTTTCGTGATGGTAGTTACAGGGTGGACAATTGCTACGTATCATATAGTGGTTCATGGAACTCTATCTATCATGGCATTTGTTCCACTTGCGGTAATTGATATGTGGGGTACATCCGTATATCAATTGGGCGTTGCGGTATTGTGTATGTATTTAAACTACACTTCCAAATATAACATCGTTCAGAATCTCGAAGATGGTTAAACCACTTAAAACATATGATCATGTAAAACGTAGCGGAATGAATAGTTTGACGAAAAATATCTTCAAAGCCCCGAGTGTTAAAGTTGACACAAAGGAGCGCACGGTAGAGTATAGTCCACGTTCCTATACACAGTTCATTCAGGGTCTGAAAAAGAAGGAACTTCCCGCTGTAGTCGTTCGTCCTAATAAGAACATTGCCGTGTTCCAGGAAGAGAACGGGGATTACGGTGACGTACAAATCGTCCAGACCGAACAACTATGGAATACACTCATGGAGAGTGGTGCTGAAGTCATAGTGGATAACACACAACCTATGTCTCTTACAGAGAACCTTGTCATGTTCTTTTTTGTCGCGTATGCGTTTACGCTCGCGCGTACATTATTCGCATCGAGAAGTGAAGGTGGAATGGGAATGCCAAACCCCTTTATGAAATCTGCGGACTTTAACATGGAAAATGAAGTGACGACACGTTTCAAGGATGTTGAGGGTATCGATTCCGCGAAGGATGAACTCGAGGAAATTGTCGACTTTCTCAAAAACCCTGACAAATATTACGGGAGTGGTGCTCGAATTCCACGTGGTGCGTTGCTCGCCGGTGACCCTGGTACGGGTAAGACACTACTGGCGCGTGCTATCGCAGGTGAATCGAACGTCCCATTTGTTCAATGTTCTGCGGCGAGTTTTATTGAGATGTTCGTGGGTGTAGGTGCTAAGCGTGTACGCGAACTGTTTCAACAGGCTCGTGAAAATCAGCCATGTATCATTTTCATCGATGAGATTGATGCTGTAGGCAAGAAGCGTGGTGGTACTACTACACCTGGGAATGATGAGCGTGAACAAACTATCAATCAACTTCTCACAGAGATGGATGGTTTCGATAATGAGACTGGTATTGTTGTCATTGCTGCCACGAACCGTGTAGATATTCTCGATGACGCACTACTTCGCCCGGGTCGTTTCGATCGTAAAATCCAGGTTTCTCTTCCGAGTGTTAAGGGTCGCCTCAAGATTTTGGGAGTTCACGCACGAGGTAAGAAGTTCGCATCAGATGTCCGTCTCAAGAACATCGCGAAACAGACAACCGGTTTCTCCGGTGCGGATCTAGCTAATTTCCTCAACGAGTGCGCTATCCGCGCCGTCAAGGAAGGTGACGGTATCATCACGAATGATATCACTGAGAACGTTTATCAGCGTATTGTCGTAGGTGCTAAAGGTGATGTTAAATATTCCATGCGCAAGAAGGAGCTCGTGGCTTATCATGAAGCTGGACACGCTATCATCGGCGTTCTCGTACCGGATTACGATACAGTTCGCAAGGTATCTATTATGCCCCGCGGTGCTGCGGGTGGTGTGACATTCTTCCAACCTTCGGAGGATAACGCAGACTCACCCTTTTACACGAAAGAGTATCTACTCGCTCAGATCCTAGTCGCCCTAGGTGGTCGCGCAGCTGAAGAGGTTATCTACGGTGCTAACCGTGTCACGACTGGCGCGAGTTCCGATTACGCGATGGTGTACCAGATTGCCCGTGAAATGGTGACGACGTACGGGTTCGGTAAGAACAATTACGATTACCGCAACCTTTCCCCGTCAGCCGCTCTTAAGGTGGATAATGAAATAGATAACATCGTATCCCAGTGTTACAGGTACGCACTTCAGATGTTGGTAGAAAATAAGGATAAGCTCGAGGAACTCAAGGAATTACTCATCGAAGAGGAGATCGTCGATGGGGAGGTCGTGTACGATATGATTGGACGAGGTCGGTGTAACTCGTTTGACTGCTCAGTCAGTTTTGAATAAACAAATTAACAAATAACAAATTCAGTTTTAAATAGCATGGATGTGCATTTTAAAATTGAAATACAAATATTTTTTAAAAAACTAAGACTAAATGCTTAGTTGGAGAAGGCAAGGCCACCCATACCCGACTGGATGCGGAGGACGTTGTAGTTGACCGCGAACATGTTGAGGTTGGTCGCGTTGTCGTTACCAGCGGTGGTCTTGATCGCAACCTGCGCGTTATCGATGCGCGAGAAGTTGCATGTACCGGTAGGCTGGTGCTCCTCGGGCTTGAGCGCGAAAGAGTACGAGTACACACCGGCGTAGGGGGAGCCGGAGTGGTGGTTGTACGCCTGGACCTGGTTGAAGTACTTACCGGACTGCTCCTTGAAGCGGTCCTGGCCGTTGAGTACGAGCTTCATGGTGTCAACGGTACCGACAGCCTCCTCAGTGAACTTCGCCGAACCACCGTCAGTGCCGACCTTAAGCAGGGGAGCACCGGAAGCGGAAGTGGAGATGAACGCGTTAGACGCCGCGATCGCGTTGGGGTCAGACTCGAGGACGATCTCAGCGTCGTCAGCCTTGGTGGTGAAGTTCCAGAGACCCTGCTGGTCATTGTTCTCAGAGAGGCACCATACGAGCTCCTTGACGGGGTGGTTGTACGAGAGGCGGACCTGCTTGGTACCACCCGCGGCGGTAACAGAGTCAACACCAGTGTGCTGGACCTGCTCGATCAGGTACTCGTGACCCTTCTGGGCGAAGCGGCGACGCTCCTCGGTGTCAAGGTAGATGTAGTTAGCCCACACCTTGAAAGTGGAGCCATCAGTGTGAGTGGAGAACTGATCAGTGAGGTCGAAGTCGAGACGGACCTCGTGGTACTGAAGAGCGATGAGGGGGAGCGCGAGACCGGGGTTGCGGTTGAAGAAGAAAATCAGGGGAAGGAACACCTGAGAATCGACCGCAGTGGTCATCTTACCCCACGAAGCCTTCTTGGACTCGTCGAGGTAAAGCTCGGAGTACAGACGCCACCACTTCTGGTAGTGCTTGTCGATGCGCTGACCACCGATGGAAAGCTCAACATCCTTGACGGCACGCTCGGCGGCCCAGCAGGCATCAGCGTTCGCCGTACCGGTACCAGTCTCGAGACCAGACTTGGCCTTGAGCTCGATGTACATGTCGTTGACGAGGTCACCGTTGCGCGCAACGGTGACAGACACGCGACCGGAGTTGGAGGCAGTACCGTTGACGGTCTGCTCGATGTTCTCCATCGCGAAGTTGGTGTGGCGCTTGTACACAGCCTGGAAGAAAGTGACAGCGGGGTTGCCGGTCAGGTAGACATCCTGGGCACCATAAGCTACGAGTTGCATAAGACCACCGGCCATTGTGAGTTGTTGTACTATACACCAACATTTTTTTTGAGCCGCGAAAAACACGGCATCATTTTTCCTCATCTTACATAAATGTCCCAACACACACCTTCCGAAATCGAAGCCGAACCCAGTATCGAAACAGAATCCGAGTATGAAGATGAATCTCAGCCTGGTGATATTGACCAGGTAGATCTCACACAATACGAGGACGAGGATGACATGATGGGTCCCATGGAAGCCATGCTCGGTTCTGTCCTGACAACACAGGATGGTGATACAGTTTGCACCGCCCTCGTAAATATGGGTCGTCAGATGGAAATTCAGAATAAGATTCTTGTCAAAATTTTATCGTCCCTCCAGAAGAATAACACTGCTTAAAAAAAGAAATCTATATTTAGGAAATGACAGAGGTAGCTACACATTTCATCGATGAAACATCTAACCGGGATGACGCCGCCAGTGCAATGTGGACCAACCAAATTCAAACTTTTTCTCATGACGATGTCATGAAATTTCTCGTCCAGCTAGAAGACATGTGGAAAATCAACGACCGCGACGACATATACTTATCCTATCGTATCGGCTACGAAAACTTTTTTACGAAAGATGAACTAACAGAAGATGGTTTACCCGTATCTATCGATATCTCACGTGTCGAATCCAAAGTTAAGCGTATGAACGAACGTCTGTGTGAACTTTATCATAGAGCAGACACTCTTAATATGATGGATATTGAAGATGATAACGATATGAAGATATCCGTTCGCGTTAATCGTCTCCTGGATCAAGTAGACGATGCATGGCAGATTGTATTTCGACACGCTCGCATAAGTGAACGTATGAACAATCCTACGTATGTTCCAATTAACCCAGAAACCGATCCCTCTATTTTCAGGATCTCGACTATCAACAATATAGACGAACTTAACCCATTTCAACAGGGCGTCCTGCAGACACTCAAGGATCTCTACCGGCGACAGATTAGAAGATACAAGGGGCAGTGTTGTGTTCAGATTAAGACACCTGACGGTGCAGGAACTCGAGCTTGGAAACCGGTCGAAACGATCAAGGACTACGTATACGGTGTTGCTAAGAAAGAAGTTCAATTTGATCTATGGAAGAACCTCACTGCACGCGCACCCGGTCATAACGATCTCATTCGTCACTTAGAAAACATAAAAGATATGCAATTCCCCGAAATTCAAAAGAACCGTCACGTGTGGTCGTTTAAGAATGGTATTTTCATCGGTAAAGAATTTGATAGTGAAAAATCGGACATTCTCAACCCATACTGGCGTGCGAGTTTCTATACATACGAATCAAATGAGTTCAAAAATTTGGACCAGACGATCGTAAGTTCTAAGTATTTTGACCAGGATTTCACAGACTATTCCGAGATTAACTGGCGTGACATCCCGACACCTTTTTTCGATTCCGTTTTGAACTATCAAAAGTTCGATAAGGATGTATCCGAATGGATTTTTGCTATGGGTGGTAGACTGTGCTTCGATGTTAACGAGATTGACAAATGGCAATGCATTCCTTTCCTGAAGGGTGTTGCACGCTCGGGTAAGTCTACACTCATCACGAAGGTGTTTAGGAAGTTTTACTGCACAGAGGATGTTAAGACCCTATCGAATAATGTAGAACGGAAGTTTGGATTGTCGGCTATCATGGACGGATTTATGTTCATTGCACCAGAGATTAAGGGTGACCTGGCACTCGAGCAGGCTGAGTTCCAGTCGATTGTGAGTGGTGAGGATGTATCTATCGCGGTCAAACACGAGAAGGCTAAATCCTTTGAGTGGACGGTACCTGGTATTCTCGGAGGTAATGAAGTCCCGAATTGGCGCGATAATTCTGGCAGTATCCTGAGACGTGTACTGACTGCCGATTTTACAAAACAGGTTCGCGAAGCAGACCCCACCCTCGACGGGAAACTCGAATGCGAACTTCCATGCATTTTACAGAAGTGCGTACGTGCGTATTTGGAGTTTGCGCAAAAGTGGCCTGAGAAAGACATCTGGAACATCGTACCCAAGTACTTTGTAGATGTTCAGCGCCAACTCGCTACGGCTTGCAGTCCCCTCGAATCGTTCTTATCGGAACCATGCATCGAGTTTAAACCCGATAAAAAGTGTCCACTCAAGTTTTTCAAGAAAAAATATTCCGAATTCCATGGTGTCATGCACAAAACACTTAATCAGGATATCTGGGCGGGACCATTTGGATCTAGGGACATCAAGGTTGTACGCATCGCAGAACCTACAAAATATCAGAGCTGTGACGATACATTCCCAGTCATGGAACAGAATGGAACTGAGTTTATTATGGGTCTCGATATTGTAGACATGTCCGCTAAACCTGTAATGTCGGTAGGTACTGATTAAAATGTCCGTATAATATATGGGTTTATTTAACGAATTCGAAAATTCGAATTCAAACTCGAATTCGAACACCCCTCTCACGTCTCAGAACATGATACGACGAGCCCCTTACCTCACTAATCAGGAACGTGGGGCGTTGATGAAGAATGCTATGCAGTTACCAATAAACAAAGTATCGTCTCGGATCGGTGCGATCACGGGCGATAAATTCCGTAGCACGAATTTTACACAATTGAAGATATCACCTCTACAACTATCGATTTTCAATGGAATGGTAAACCAGGACGCGAAAAATGGCAATTACTCGGTTGATGTAAATCCAATCCTGTATAAAAAACCACACAAACGGAAACCTATATCACCCGGATCTACATTGGGTGTAGAAGTCAATAGCATCATATTGCGTTATGGGCGAATGGCTATAGGCGCGAAACACACGTTTACAGTTAAACCTAATGCTAATAATGTGAAGAAGCATGCCCATTTCCTTGCGGAAATTAACGGACGTATATTCGAAAATGGTCTGGAAAGTAAGTTCATGGTTAAAGTCTACAAAAACGGAAAGATGCAGGTTTCCGGTGGAATTCTAAACAACAACATCCGACACCCAGAGATGATACGGAAATATATAGTGGACACGTACATACCTAACGCTAAGTTTCTGTACAATCCTATTAAGTATGTCGTGTTAGTTGGAACATTCCAAGCAAACGGTTTTCTAAATTTGGCTGGTATAGCTACGGCGTTTTCTAGATCTAGAAATGCTTCGTATGAACCGGAATTACGCCCATCTTTAAAAATGGTACATAAAAACCAAGGGTTTCAATTATTCCGGTCGGGTAAGATACAAATCATGGGCGCCAAAACAACGAGAGACTTAAATAATGCTTATAACATTGGTGTAGATCTCGTAAAAGAATTGAACGTCATGGGGTTGATAGGTAACTTTAAGAATGTCAACTTTAAACCAGTTGCCAAGAAGGTGCGCGTAGTTAAAAATAAACAATTAAATACCACTGGTAACGCTATTAGTTATTTCAATAAATCAAATTCTAAAAACGGTAAAAATGGTATACGTGTAGGTAAGAAGAAGTGTGCGACTGTACCTCGCCCAAAGCTTGTCGCGGTCGCGGAAAAGATAGGAATAGTCGACATCACCGGAAAAACGACCAAACCTCAGATATGCGCAAAGATAAAGGATAAGGTATATGGAAAATTTACCGTTAAGAACCGACCCTGTAAGGCGTATACAAAAGAGGAACTCATACCCATTGCGATAACAAGGGGTGTACCAATTTCAGACTTCGATACAGTCGATACTATTTGCAAAAAGTTGAACATTCCCAAACCCCTGGCGACAAACGTTAAAAAGGTTGAAAAGGCTGCAAAAGCTGCTAATAAAAAAGTCAAAGCGCAGGGTAAGGTGTTAGAGACGCGGGGTTTGACTAACGCGGGAATTAAGAAAGATATACAAAAATTATACGGTAAGAAATGGTTGAACACGTATAAGAACGTTATGCCTTCACTCAACGCAGACGTCGCCGAACTCAAGAAACGTATAAACGCAGCGAACGTAAAAAAGAATAAAGCTGGTGTACCATTCAAGATGGGTGTCAACACGATCAAACGCCAAACCGTTTCCGAATGGAAAATGCAACGACGAAAGAAATTAAATAACAAACTCAACGCACTGAATAACAACTTTGCCAAGAACCTTGAAAATGTCATGAACAAAAACAACACACCATCACCCCCTAAAAAGAAAACAACATTCCCCAAGGGTACTAAGGTTGAACAGTTATAAAGACTTCGGCAGTTGTATTATAAATGGACGACGTACGTCTTGCCTTTATTCATTCTCTACGGGATAGAGGTACACCCCAAGTGGATGAAGGACCTGAAAATGTATCAGCATATATTACATCGTCCCTGTTGGATAGCGCGTTCTATATTATTTGTTCATACATTCGGAAAGAGCGATGTATGGACAAGGAATGGGGAATGGGGCGACAAGAACGTGAGTATTTATGTTCAGATGATTTCATAAACGCAGTGGATGCACGGAGATGGATTGATGAAAATCGTGAAACGGATGATATAGGGTTAATTGTTCATATTTTTGATAACGTATATGACATGACACCTGGTAAGCATAGACGTTCGTTACTATACATTCTCAACATGTTATATTTCGGTTTATAAGCTTATGTGGTTCAGACATCTGTTTTAGATGTGAAACGTGATAGGAAAAGTTATACCCGACAAACTCTTCTTTAATCTGATCGGATAAACCATGACCCTGATTACGCATTGAAAGACCTGAACACACTGAAATTTGCTCTAATTTAAGAAAACGATCCTCCATCATCACGAACACTTTGAGTGAATCCATAGAAAGACCATCACTTTTCATATTCTCGTACATCTTCTTAGAAGCACCGTCGGAAATATGAAAGTATTTAGTTTTGTATCCTAGAAGACTGACCTCTTCTCCTTGATTTTGACTCGCATTTTGTAATAAAATAAACAGTATAAATAAAAACAGTAGTGCTATCATCTAGTGTTATTCAACATAATAAAAACATCGTTAATTTTGTGGATAATTTTAAATAAGTCATCCCTCGTCTGAACACTCGATGGAACTATGATTTCAAATTCAACCTGGTACGTCACCGACTCTTCTGCGTCCATATCGTGACTATCACCAGTCATGATAGTGAGATCGATAGATACATTTTTACGTACATATGACAAACGCTGCTTCGTTTTTTTCTTATCCATCTCCCGATCAACATCCTCTGGCATAGGCACTTCCTTCGAAACACTGAAACGAATATCATATGGAGTGTTCAACATGTGTTTGAAGTCGTGATTAGTGATACGCTCTTTCTTGATAATCTCTTCATCGCCCGTAGCCTGATCTGTAGAAATACGCACACCGTCAGAATCCCGATAGAAAACTTCGTGTTCAGTTCCTACCATCTTTTCCCAGCCAGGGAACTTAGATAGACCCACCATCATTTGATCGAATGCAGCTTTTCCTACATTCGTGTCGAACATAGTACCGTTAAACTTTCCTAGTCTGAACTCGAGTTCGGTATATTCGTCATCCTTATACTTTTGGACAAGGGGAAAAAGTGTGTCAGTTATATGACGTACGTCCATATTCAATGATATAATACCTGTATTCTTTAAACGACTTAGGTTAAAGTTAGCGTTCATGTGTAATACATGCGTGGATTTATAAATAATGATACGATGTGCTATTTTAATAGCGCTGTTCAATGTCTTTTCAATGTACCTATACTGACGAATCACTTTCTACGAGATCCGTATACGGGGAAATGTATGTTTACATCTCTTTATCAAATACTTCTTAAACAGTATTGGACGGCTGATAAAACACCAATTAATCTAGATGGTCTTCATTTTGCATTTCAAAAGGAGTTCCCACGTTTTAGATCGGATGAACAACATGACGTACAAGAGACGGTGTTGTGTATAATTGATATACTGGAGCGTAGTCAGCCTATAGTGAAGGAGTGGTTGTACGGCAAAAAAATGCAGGAAACTATATGGCCGGGGGGTAAAACAATGAATGAAGAAGATTTCAGTATCCATTTATTGAATTATAAGGGTGACCCTGATATGTCTAAGATGATCAAAGATAGTACGGATTGGAACGTGTTGGAGAATTTTCAAGATAACAACGGAACAACATATAACGCAGCTACAACGCGAATGCTTTTTTCTAAACTCCCACATGTCCTCATGATTTCATTTGACACTAAAAGTCGTATAAAAATGATACAAAACATGACACTAGATGGTCACCAATACAAAATAGTCGCATGCGTCATGCATGTCGGTAATCAGCGTGGTGGTCATTACGTAAGCTATATACGCCGCAAAACAAACTGGTACTTTATCAATGACGAACACGTGAAAGAAATACCACCACCGGACGATGGTAGCTATTACCTCATGATATACAGTTCATGAAATCAGACATGGAAATATCTTCTTTTATATTGACGAGCGTTCTGTAGAACGTGCGCCTACTGTTAGGAAACGTCTTATCGTACCTTCTCAGAATAGGTTTCCACCACATGGGCGTGTCTTTGTGCATATATTGACACTCTACGATTGCACCATCTTCCATCCACTCGACGGCATACGGTGGAACCATGTGATCATAAATTTCAGATTCGAAAATCAACTTTCCCCGCTCTTGTACATACATTTTCCATGTAGTATCAACCCTCTTTAGCTGGAAATCAATCGTATTTTTATCCCTCGGTTTCCATTTAAACATTGTTTCGTGTGTACCAGTTTTAATTGTATCGTTTATGGGTGTAAATATAAGTCCATCGATATCTTGTGTCACCGTCGGGAGATAAGTTTCCATAAACGTCTTATAATCTGACATGAGGTGAAAGGTTTTGATTTTAAATTTTACTGGATCATACTTCAAACTCGTGAGCATTTTTTTAACATTTTCAATGGATTTCAGCCTCGACAAAAAGTCCATATTCCCGACAACTTTTCCACATTCGAGTAGCATATCATAAATCATAAACGTGTCTCCATACATTTCACCTTCCATGATAGTTCCATCATACACAGGCTTTCTAAAATTAAGTGGACATGAAAACATTTCCATAGCCCGGTTCAGGAAGATACAATGCTTCTTATTTTCATACATGAACGCAAGCATCATAAACCGCACACCGTCAGTCTTTTCACAGACAACGTATGGGTTAGATGCGAGTGTATTGAAATGACGATACTCGATCGATATGGGTTGGCTTCCAGGAAATATATTTTTACCAGTCGTTCCCCACGAGTGTTCCATAAAGGAAATCGCATATTTGTAAAGAGGGTCGTCTCGCTTTACAGATAGACGTTGCATTATACACAAGTTTTTACTTTTATCTTTAACTGGATTTAATACCAGCTGAATTCAATATGTTCCCGAGACACTCGTGTGTATAAGTGATAACGATGTTGGCGGCGGTATACGCCACGATTTTCACTCCGTTTTCTCTGAACTTATCGAACATCTTCTCCGACTTAGGATATATTTTTACATCACCTGTACGTCGACATTTCACACGCTTGAGTGTTGGTTTACACATCATCAGCCAGGTTTTAGCGGATGTAGACGTCACGTTGTAGTAGTCTTCGCTGATACAAGAGGATACATTCGTATCGAAATGCATACCCATCTGTCGGGTAGGTTCACTCGAACCGTTTACAACTTTATCTTTGAACATGTTCCAATCAATACCATCTTTAACCGCGGGAAACACGAGTACATGTATATTTTCATTAGGTTCAAACACGGTCGCCAAACTCTTATCATCCACTTGTATACCAAAATCGATGAAGAATATACGGTCATGCGTTTTCATACTATTCTCTATACACTCAGACTTTGCATACGGATCATCGTTTACAAAAGCAATCTCATGTTGAACTCCCTCATTTTGCATACTTTTTATGTTACATCTCAGAATAGTATGCAAGGTCTTCACATGACACGCGCCACTCCTTGTCACGACAATCGTACGAAGCTTCATTTACTATTCTAATACGCTAAGCCTTAAGCCTATCGTTTAAGCATCCTGAAAAGGGTAAATTCCCTACATGCCCTAAGGTAGTCTTGACATCTGCGTATATCTTTCCACCCATTTGTTGCCAGCGTCTACAGAATGCATAATCTTCAGATAGATAGCGTTTAGATTCTGGGTCTATCATGCAATCAAAAATGGCACAATATTCGTCAAAGTCCCTGTTTTGGTGATCATTCCTACAAGTGAGTGTAGGTCCGTAATGTTCGTGCATCTTTTCAAGGGCGGACCTGGAAATCATCATGAACCCGGTGGGTCCGTCCAACACTTCAACAAAACCATTGACGACTGAACGTTTCGCCGCCCCTATGTTAGCGACAAGACTGGAAGATAGAAAACTCATATCTCTCTCATCACCCTTTTCTACCGCGGAGCGAGCTTGGTCCCACATCACAACCTTTTTGGGATAACAGGCAACAGAAATATCATGCCCAGATTGTAAAAGTCGGAGAACGGCGGCTGGATCAAATTCTACATCTGCGTCGATAAACATAAAAAAATCGGCATCCGTTTTCTGCATGAAACGTCCGATTGAAACATTTCGAGCCCTATGAACGAGACTTTCATTTTCGGTCGTATCGAGCATTAACTGAACACCTTCACGAATAAGAAGTAGCTGAAGCTGTACGATACTCTTCAGGTACTTCTCTAAACATAGTCCACCATAACACGGTGTACTTAAAAAAAGCTTTACCATCTCTACTGTGTATTACAATTTATCCTCTAAGTGTCGTTTCAATATGACGACTATTTTATTCAATGTCGGGATAGAAACCCCACACTTTTCGCATAGTTCAGACTTTGACATCCTCCCTTCCAAGACTGTGAATATAATAGCAGTCGCGACACTATTCGGAGACTTGCTCATTAAATCCACACACTCTTCCAATTTGTTACACATCTGGTTACATTTTAAACGTTCATCCCGCGATATCTCAAACGAGTTGAGTAATCGTGACATTACATTGAACGGTTTTGTAACGTAATTTTTTTCCGTCTTCTCATCCTTTATAATTCCGGTGAACATGGTTGTCGTACGACTGATATCCTTACACTGAATACCAAACATATCGGCAACTTCCTTCGTCGTTCTAGGAATGTTCGCCAATCTACACGCGTATAAAACGCAGTTTGCTTTCACCCCCGACCTAACAGCTCCACGTGTCAGTTTATTTTCGTTGAATTTTTTGTATAATGTTTTCGCATCCTTCAAAACACCTTCAGGAAGACTAGTACAAGCCTCATCTATATCTTTGTACGCATGAAACAAAGACCTATCCCGGTGATTCATAGAACTATGAAAATTTATTTTAGCCATACGCTTCGTTTCATAACTCGACGTATACTTAGTTGCGATGACCGTGCCCTTCCCCCATGCATTTGAGAATAAGTCCTGATTACTCGTCGGTACCATACAACGCGATGGGTCTGAAACTCTACCATCATCAGATACACCACTCGTCCATTCCGCTGTATCATCGATGTAAATTGAATCGACTTTCCCGCACCCCGTGCATACCATTCCCTCCCGTGTAAGTGTTTTGTATTCTGTACAGTCTGTACAAAATCTATTATCCACTGGCTTTATTGTGGGTGTGTTATTCTTTTGTGTTTGGTCGACATGAGACCAGATAGCAGCCAGTGTAATTGAATCCATGTAAAATAGCGTTGTCTTTTTTTATTTTGCAATTGGCGCACTTAAGTTAAAAATTTATGTCATCCATTTGTATTCGCGCCCGCTCTTCAATCCGGTCGACAGTCTCTTTGAAACGCGAAGAGCCTGGACTCCGGGGAACCCATGCGTTCCACTCGCGATCCAGAGCTGCAGCGTCTGGGGGTAACTGTAAACGCCCTTCGAATTCACTATCGGATACGACGAAACTATCCGCATCACTCCCAGTATCGTCACTCTCATTGCATATCACACTCTCTATATCAGTTTCTTGTTCACTCTCAATCACATACATTCGATCTACTTCACTGATACAGGTGAAAATAGTGTCCTTCCCTGGGAAATGCTCACTTATACTTTCCTCTCGAAGTATATTCGTCCCTTGATCTAACGTATAGACTTCCGCACCCTTATACGTACAAGATGTCTCCGAATAGTATTTAACAATCAGGTAATCGTCACAGTGTTCTTCTACGATGGCATACGCATCGTCGTCTACATCGTCGAAATTCACGAGAACTCGTATGAGATCTCCAGGCTGAATTTCAGAAAATTCAAACATTTCTGTATAAAGATTTAGCACAAAAATATTGTACGGATATAACACACGTGATGGGAATCGAAATTTTTTCGAAGTTGGATTGTAAATACTGTACATACGCAGAAACTATGTGTAAGGATTTGAATCTCGAGTATACAAAAATTATTGTTGATAAAGATGAACTAAAAAAACAATGCGGACCAGGTGCCGTTGTATATCCACAGGTAAAAGTCAATAACAAGTGTATCGGAGATTATTTCGCGTTCCAGGAATATATTGATGAATCAGAGCCAATGCTCCTACCCACGATGAACAGGTTTACGGTATTTCCAATCGAACATGATAATTTATGGTCCCTCTATAAAAAGGCTCAAATGTCGAACTGGACGGCGGAAGAAGTTGATGTGAGTGCTGACATGGATGACTGGAAGAAATTGAGTGACAATGAGCGCCATTTCGTCAAGTACATTCTCGCATTTTTCGCTGGTTCCGATGGCATTGTCTTTGAAAACATCAATAATAATTTCGCCGACGAGGTGCAATACACAGAAGCTCGGTCGTTTTATGCGTACCAGGTTCATAATGAAATGGTTCACGGAGAAACGTATAGTAAATTGATTGATAAGTATATTCGAGACAGCTCAGAAAAGAAACATTTATTTGATGCTATAACGACAATCGATCCCATCAAAAGGAAGGCGGATTGGGCGCTGAAGTGGTTTGACACGGATAGACCGTTTGCCGAACGTCTACTCGCGTTTGCGTGTGTGGAAGGTATATTTTTCTCGGGTAGTTTCTGTGCTATTTTCTGGTTGAAAAAGCGTGGTCTCATGCCAGGTCTGTGTTTCAGTAACGAACTTATCAGTCGTGACGAAGGACTTCACCTCGAGTTCGCTCTCGAACTGTTTAAAATGTTGAAGAATAAACCATCCGAAACGGTTATCCAACAAATTGTACGCGAAGCGGTTGAGATTGAAAAGAGTTTCATTATCGAAGCGTTACCGTGCAGTTTGATCGGCATGAACTCTGAAAAGATGTCAGATTACATCGAGTATGTATCTGACCGTTTACTGAAGCAAGCGGGGTTCAATAAAATCTGGAACACGCAAAATCCCTTTGATTTTATGGAAAATATTTCCCTAGATGGTAAGACTAATTTTTTTGAAAAGCGTGTCGGCGATTACGGTAAAATCGATGAAAGTACCGCAGTCACGTTTGACGAAGAATTTTAAGCTACGATGGGCCTACTTCCGTCAGCGCATGTGACGTTGAGACCCGTGTTCAAAGAGGCGGTGATACCACCGATCATCGACTGAGGCTTGTCACCATCAACCCCAAGATCCATGGGTGCGTACATAGCACCACTGTCGAAAGCCCCAATCTGTTCTTCCGCCATGTCAGGTAGGGGGAGAGGGGCATCCGCCATACGGGTAGGGGCCGCAGGTTTCATAGAAACGGAAGTATCAAGATCACTCTCTTCCAAGTCAATCGCATCATCCGATACTTGTAATTCGAGCTCTTCCTCTCCGGTCTCGTCCGGAAACTCATCGACGATTTCCTCGGGAGAGGGGCCAATAACCCCAGCTTCCGCGGTATATCCTTCGGACTTTATATTCATCAAACCCCATGTAACGAACATGAACACGATCGAGTGTAGGGCTAACCCACCGGAAGTGGGGCACCCATTAGGTCCCGAAACCCACTTACCGAATATTTTTCGCATTAGCCTGAACGTATCAGGACTGGCGATTATGAAAAAGACCAGTGCGGCTAATATAGAATTCATTAATTTCTGCTCTTGCTTCTTACCATCGCAGCCACAACCACAATCCTTGAAGAGACCCATATTTTATTATACTCTGAGAAAAAAATATACTTAAAGTTTCGTCGCGTACATAAGATATAAGCAACCAACATGTCTACCATCATCCAGCGTTACGAGCAATTCGAACCCACTACCACCGTTCTCTCCGCCATGAAGAAGAACAAAAACGGCGGTAAAACTGTATACATTAACGCACCAGATAACAAGAAGTTGTACCTTCAGCTTCCTTTCATGAGATCTCCATTTGGCCTCAGTGCGTTTACCGACGAGGCTACTAACAAAACGTCGTATTCTCTCGACCTTTCTTTTGACCAGGATAACGAAGGTGCATCCGTCCTGATGGAAAAGCTTCAAGCCCTTGATCAGATGATCATTGAGACTGTAGCCAAGAATTCCAAGGAGTGGCTCGGCAAGCCTTACAACATCGAGGTCATTCGTGAAGCGTTGTACAAGCCGCTTGTTCGTCCAGGTAAGGAGTCTTACCCATCCACCCTCAAGCTCAAGGTTATGACAAAGCCCACTGGTGAGTTCCTAGCTGAGGCGTATGACGTCAACCAGAAGAGCATCCCTATCGACAGTCTTGAGAAGGGTCAGAAGTGTATGTGTATTGTCGACTTCAACCAGATCTGGTTTATCGATAACAAGTTCGGTGTAAGTGTACGTCTCTCCCAGGCTCTCTGTGAGAAGTCGCAAAAGCTACCTTCGTTCGCATTCCAAGGTGTTGACCCACCCCCTTCGGAGGATGAGGTAGATGATGTCGACGAGGAGTGCGAGGTTGACGAGTAATCAATATAACAAAAAATCTGAAAAATAAACTATATCACCGTCTAGTATCAATTTATGCATTTCTAATTCGAACGCATTTAATATCAATGGATTTATTTGCGCTTTCTTGTAAATTCTGGATATAGGTATATTTATATCATCGAGATGTATGAGGAGATTGTTTATAGAGCGTGCGTGTAGTTTTTCAATAGCGAATTTAAATTTTGAAATCGAAAATATCGTCTTGTTTATTAAAATCTGATCCCTGATAAATACTTCGACCTCGCATATTGGATCATTAGAGATCCTCGTTAAATTTCCCGTCGATACGAATAATTCATTGATAGTGGGTAGAAGTATATTTAAAAATAGGCGTTTATCCTCGGTAAGTGACATGTTTATATATACTAATACTTTTAGCTTTGACACGCCACGAACTGAGACACCAATGCCTTCATTTCATCGTAACAATTCTCATGTAACGTTTTTGCAAAAAATAAAGTCATTTCAGCATCCCTATATGACATGTATGAATGTCCATACTTCTCATATATCTCTGCGATATCATCAATGTTATTGTCACACCATGTATCAACATCCTCTTTAGTCATGTCCCTGTTAAGTCCCTGTTCGATGAAATCGGCAACCTCGTCGCTGAGAGGCATGTCGGTAGTCACGGTACAGTCGTCGTCTGGGTGAGTCATTTTTTTAGATGATTTTTCAATTTAAAACGAGTTACTTAAGTTTCTTTTTTGCCGCTTTACGAGCCGCAAGTTGAGCTCTTCTCGCATCAGCTTTATTTGACGCCGCTTGTGATATTCCCGTGGCGCGAAACTTATTGTTTCTAGCAATATATGCTTTCGCAGCTACGGCTGCTCTTTCAGCAGCTCTCCGAACATCCGCATTTTGTTTGAACTTTGCTTGATTAGTGTATGCTTTTCTCGCTATAGCAGGGTTCCCAACTGCCTTACGTTTATTCATGCTTATCTGGACAGCTCTAGCCATCGCGGTTGGTTTAGCGGGTGGTATCTGAGCCCGCGCGATGGCACGGAAACGTCCATTCGGAGGTTTGACACCGGGTGGTGGTACAGGTGCACGTTTCATACTTATCACTACATTATTAGCAGTGACCATACCATTGACTTTTGAACTCTTGGTGTTTCCAAAAGCTGGGTTTTTATACACCTTGAATGCGTTGTTATATTGTTTTTTGTGTTCAACATATTTATCATCTCCACCAATATACGGTCTCATGACTTGTGTGAGCAATGAAGTCCTCGCAGCTACACCACTCCCAGGTACCCGCCCCTTTCTAAATGCCGCACCTGGTAGCTGTTGAATACCCTGTTTTAATACATATTTTTTATTCAATTTAGTTTCAATTTTATTAAGACTCGTCTTATCCTTCCCATCAAGATCGATCATAGTACCCCACACAGCTTTATACCCTTTCGTTTCCACTTTTTCTTCAACCTTATTTTTCACCTTATCCCGGTTTGCATTAGTACTCGACTGATATATGGTAGTGACTGGACCGGACTTAATGGCTTTTGTGAGAGCACCAGATACGAGATTAGAAACGACTTTCTTATTCGAAGCATTCTTCATCGCATCGATCGCTTTCTTATTGGCCATCGCATTTTTAGACCTCTTAGCGTTAAGTTTAAACTGAGCCAAAGCTCTATCAGCAGCCACCTTCTTCCCTTCACGTTTCTGGATCTCTATCCTCGCGAGGCGGGCCTTTTCCTTATTTTCAGCCTCTTTCTTCTTTCTCATGTCAAATTGCTCAGCGGCCCTAGCTGTTTGACTATTTACCAGTTTTGCTGCCGCACCGTCGGCGTTCTTCTTTTTCATATCACTGACGAGTTTTATGATCGCTGGTTCGATTTGCTTCAACTCACCTTTCTGAAACTTTTGTATCAAAATCTTTCCTTGGCTCTCGACGGTTGACCTTCTAAACGGATTAGTACCCTTGTACGTGGCCAGAATTTTACGCATCTTCGCAATTGTCGCCATCTTATCTTGTATCAGTCGTCGGTTCGAAGCCAATTTTTCATTTTTTGCTTTCTGTACCGCCTCACGAGCCTTCTGCGCCTTAGCTCGTAAAGCTGTTTCTACCATCTCCTTAGCTTTCGCAGCTTTGTCCGCGGCAGCTTTGTTCGCTTTTTCCTTATTCGACGCAGCTTTCATAGCGTTAATCGCTTTCCTATTAGCTAGGTCGTTATTAGATCTTTCGGCACTGGCTATATTCCGTGCCCGAGCCCTTTCTGCCGCAATTCGACGCCCCTCACGTTTTTGTTTTTCTATTCTCTCGAGACGAGCTTTCTCTTTATTTACTAAAGCTTTGTCCGCAGCAGCCTTGTTCGCAGCAGCCTTATTCGCGGCAGCCTTGTTCGCAGCAGCCTTGTCATTCTTCTGTTTTTGAACAGCATTACGAGCTTTTTGCGCCTTCGCTCTTAATGTCGCGTCTATTTTTTCTCTAGCCGCCTTAGCTTTATTCGACGCAGCTTTCATTTTGGCGGCGACTTCTTCTTGTATACGCCTCGCTTCAGCAGCCTTCTTTTCCGCTGCAGTTTTTTCGGCCAGTGTATTCGCCGCAGCTTTGGCTTTAGAGGCTTCTTCGGCTAACGCGACAGCCTTTTTCTTTTCAGCATTCGCTAGTGCGAGTGCGTTTTCTTTTTCTTTACGTATCGTATTCAATTTAGCTTGAGCGTTTCGAGTTGCAGCATTCTTATTTTTTAGTTTGAGATTTCTATCGGCTCTTAAACCGTTAATAGCCTTTTGCTTATTATTCATAGCCTTTTTAAGAGTAGCGTTTCGTTCCGTTTTAGCATTTTCAAGAGCCTTTTGCTTATTCGCTGCTGCTGCGTTGATTTTGGTCTGTGCGTTCTTTAGCTTTTGTTCGGCGGCAGCTTTTTCCGTGGCCGTCTCCGCCAATGCCTTTTCCCTTGTCGCCTTTTCCGCGGCTGCGACTGCATTTCTTCTTTCGTTAGCAGCTTTCTCGAGAGCCTTTTCTTTCTCATTTTTGATCTTATTCAACTCACTTTGCATGGAAGCTTTTGCAGTTGCAGTTGCAACCATACGAGCACTGGCTACTTCAACATTTTTGTTTTCTTGAGCTTTCTTGAGAGCAACGTTTCGCTCCGCCGCTGCATTCTTAAGAGCTTGTTCCTTATTCGCTGCCGCTGCACTGATCTTATTTTGTGCATTCTTTAGCTTTTTCTCTGCTGCCGCCTTTTCAGCAGCCGTTTCCGCTAATGCCTTCTCCCTCGTTGCCTTCTCTGCAGCCGCGACTGCATTTTTTCTCTCATTAGCAGCTTTCTCGAGAGCTTTCTCTTTCTCAACTCTGATTTTATTCAATTCATTCTGCATCGAAGCTTTCGCAACCGCAGTCGCAGATATACTGGCAGCCACTCTAGCAACTTCCTTATTAGATAAGCGCGCCCTTTTGACTATGCTATTTATCATGTCATTTGGATTTTTACCATTCTTTATACCCGCGTTATATTCATTCATGAGAGATGTTTTGTTTGACACACCTATATTCGTTAATAACGCGTTCAATTTGACCCTCTTTCTCGATTTAGAATCACGTTCACGAAGAGCCAACTCCCGATTCTTTGAATTCATCTCAGATCTAGCAGCCTTGTATTTAGCCTCAGATAACGCAGCTTTCTTTTTATTCGCATTCGAAGCTAGAACAGCTTGTGCGAGCTTTGCATTCAAATCCTTTGTAGCATCGGCGACTACCTGTTTTGTATTGTTCGTGAGGGTAGTTACTTCATTCGTCAACTTTTCTATCTTGGCTTTAGCATCGTTCAACTCCTTAGTCAGTT
>Ga0213862_10000095_pt1 | contig 34233 bp, 27 predicted proteins | sample PICome_7_FD_160092 | JGI IMG/M metagenome (GOLD analysis project Ga0213862, IMG submission 160092) | Coastal seawater microbial communities near Pivers Island, North Carolina, United States - PICO266 | ecosystem: Environmental > Aquatic > Marine > Coastal | place: USA: North Carolina... | reverse complement strand
TTAATATCTATTGTTAATGGTATCTCTCACTGCATAATTTACAAAAGGCCCTGCCATAAATTCATTTTCTATATCCCACATTCCTTTTGTTTTGTATGCAAAGTTTCCGTCTAATTCAGTAACATAAAAATTGGGAGAATAAGAGTAGTCTGTACCAAATTTACTATTATCCTCCACTGGCAAAAGACTTCCTCCAATTGAATCTCTTATTATTGTTAATATTTGTCCAAGAGCTAAGCTATCACTTGTTATTTTATTTATCGGTGCTTCATATATGAAAATATTAGTAGATCCTGTTTTTTGTAAATCTTTGCGGAGCCAAAAGAAATGCTTGCCTTTATGGGCTGTTCGATACGCCGAGGGTATATTTATTGTCAAACCAAAATACTCGTATAAAGAATCAATTACTTTTAAAGATATGGCGGTTCTTCTTTGACGTTCTTTTATTTCTGAATTATTGTAGGCGTTAATTATTTCTTTTTGATTTTCAACAATTAACTTTATTAAGCTTTCTTCGGTTTTCGCTGTGATTATTGCGCCTATCTGTGGCCTTGCGTAAGGATCGGTTACTAAAGTATAGTTATCTTCTTCTCCAATGGTAACATGTAAAAAAAGACGATTACTTTTTATAAAACCTGAAAAAGTAGAAGGATCCATTTGATTGATTGAAAATAAAGGTTCTTCTTGAGGCAGTCCTTCAGTAGGAGCCGCAAAATAATCTCTTATTTTTTCGCCCACTTTATTATTCCATAATTCATCAGTTACCAATACTTGGAGTGAGTTAATATTTCCTACTGACTTTTGTTTATAGGTGTTTGTGTTACCGTTATTAAAACAAGATATTAAAGTTAAAAAAATTAAGGACGTAAAATAGATTGATTTCATTAACAATTGTTTTTTTAATATTAACCCTTAGAAACTTTTAATTTCATGCCGGGTTTTAAATTGTTACCTCTAATATCGTTCCATTTTTTAATATTCTGTATGGAAACTCCAGGAAAATTTTCAGAAATACTCCATAAAGAGTCTCCTTTTTTTACAATATATAGACCCCCATTATCTTTTCTAGAAAAACTTTCTGCAACTATTGGCTTAGTTGGAAAAATAGTTAATCGCTGACCTACTTTAAGATTGTCGTTTTTTAGCTCATTCCATCTTTTAATCTGACTTACGCCAACTCCATATCGCTCTGCTATTTTTCCTAAATAATCTCCACTTTTTACACGATATCTAATTCTATCAGGTTGTTCTATGTATTTGGGAATATTAGCATTTTCTTTCCTATTTTCCTCCTCAGCTAATGCATAAATTAGATCTTCGTTAGCAACAAACTTTCCAATAGCTTGAATTGGTAAACGTAGCGCATAATTTTTATGATTAATATATGGAATAATTTCTAGTTTGTAGGAGGGGTTTAAAAACTGAATTTCTTCTACAGATAAATTTACCGCTTTTGAGATTTGCTCAAAGGTAATTAGCCTTTTTACTTGTATGGTATCTGTTGCTATTAAATGGTATCGAGGGCCACTACTCTTAAAACCATGTTCGGCGGCATATTCAAAAATATACATCGTTGCTAAAAAAGCTGGGACATAACCAGCTGTTTCTCTAGGTAAGTTATTTCTAATTTTCCAATAATTGGTTTCTCCCCCTGAACGACGAATTGCTTTTGAAACATTTCCCGGACCGCAGTTATAAGCTGCTAAAGCCAAATCCCAATCGTCAAAAATTTTATGAAGACTCTTTAAGTACTTTGCGGCTGCGGCTGTTGCCATTGCCGGATCTGATCTTTCGTCCACATAAGAACTTACTTCAAGTCCATAAACTTTTCCGGTTGTGAACATAAATTGCCACAAACCTTTAGCACCAACTCTAGACTTTGCTAAAGGATTTAAAGCGGACTCTACAACTGCTAAATATTTAATTTCTAAAGGCAAATCATATTTGTCAAACTCCTCTTCAAACATCGGAAAAAAGTAATCACTTAAAGCCATTAGCCTTGAAATGGATGCTCTTCTTGTTTTTAGATAATGTTTAATTAACCTTTCTAGTGAAGGATTGTAACTTATATTAAAAGGCGTTTTAGCGTCTAGTTGTTCTAAGCGATATTTAAGAAGTTCTGTTGATAAATCTTCATATTCAGTAAGTTCAATTTCTTCACTAGTAATACTTCCAAAAACTTCTTCAAATCTCTTGGAGTCATAAAGTTCTTTTAACCACAAGCTATCACTAGATTTTGCTTTTTTTTGATCTTTTAGGTCAAGTATTAAAGAATCACTATAGGAGAATTTAAGATTTGATAAGCTGGTATTAATTTTAAAGTCATAAAAGGTAATTGTATCTTGAATTTTGCTACTTTTTACTGAAGATAGGGAACCAACACTTTTTAAACTGTCAACAACTTCAACTACTTGTGCATTCATTTTTATAAAACCAGTATATAAAAATATTACAAAAATTGATGGGGATAATAATCTGATAGTCATACAGAAAACGTGAGTACTATTTAAATTGCTTATAAATTTAGGAAAAGAGAATCTAAAGGCAACTATTTTTGAGAATCTTTTATTATTAATTTATTATAATTCTAGAAAAATTACTCTAATATTGCTTGAATCCCTGGAAGTGTTTTCCCTTCTAACATTTCTAGCATAGCACCTCCACCAGTTGAAACATAGCTTACTTTTTCAATTAAATTAAATTGTTTTACAGCAGCCACTGAATCTCCACCACCTACTAATGAAAAGGTGCCGTTTTCGGTAGCTTCTGCAATTGCATTTCCTAAAGATATGGTTCCGGTTGCAAAACTCTCCATTTCAAAAACACCTACAGGTCCGTTCCACAAAATAGTTTTTGAGTTTAAAATAACTTCTCTAAAAATAGCATTGGTTTTAGATCCAACATCCAGTCCCATCCAACCTTGAGAAATGGTATTGATATCCTCTGTTTTTGAATGAGCATCATTCGAAAACCTATCTGCTATTATAGCGTCTACAGGTAAATGAATTTTTACATTTTTTTCTTCCCCTAATTTTAATATTGATAAAGCCATTTCTTGCTTATCATCTTCAACTAAAGAAGAACCTATACTACCTCCTTGAGCTTTAATAAAGGTAAATGCCATTCCTCCGCCAATAATTAAATGGTCTATTTTATCTAACATGCTTTCTATAATCGTAATCTTTGAAGACACTTTAGCGCCCCCTATAATTGCTGTAACGGGTTTTTCGCTATCAATTAAAACTTTATGAATGTTTTCAATTTCTGAGGCTAATAACAAACCATAACATTTATTATTAGGAAAATATTTAGCAATTACAGCTGTAGAAGCATGTGCCCTATGTGCAGTTCCAAAAGCATCGTTAACATATATGTCTCCCAACTTTGAAAGTTCTTTAGCAAACTCATCATCACCTGCTTTTTCTTCTTTATGAAATCGTAGATTTTCTAAAAGTAAAACCTCTCCATTTTCTAGTTCTGAAACGGCTTGTTCAGCTTTTTCGCCTGTACAATTTTCAGAAAATTGAACCTGTATACCAATAATTTCACTTACTTTTTGAGCTATATTTTTTAATGAAAACTTTTCTTCTACACCGTTTGGTCTTCCTAAGTGAGACATTAAAACACAACTACCTCCATCCTCTAAGACTTTTATAATAGTGCTTTTAGCGGCTATGATTCGAGTGCTATCGGCAACTTCTAAATTCTCATTTAATGGCACATTAAAATCCACTCGAATTAGTGCTTTTTTGTTTTCAAAGTTAAAGTCATTGACTGTTTTCATAAATTGGATTTAGGACTACAAATATACTATTTTTGAAAGGTTCTTTTTTAACTAAAAAACCGTAATATTGTGTATGAGTTTCTCAAATGTTTTAGGGCAACAACACATAAAATCTCATCTAACCATGACGGTCAAAGATGGCAGAATTCCCCACACTCAACTATTTATTGGAAAATCAGGATCTGGAATATTAGCTTTAGCATTAAGTTATGCAAATGAAATATTATGTCAATCGTATGAAAAGGAAAGTGTTTCATATACTAATTGTAAAACCAAAGTTGAAAAACTAGTGCATCCCGATTTACATTTTGTCTACCCTGTTAATACCAACGAGAATATTAAAAAAAACCCCATCTCTGATAATTTTTCTAGCCAATGGAGAGACTTTGTACTTCAGAGCTCCTATTCGTCTTTGTATAATTGGTATCAATTTATAGGAATAGAAAAGAAACAAGGGAACATAAGTAAGTATGAAGCGGTCTCTATTACAAAAAAGCTGTCATTGAAATCTTATGAAGGTGGTTATAAGGTGCTAATAATTTGGATGGCAGATAAAATGAATAATGAATGTGCGAATCAACTGTTAAAGCTTATAGAGGAGCCTCCTGAGAAAACAGTGATATTACTTTTAACAGAAAATGTTGAGAATATACTGGGGACCATTCAATCTCGTTGTCAAAAATTACATGTCCCAATACTGGCTGAAGAGGAGATTTATCTAAGTTTAGTAAAGACTCATTCTTTAAAAAACAATGAAGCAAGAAAAATTAGTCAACAATCCAATGGAGATTTAAATAGAGCACTTCAACTTATAAGAAATAATGGTAATGAAGTTTTATTTGAAAATCTTTTTGTGCATTGGATGCGTACTACTTTTAAGGCGAAAAAGGACAAAGAGGCTATAAATGAATTATTTAATTGGAGCGATAGGTTAGCAGAAGAGGGGCGTGAAACCCAAAAGAAATTCTTAAATTTTTGTTTGGAAATATTTCGGCAAGCAATGCTCAAGAACTACAAAGCGGAGTCATTAATTTACTTTCACAGTCATGATGGAAAATTTTCTTTTAATAAGTTCTCGGAATATATTCATCATAATAATATTTTAGAAATAAAAGAAGAGATTGAAAAAGCAATTTTTCATATAGAAAGAAATGGAAATGCAAAAATTATTTTTACAGATGTATCTATTCGATTGACACGGTTAATACATAAAAAAGAAGAACAATAAGTGTTTTCTATTTAAAAATTTTAAGCAATAAGTTATTGTTATTAGTTTTGTTTTAATTAAAGCGTCTTTTTAGACCACATAACTAAATAAGACCTAAGATATATTAGTAAAGTCATAAAAGCGTCTTAAAAAGGCTTATTTTTATTTATTCGGGTTTTTGATAGCAATAAATAAGTGATGAATATTCCTTAGTAGATAAAGCACATATATTTGATCTTAATCCAACAAAAAAAGCTTTAAATAAATTTAATTTTCCTGACTTATTCTTTTCTGAAAGAATACTTACATAAAATGAATCGAAAACCATCGGACTTATTTTTAAGAGTAATAATTTATCGGAGAAGAGTTTATTCATAGATGTCTTTGAAAAATGCCATAAATGTCTGGGCACATCAAATGCAGCCCAGAAATTTTTATAATAGGCCGCATCAAAAGAATTAAAATTAGGAACAGCGATTATTAATATTCCATTAGGTTTCAATAAAGCTTCTACATCTCGGATTGTTTCTTCTAGATTTGGAACATGTTCTAAAACATGCCACATTGTAATTACATCAAACAATTTACCTCTAACATCATTTAAGTCTTGTTTTAAAGAAATTCCTTTTTCTTGTGCTAATTCTCTTGCTTTTTGGTTAGGTTCAATTCCTGTTACATAACTAAAGTCAGATTTAATAAAACTCAAAAAGGCACCTGTTCCAGCTCCAATATCAAGGATACTTTTGGCATTCTTTTTTAACGAGTTAATTAAACCTAGTTTGTTCTTTAGAGCTCTTTTTTTTACGAAATGATATAAAAATGGAACGAAGCCTTTTTTATTGTCAGTGTGAGGAATGTATTGTTCGTTCTCATAGTATTGTGAAAGTTTACTGGCTTCTGGTTGCGGTTTTGTTAAAAGCATTTCTTTTTCAGCATCAAAATCTACAGTAAACTCTTCATTCGATACTAAATGATCTTTTACGATTAAGGGAAAGTTTTCTTGTTTTAATTGCATTCTAAAGTAATATTGTTTGATAAAAGTAATTCAATGTATGAATGTTTCACGTGAAACAAAAAACTTATCTGCCCATATAAACCAATAAAACAGAAATGTCGTTTGGAGAAACACCGCTAATTCTTGAAGCTTGTGAAACGGTAACTGGCTTAATAGAGCGAAGTTTTTCGAGAGCTTCATAAGAAAGGGATTTTAATTTTGAATAGTCGAAGTTTTCAGGTATTCTAATTCCTTCTAATCTATTTAACTTATCAGCATTGGCTCTTTCTTTATTAATATAACCAGCATATTTTATTTGAATTTCTGTTTGCTCTAACACTTCTCTACCAAGTTTGTTTTTTATTATATATTCTTCTACATCATTAATTTTTCTCATATCATCCATTGTAATATTTGGACGTGAGAACGGTTTATACAATTTATCCATTTGTTTCACTGGAGTAGATTTTTTTGATATTAGAATTGGATTTAAAATTGTATGGCTAACGCTCGTATTTTTAAAAAATTGAATCAAATCTTCAGATTGTTTCTTTTTTTTCTCCATGGTTATTAAGCGGTCTTCTGAAGCCAAACCAAGATCAAATGATTTTTTTGTTAACCTAAAATCCGCGTTGTCTTGTCTTAGTAGGGTTCTATATTCTGCTCTTGATGTAAACATTCTATAGGGTTCTTTGGTTCCTTTAGTAATTAAATCATCTATTAAAACACCAATATAAGCCTCATCACGACTTAATGTAAAAACTTCTTTTTCTTGTACTTTTTGATGTGCATTAATCCCTGCTATCAGTCCTTGTGCTGCAGCTTCTTCATAACCAGTGGTTCCGTTTATTTGTCCTGCGAAATATAAGCCAGAAATAAGTTTTGTTTCTAAGGTATGTTTTAGTTGAGTTGGCGGAAAATAATCATATTCGATTGCATAACCAGGACGAAAGAATTTAACATTTTCAAAACCTGAAACTTGCTTTAAGGCCTTGTACTGAACCTCTTCAGATAGTGATGTAGAAAAACCATTAACATAATACTCTATAGTTTTCCAACCCTCAGGCTCAATAAAAAGCTGGTGCCGATCTTTATCTGCAAAACGATTTATTTTTTCTTCTATGGAAGGGCAGTACCTTGGGCCACTCGATTGAATTGCGCCGTTAAACATAGGCGATTTATCAAATCCCTCTTTTAAAACATCATGCACGTCTTGACTTGTATATGACATGTAACAAGAACGCTGATGTGTTAAAACCGAGGTAGTGTTTAAATAAGAAAATTTTTCTGGTTGTGTATCGCCTGGCTGTTCAATCATCTTAGTGAAGTCTAAAGAACGGCCATCCACCCTAGGAGGTGTTCCTGTTTTCATTCTACCTGACTCAAAACCTAATTGAACAAGATCCTTAGTAATACCTGTTGAGGCCCTTTCTCCTGCTCTTCCGCCTCCAAATTGTTTTTCTCCAATATGAATAACTCCGTTTAAAAAAGTTCCATTGGTAAGAACTACCGTTTTAGATTGTATTTCAATACCTAAGGACGTTTTAACACCAACAACTCTATTGTTTTGAGTAATAAGTCCCAAGACCATTTCTTGATAAAAATCTAGGTTAGGGGTCTTTTCTAGCATGTTTCTCCAGGTTTCTGAAAAACGCATACGATCACTTTGAACTCTGGGACTCCACATGGCGGGGCCTTTAGATTTATTAAGCATTTTAAACTGAATAGCTGTTTCATCTGAAACAATACCGCTATAACCACCCAAAGCGTCTATTTCACGAATAATTTGTCCCTTTGCTATTCCGCCCATAGCAGGGTTACAGGACATCTGTGCTATATTTTGCAGGTTCATGGTTATTAAAAGGGTTTTAGAACCTAGGTTTGCTGCTGAAGCTGCGGCCTCAGAACCGGCATGACCAGCACCAACTACAATAACATCATATTGATTTGGAAACATAAACTTAAATTTGTTTCACGTGGAACATTAATTTCAAAATTAATTTTTTCTTGATTTTACAATAGCGTGCAAATATAGGTAATTAACTTAAAATTAAAAGGGTGTTTACTTATGTTGTTGATTATCAGCTTGTTACACAAAAACCCTTTTAGAAAGTGCTTCATCTTCCTTTTTTCTCATCAAAGATACTTCTGCTTTTGTTTTGTCATTAAAACCACAATAATGTAAAATTCCATGAATAATAACACGATGCAATTCGTCTTCAAAATTAGTTTTATAAGTATTCGCATTTTCTTTTACACGCTCAATAGATATAAAAATTTCTCCATTAATTTGATTACCTAAACTATTATCAAAACTGATAATATCCGTATATGAATCGTGGTTTAAAAACTTTAAATTTAATTTATGAAGGTATTGGTCATCACAAAAAATGTAACTAATATCTCCTTCTTCCCGTTTTTCATCATTGATAATTTTAGATATCCAATGAGCTATTTCATTAGGGTTTTCAAGACTAAATAATGTTTCTGAGAAAAAATTAATCATTTTTATTTTTAAAATATGCTTGGACTTTTTGTTTGTACTCTAATTTTAAAGGTAAAGATTCTCTATTAAGGATTTCTGTCGTGTTAAAATATTTTTTTATTTCTTTAGGGCCCAACATTATGTTGTTATCAAATTGCTGATAATTTGTTCTTGACTCCCTCTTTGATTCCTTTCCTTGTTCAAAGGTTGCCTTATCTAATTTCAACAATTCATGTTTTAAGTTTTGCATTATTTCCAAAGTTTGTTGATTAAACCCTTTGTCCAACAATTGCTGTTCTATTTTTTCCATTTCGCGGAGCAAAGCTGATGCATTTGCTTTATCTCCAAGTTGGTTGATTTTATTTTGTAGTTGTTGCCGTAGTTGTTGTTGTTGTTTAAAAATTTCAAATAGTTTCCCATTTATATCTTCAGAATTTCCATAGCCTTCTTCCTTATTTGATTTGATGTTTTTCTTACTGCCATTATTGCCGTTATCTAAGGTGCCTTCGTTGCCTCCCTGGCCCTCACCTTTACCTCTTCCATTGCCCTTACTGTCTTTCCCCTCGGTTCCTTCTTTTTCAAGGCCTCCTTCCATTTTTTTTATGAGACTTTCTTGTTTTTTTATAATATCTGGCAATTGAAACCCCTTACCTTCGCCTTCGCCCTCTCCAATTCCTTTACCTTTGCCTTTGCCTTTTCCTTGCCCCATACTACTCATTTGATTTTGCATGGCGCTTAAAATGTCACTAAGTAAAACGGCAAGTTCATTAGCGCCAGTGATAATATATTGTTGGTTAGAGAAACCTGTTGATAGTTCATTTTGAGCGAGCCTTTCTAAACTTTTTTCTAAATTAAAGTTAATTCGAGTTAAAGAAGAATTGATAGAAGATCCAAGCATAGGTTGTCTTAAGGATAAACTAAAAAGACTATCATCTATGTGCTCAAAGTTTTGTTTTATTTCATTTTGTTTGATTAATTTTTTACCAAAAAGTGCGTTGCCATAATCTATTTTTTTAAAATCTTTCATAAGCGCTTCTTCTTCAAAAGAAAAAACTATAAGATTATCTAAAATTTGTCGTAACATCTCTGAATCCTCATCCATTGTGTTCATCTGGCCAGATTGCATTTGCATTTGTATTTTACGGGCCATTTTTTTCATTTTTTTAGCAGCGTCTTTTTGTTTTTGTTTCGCACCATTTTTATTGTCCTTTTCTAAGTTATCACTTGCTTCTTTTTGGTCTTCTTTTACTTTTTCCTCTTCTGTTTGATCGTTAGGAATATCTAACGGATCTTTTAGGTCATTGTTTTCTTTTTCTAATTTCTTTTTTTCTTCAGTATAATCTATAAACTTCTTACTTAATTCCTCCTGGGCTTCTTTGGTGTTTTTTTCCTCTTTAGCATTCGCTAATTTTTCTTGTTCATCAGCAAGTTTATTTAATTCTTCTGCAAGCTTTTCTGCTTTCTTAGTTACATAATATCTTTTAGTAAGCTCTAAAAGTTGCTCCAAGTTTCTTTCTTGATTTTTGTTTTGTTTAGAAAGCTGATCTAGTTTCTCGATCAACTCCTCTTTATTTATCTTATCTTGAAGTTTTTGAAGTTCCTCTAAAAGTTTTTCATTTTTCTCTAATAGGTTTTCATTTTCTTGAAAGCGCTCTTTCAATTGTTCTTTAAAAGAATCTTTCTCTCGATTTTCTGGTTGAAAATTTTCTAAATTTTCTTTTAATTGTTTTGAGAAATTTTTCATTATTTTCTCTTGTTCTTGCTGCTTCATAAGAAACTTTTCCAGTTTCTTTTTGTCGTTCCAATTGAGTTCTTCACTTTCTTTTTGAGACCTTGAAAGTTCCTTTAATTTTTGGTCTTGGTCTTTTATGCTTTCCAAGGACCTGTCCAAACGCTTAATAGTGTTTTCTTGTCTCTGAAGCTGTTCATTTTCAATCTCTTTGAGAGTTTGTTTTCTGTATGAAAAAAGGGAAGACCTGCTAGACTTAAAATTTTGAAGCTCGTCATTATCAAAAACTTCAAAATAATAATTATAAGAGGCACCGCTTTTCAAGGGAAGGTTTCCAGGAAAAATATACGTAAATTGGTCAAAATTAGATCCACCCAGGGCTATACTTACGGTTTTTTTACTCCCTTCTTCTAAAGATGGGTAATAGACTAATTGTAACTTAGTAAGCCCATAATCATCTGAAATTGTTCCTAAAAAATATTTGTTTTGATAATAGGCACTATCTTGTTTGGTGACTACATTAATTTCGGGATATTGGTCTCTTACAACAGATAAAGCAAAAGATAAGTTTTCGTATTCTTTTAATTCAGAGTTGGAAGTAGTAAGTGTATATTTTAAATTTTTATAAATTCTTTTTTTTAAACTAAATTTTTCTTTGTCTTTTAGCAAATTATATGATGTTTCAAAAGTTTTTAGTTGTACTTGATTTGTGTTTTTTGTTTCAATAAACCAAGAGACTAGGGTTCCTTGTGGAATAGTGGCGTTTCCTGTACTCTCTATAACCTGAGATTTTTTTCCAATATAATTTGGATAATCTAATTTCATTTTGAAACCTACTAAAGACGGTGTTTTTAAGACATTAAGCGTATATTCTTTAGAGTGTACTTGATTTGCTTTTAAATTAAAACTAATTGAATTAATCGGCTGAATAAATGTGTGTTCAAAAACACCAGGAGAAGTTTGATTTAAATAGTAGGTTTCTTTATTGTAATTTATACGAACATTTTCAGGTATAGAATTCCCAACTGTTTCGATTCTTAATAAAAAGCTTTTGTTTTCTAAAGTAGTGAGTGATTTGTTTTTTACCTGAAATTTAAAAGGAGCTGGGGGCTCAAAAAAAGTGTTATAATTAACAACCCTGTTGTAGCTATTATAAAAAATATCTTTTTCTCCTAATGCAGAAAATAATGCATAAACAACTACGGGAATCAAGGTATATTTTAGGTACTTTTTGTTAGCTTTAAATTTAATTGCGCTTTTGAAAGATACTGGTTGTAATTCTTCTGACTTTTGATCGATACTTGCGAGCAACAACTCTGATTCTCTTTGGTTTTGATTTAATTGAATTACATTAAGAAGCTTATCACTAACCTCAGGAAAATGATTTCCTATTAACTTAGACGCCTCAATATCTGATATTCCTTGTTGAAGATTAAATAATTTTAATAACGGGAATGTTATTAGTTTTATAAACAGTAAGGCTTCCGCTATTATAAAAACCCAAAACAATAAGGTTCGTCCAAAAGGGTTTAGCCATAAATAATATTCAATAAGCAGGGTAATAATCAGGTATACTAATCCAATACTAAAGAAAAGAATGACTCCTTTTATTAACTTGCTAGTATAGTATTTTTTAATAAAACGCTCCAGCTTTAACTGGATTTCTAAAAAACTACTCATTAATTAACTCGATAGAATTATATCTTCGAAAGTACATTATTAATTTAAATTTTTCTGTTAATTTTTTACTGTAAAAATTATGGCGCTGTTACTTTTTAAAATCTCCTTAGGTGTGTACCTTTGTTTTGATATTTTTTATAAAAACACATGTCAAAAAAAGTTAGAGTTCGTTTTGCTCCGAGCCCAACCGGGCCGTTACATATAGGGGGTGTAAGAACAGCATTATTTAACTATTTGTTTGCTAAACAGTGTGGCGGAGAGTTTGTTTTACGTATTGAGGATACAGATCAAAACCGGTATATTGAAGGTGCAGAAGCTTATATTGTAGAAACTTTAAATTGGTTAAATATTCCATTTGATGAGGGTGTAGGAAAAAAGGGTCCTTATGGGCCTTACAGACAAAGCGAGCGAAGAAAACTGTATAAGCAGTATGCAGAGCAATTAATTAATGCAGGGAAAGCTTATTACGCCTTTGATACAAATGAAGAACTTAATTTTCATAGAAAAAATCATGAGAAAAAAGGAAAAACATTTATTTATAATTGGCATAATAGAGAAAAACTGACCAACTCTATTTCTTTGACAGAAGAAGAGGTTAAAAAAAAGATAGCAAACGGTGAAGATTATGTGGTGCGTTTTAAAATGTTTGATCCTAATCAAAATCAGGAGGACATTATTGTTGCTAAAGACTTAATTAGAGGAAATGTGTCGTTTAGAAAAGCAATATTTGACGATAAAGTATTGTTTAAAAAGGACGGTATGCCAACTTATCACTTAGCAAATATAGTTGACGATCACTTTATGAAAATTAGTCACGTTATTAGAGGTGAGGAATGGTTACCCTCACTACCCTTACATATTGAACTATATAAAGCGCTCGGTTGGGAAATACCTGAATTTGCTCACCTTCCATTGATTATGAAACCTATTGGTAAAGGAAAATTAAGCAAGCGCGACGGCGATAAAATGGGTTTTCCTGTTTTCCCAATTCTGTGGAAAACAGAAAAAGGAGATGTTTTTTCGGGGTATAGAGAAGATGGTTATTTTTCTGAGGCTGTTATTAATATGCTTGCTTTATTAGGATGGAACCCAGGAACAGAGCAAGAAATTTTCAACTTGGACGAGCTTGTAAAATCATTTAGTTTAGATAGGGTTAACAAAGCGGGTGCAAGGTTTGATCCTGAGAAAACAAAGTGGTTCCAGCATCATTATTTACAAGAGAAAACCAACAAAACCCTATCAACACTATTTGCAAAATTATTAATTAAAAAGGGGATTACTCATAATAAAAATCTTGAAAAGATTATTGAGTTATTAAAAGAACGATCATCTTTTATAGCTGATTTTTGGGAACAGGGGAGTTACTTTTTTGAATCACCAAAATCGTATAATGACAAAGCAGCAAAAAAAGTATTTAAGGAAAAAAGCCCAGAGCATCTTTTAAGGTTAATTGTTTTATTGGAAGGATGTAGCGATTTTTCTTCAGAAAACTTGACTAATAAGATTAAAAGCTGGATTACCGAAAATCAAATTGGGTTTGGTAATATAATGATGCCTTTAAGACTAGCGCTTGTTGGAGAAATGAAAGGTCCCGGTGTGTTTGAAATTGCTTCGATCCTAGGTAAAAAAGAAGTGATTTCAAGAATAAATAAAATGATTGCTTTTTTATCTTGATTATTGTATTTTTATTAAAAATTATGTTATGAGTTTTATTTGGTCTATTTTTTTTATTATTCTAACAGCACTTGTTTTTGCATCTTTTTTTGTTGTTAAACAACAAACAATTGCAATTGTTGAACGATTTGGTAAATTTACCAGAGATTATGGAGCAGGTATCAACATAAAAATTCCATTTATTGACAGAGTAGCAGGAAGGGTTAGCTTGCGGATTCAACAGTTAGATGTCATTGTTGAGACCAAAACAAAAGACGATGTTTTTGTCCACTTAAAAATTTCAGTGCAATTTCAGATTCAGCGAGAGCATGTATATAATGCGTTTTATAAACTCCAGAATCCACACGAGCAAATAACTGCCTTTATATTTGATGTAGTTCGTGCAGAAGTTCCAAAGATGATTCTGGATGATGTTTTTGTTAAAAAAGAAGAAATAGCATTAGCAATACAGCGAGAGCTAAAAGAGGCGATGTTAAATTATGGGTATGACATTGTTAAGGCACTGGTTACTGATATTGATCCTGATCAAAAAGTGAAAATTGCTATGAACAGAATTAATGCTGCAGAGCGAGAAAAAGTAGCAGCTCAACATGAAGGAGACGCACAACGTATATTAATTATTGAAAGAGCAAAAGCAGAGGCAGAAAGCAAGCGTTTGCAGGGATTAGGTATCGCGGATCAGCGCAGAGAAATTGCTCGGGGTCTGGAAGATAGTGTTGATGTATTAAATAATGTTGGTATTAATTCGCAAGAAGCTTCTGCTTTAATTGTAGTTACACAGCATTACGACACGTTACAGTCGGTGGGAGAAGCTACTAGTTCTAATTTAATTTTACTACCTAATTCACCTCAAGCCGGAAGCGATATGTTAAATAATATGATTGCTTCATTTGCAGCAAGTAATCAAATTGGTGAGCAAATGAAAAAAGATAACGCGGCAAAAGGTATTGTAAACAAGAAAAACAAAAGTGCTGCTTCTAAAGAGCCTCCAAAAAAAGATTTTGATTACTGATAAGCTTAAAAATTAACTTTACTTGCTTCAGTGACCAACAATTCATTTTTATCCTCTAAGGCTTTCCTTACAAATACCTTAATTTCAGGTGTTATCTCTTGGTTATTTTTTATTAAAACACCAAGTACTATCATCGTTACAATTCGTGTACCAACCTTTTTAAGAGATGTTCCAAAAAGAGGAGTTAACTCTTCGTAAGAAATACTCTTTGCTAATTCTTGTATTTTGTGTTTGGTTTCTTGTTGTTTTTCAATAGAAAACTTAGTGTATTTTTTTCCAAAACGCACAACTTCTTTTAAGGGTGAAATTGCAGCTTTTTTAGGTATTGATTGATTATTGTTAGCGCGGTTTTTATTAATCCAAGAATCACGCAAACCAACCGTTTTATTAAAAACAAGCGCTTCTGTAGTTGAGTCCTTATCTACGTTAAAATACCCTAATCTCTGAAACTGAAAACTATTACCTATTTTTGCTGAAGCTAAACTTGGCTCAACAAAAGCTTGAGAAACAGTTAATGAATTTGGATTAATAAAATCCATGAATGTTTTTTCTTTGTGGCTATCAGGAGCTGCATCTGTAAATAATCGATCATAAGACCTTACTTCGGTTTTAATAGCATGAGGAACAGAAACCCAATGAAGGGTTCCTTTAACTTTTCTTAAGCTAGCTTCACTGCCCGTTCCACTTAAACTATCCTCATCATAAGAACATTTTATTTCTTTAAGAAAACCCTCTGAGTCTCTAATAATTGACTCTGCTTTTATAATGTAAGCGTTTTTTAAACGAACTTCATTTCCTAAAGTTAAACGGAAAAAGTTGCTTTCTGCTACCTCTTTAAAATCCTCTCTTTCTATGTATAGCTCTTTTGAGAAAGGAATCTCTCGGTAACCGGTAGATTCATCTTCAGGGTTATTTTCAGCTTTTAGAAAATCTTCTTTTCCTTCGGGATAATTTGTAATAATAAGTTTAATGGGATTTAAAACCGCCATTACCCGAGGTGCGGTTTGGTTTAAATCTTCCCTGATACAAAATTCTAACAAAGAAACATCAATAATATTTTCTCTTTTAGCAACCCCTACAGCTTCAATAAACTTTTTTATAGCATTTGGTGTGTAACCTCTTCTTCGTAACCCAGAGATAGTTGGCATTCTTGGGTCGTCCCAACCACAGACTATTTTTTTATCTACCAACTGTAATAGCTTGCGCTTACTCATAACAGTATAGCTTAAGTTTAAGCGTGCAAATTCTCGTTGTTTGGGGACTAAAGGAAGTTGAGTGTGATTCTCATTATAAACTTCGTCTCTAAACCAATTATAAAGCTTTCTATGAGGTTTAAACTCTAAAGAACATAAAGAATGTGAAATTTGTTCGATATAATCGCTTTCGCCGTGGGTCCAATCATACATTGGATAAATACACCAATCGTTACCTGTACGGTGGTGTGTTTTTTTTAAAATTCTATACATTATTGGATCGCGCATTAACATGTTTGGGTCTTTCATATCAATTTTAGCACGCAACACATGAGCGCCTTCTTTAAATTCACCATTTTTCATTTTGATGAATAATTCTAAACTTTCTTCGACAGGTCTTGTTCTGAAAGGGCTATTGGTACCTACCTGTGTTGGGGATCCTTTTTGTGATCTTATTTCATCACTAGATTGAGAATCTATATAGGCCAATCCTTTTTTAATAAAACTAATTGCCCAATTGTATAAAGTTTGAAAATAATCAGATGAATATACTTCTTTATCCCACTGATAACCCATCCAAGCAATGTCTTCTTTAATAGCGTCTACATATTTCTGCTCTTCTTTAGCTGGGTTGGTATCATCAAAACGGAGGTTAACCGGAGCCTGATATTTTTCTCCCAGACCAAAGTTAATTCCTATTGCCTTAGTGTGTCCAATGTGTAAATAACCGTTTGGCTCAGGCGGAAACCTAAAGCGTAGGTCATCCTTTGACATTCCGTTTGTTAAATCTTCTTCTATTAAGTTCTCAATAAAATTAAGAGATTTTGGTTTTTCTGACATATTTAGAATCAAATTTTATAATCAAATACCTTAACTAGTAAATTAAGGAATCGTAACTTTACAAAAATAGTTGAAATGAGCACGATACGATTAAAAAATATTAAAATTTATGCTTTTCATGGTTGTTTATTAGAAGAAGGACAAATTGGATCTGATTATATAGTAAATCTTTCAGTTAGAGGAGATTTAAATAAAGCTATTAAAAGCGACGAATTGAAGGATACTATTGATTACGTGGACTTACAAAATATCATAATGGAAGAAATGGAAATTAGATCCAAATTATTAGAACATGTAGGGCAACGTATTATTGATAAAATACTTAACAATGAACCATTAGTAAATTATGTTAAGGTAACTGTTGCAAAAGTGAATCCACCTATAGGTGGCGATGTAGCAGAGGTGAGTGTAACTTTGAGCGCTAAAAGATAAGTTGGTTTTTAATTGAAAAAGTTGAACTTTATAGTATATTTGCCTACTAATAATTTAGGCGTCGTGGCCGAGTGGCTAGGCCGGGCTCTGCAAAAGCTCTTACAGCGGTTCGAATCCGCTCGACGCCTCCAAAAGCTTCAGATTTAACTGAAGCTTTTTTATTTTTCGTTTAATTCTATACTTTTGGTTGTTTTGGGAACATACTCTATTCTTTCTTGAATATTGTTTGGAAAAACCCCTTGTATTAACAATAAAATTCCAAAAATGATAATAAAAACACTCACTAACTTTTTTGTTTTTATGATAAAACGGGGCGTTAAGTTGTTTTTTAATTTTTTAGCTAAAATGATTTTTAATAAATCAGTTATGAATAAAGTAATCATTACGGTGCCAAGGAATAATATGACCCCGTTCTTGTGAGTAGTCACTGCTTTTGCAATAATAATGGTTGCGATCCATCCTGCTAAAACTGCAAAATTTACAAAATTTAATAGAAACCCTTTTAAAAAAAGACCTCCATGATTAGTTTTTATAGGAACTGAATAATGTTCCCTAACAATTTTTATAAAAGATTTAGAAGTACGAATATAAGATATAGATCCAAAAGTAATTAATACCACACCTCCAAACACTAATAATGCCGGGTCATCTTTTAGTTTATCTAATAATTTATTAGTACTATAAAACGCGATAACGATGAAAACTACATCTGAAAATAAAGATCCTAAATCAAAGAAAATAGCTGCTTTTATTCCTTTAGTAATACTAGTCTCTATAAGAGTAAAAAAAACTGGACCTATAGCAAAAGCTAATACAAATCCGTAGAAAGCAGCATATAATAAACCATCAAACATGAGTGTGTAAAAGTACAAAATCATTAGTGAAAGAAAAACTGCACTTAATTCATAATAAAATCTTTTTTATGGCCTAACATTTTAAAATCTAATTGTTTTTTAACTAAATCTGCGTTTTTAACTTGAACATAAACTTCATCTCCAAGTTGATAGCTGTTTTTTGTTCGGGTACCAATAGCAACAAATTCTTCTTTATAAAACGTGTAATGGTCGTCTTTCATATCTTGAAGTCTAATCATTCCTTCGCATTTATTAGAAATAATTTCAACATAAATTCCCCAATCGGTCACACCAGAGATTACACCTAAAAAGTTTTGGTCTTGATGATCAAACATATATTTTACTTGCATGTATTTAATACTAGCTCGTTCAGCTTGGGCTGCTAAACCTTCCATTTCACTACTATGTCTACATTTTTCTTCAAACTGTTCTTTATTTAAACTATTTTCTTTGTTTAAATAAAATTGTAAAAGACGATGTACCATTACATCTGGATAACGCCTAATAGGTGAGGTAAAATGAGTGTAATAATCAAAAGCTAAGCCGTAATGACCTATATTTTCTGTGGTATAAACCGCTTTACTCATAGAACGTATTGCAAGTGAATCCACTAAGTTTTGTTCTTTTTTTCCTTGAACATCTTTTAGTAAATTATTTAAAGAGTTGGAGGTTGTTTTTCTATTTCTAGTATCTATTTTATATCCAAATTGTCTAATAATGTTTTGTAAAGCAGCAATTTTTTCATCATCAGGTTCATCATGAACCCTGTAAATAAATGTTTTTTTTATGCTTTGTTTTCCTATAAATTCAGCAACACTTCTGTTAGCTAACAACATAAATTCTTCTATTAATTTATTTGCATCTTTACTTTCTTTAAAATAAACTCCTTCTGGATTATTGTCTTTGTCTAGATGGAATTTTACCTCTACTTTATCAAATGATATAGCGCCTTGTTTCATTCTTTTTTTTCTTAAAATTTTAGCTAATTCATTTAATTTTAAAATAGCTTTAGAAATTTCATTCTGTACTTTATATGTTTTTCCAGTAATAGAAATATCAGAGGGAATATTTATAGACTTTATTTCATTTATTTTTTCTTTTTCAATAATAAATTGAGCTTCTTCATAAGCAAAACGTGCGTCACTATAAGTAACTGTTCTTCCAAACCATTGATCAATAATTACAGCTTTATTATTTATTTTAAATACCGCTGAAAAAGTAAACTTTTCTTCATTTGGTCTTAAAGAACAAGCGTTATTTGATAATACTTCAGGAAGCATTGGTACTACTCTATCTACAAGATAAACTGAAGTTGCACGCTCGTAAGCTTCATCGTCTAGTATAGTTCCTGGTATTAAGTAATGAGAAACATCAGCTATATGGATACCTATTTCATAAGTACCATCTTTTAAATCCTTAAAAGACAAAGCATCATCAAAATCTTTAGCATCTTTTGGATCGATTGTAAAAGTTAAGTCACCACGCATATCACGGCGTTTTTTTATTTCTTCTTCTTTTATTGTGGTATCTATATTATTAGCATAATCTTCTACTTCTTTATCAAATTCATACGGTAAACCAAATTGTGCTAAAATAGAGTGTATTTCAGTATTATGTTCTCCTGGTTTACCTAGAGTTTTAATAACTTTACCATAAGGTGATCCTGCTTTTTCTGGCCAACTTTCAATTTCTACTAATACCTTATCACCATTTTTAGCATTATTTATATTTTCTTTAGAAACGAAAATATCAGTATACATTTTAGTATCCTGACATTCTACAAAAGCAAATCGTTCTTGAATTTTAATTACTCCTACAAAATCCGTTTTCTTTCTTTCTAATATTTTAGTAATCTCTCCTTCAGTTTTTCCTCCTCTATTTCTCTTAAAAATATAAACTTCAACAGTATCACCATGTAAAGCATGATTTATATTTTTTTGATTAACAAAAATATCTTCATCTAAATCATCTATCAGTATATAAGCTTGTCCTCTAGAGGTTATATCTACTAAACCAGTGTAGTAATTTTTTGAAGCTTTTATTATATATTTTCCTTTTAAATATTCTTCTATTTTTTCTTCAGACTGAAGTTTTTTTAATTTTTTAATTAATAAATTTCTAGTACTAGTATCTCTAATACCTAAAATAGAAGCTATTTGTTTATAATTTATTGGTTTTGCATTTTGTTTTCTTAATACAGTTAGTATACTTTGGGTAAGATTTGAATTGCTTGATTTCTTTCTACTCTTTTTTCTTTTCGACATTTTTAAATTTTAATAATGGTAAATGTAAGCTTTATAATTTTATATAAATATTAATTAATGATTATCTTAGTATTGTTAAAATTTTAATGAATTGAAAGAATTTGTAACAATAGCTCGATTTACTTATCCTAGTGAGTATGCTGTTCTAAAATTATTATTAAATCGTAATAATATAAATTTTATTTTTTTAAACGAAACAGCTATTAACGTTATGCCATTTCATTCTAATGCTTTTGGAGGAATTAGACTTCAGGTACATAAAAAGGATAAAGAGAGAGCAATTCAAATAATTAAAGAATTAAATAACACTTCTAAATTAGTAATCGTTTAATATTTATAATAATTTCACTTATTAACAATAAATATATATACTATTATTTTATTTTATCAATTTAAAAAAGAAATGGTTTATGTTATATAGTGTTAATATGTAGAATAACTTTTTTGTAATTTATTTTTATGTTTAATTAATTAATTTTATTATCAATATATAAACATATATAAAATCTTTTTATTTATTGAAAACTAGATAAATAGTGTTTATGATTAACAACTGTTAATAGTATTATAAGTAGGTTATTATTAATAAATAATTTATTAATAAAAGTTAAAAAAAGCTATAAATAAATAAATAACTTGTTTAAACTTAGTGATTATTTTAATTGGAAAATCTTTAAAAAAAAACTAATAGAATAAATTTAAATAGTATCAAAAATTATTTTTAATAAATATATAAACAGAAGTTAACATATTATTAAAAAATATATATACAAAACATAGTACTCTTTTATATTTTACTAAATTTATACAATTCATTTATTAAATAATAATAAAATTAATTTTTATGAAAATAGCTATTGGAAATGATCATGCTGGACCTGTTTATAAGGAAGCTATAGTAAATTTCCTAAATTCTAAAAAAATTACAACTTTTAATTATGGTACTGACACTAACGAAAGTGTTGATTACCCAGATTTTATTCACCCTGTTGCAAGTGATGTTGCTAGTAGTAAGGTAGATTTCGGTATCATTATTTGTGGCTCTGGTAATGGAGCTGCTATAACTGCTAATAAATATCAAGAAGTAAGAGCGGCACTTTGTTGGACAAAAGAAATTGCAGAATTAGCCAGATTACATAATAATGCTAATATATTAAGCATTCCAGCACGATATACTAGTATACCACAAGCAATTTCCATGGTTAAAATTTTTTTAAATACAAACTTTGAAGGTGGTAGACATCAAAAAAGAGTGGATAAAATTAGTTGTCTTTAATCATAATATTTAAATGAAGGTAAGTTTTAAAACTTTTTCAGAATTAACAACTAAAGAATTATATCAAATTTTACAATTACGTTCTGAAGTTTTTGTGGTGGAACAAAATTGTGTTTACCAAGATATTGATGGAAAAGACAAAAAAGCGATTCATATCATTGGAGTTGTTAAAAATAAAATAGTTGCTTATACCCGTTGTTTTAAGCCTGGTGAGTATTTTAAAGAAGCTTCAATAGGAAGAGTAGTTGTAAAAAAAAATGAAAGGAAATTAAAAAGAGGTAATCAAATTATGATTCATTCTATTAAAACAATTGAAAAACTTTTTAAAACTAAAACTATCATAATATCTGCGCAATCACATTTAAAAAATTTTTATAATAATCTTGGATTTTATAGTGTTGGAATCGAATATTTAGAAGATGGAATACCTCATATAGAAATGATAAAAAAATAAATATTTATTTTTTTTGAATAGATTTAATTTCTTCTTTATTAAAAGGAACTTGTAACTGATAAATAAAATTTTCGTCATCTGTATGGTTTGAAGAATCTAAACCATATCTTATTTTTTTAGGATCTTCATATATAAAAGTACCGAATAATCTATCCCAAATAGAGAGAACATTCCCAAAATTACTATCAGTCCATGGTTGTTGATAATGATGATGAAACTTATGCATATTAGGAGAGACAATTAAATAACTTAATCCTTTATCTAACCAAAGAGGTAAGGAAATATCTGCGTGATTAAAATAAGTAAAGGGGATAGTTATCATCCTATAAAAAAAATAAAAAGAGACTGGCATTCCCATAATAATAACTACTATTAAAGCAAAGGTTTCACGTATTAAAAAATCAAAAGGATGATGCCTAGTTCCTGTTGTAACATCAACATTTTTATCTGTGTGGTGTACTAAATGTAATCGCCACATCCACCTTACTTTATGTAATAAAAGATGAACAAAATATTGTGAGGTAAAATCAAGAACTACAATTGATAAAATTACTTTTTTCCAAAGACTAATATTTAACATATTAAGAATTCCAAATCCATTTTTCTTTAACCATACATTTATAAAAGTGAATAATACACCAAAAAAGGAGTTAATTAGAACAACAAATAATAATAATAATAAATTTGTTTTTGCATGCTTCCATTTATTAAAATTACTTTTATAAAAAGAATAATGTCCTTCAATAATCCAAAAAAAAGAAATAAAACAAACAATCCAAATCCCTTTTAACCAGAATGGTAAATCTTCGAAAAAAAATAAAAAATGCTCCATATATTATTTTAATATATTATTATATAAAGATTTATTTTTTAGAATAGAGACAGCTTTAATAATTTCTTTACTATGATTTAGATGGTAGGAATACATACCATCACGATAAAAATAACGCTTTAAAATCTCATTACTTAATAAAACAACAATCTCTTCTTTTTTTTCAAACAGCATATTTTCTTTAGCTTTCTCGATATCAGTCATTAACTGCTCATAACTTAAATCAATATAATCTTTAAAGTTTTCCTCCGAAGTTACACGCATGGCTTTAGAAAATAATTTTTCAGATTCTGTCTTATAATCAAATTTATTATTTTTTATAAAGATTAAAAATTCTTTAAAATTAGTATCTGTAAATATAAAATCTTCAGGACTTTCTAATTTATTTGAATAATAATATTGAGTTGCATAATCAAAAATTACCTGATCTTTCAAAAGGGCGTTTGTAATGGGGCTAAATTTACCAGATTCAAGCTCTATGTCTGGCATTATACCACCTCCATCATAAACTGTTCTTCCTCCTTTTGTTTTAAAAGAATTATATTCTTTTGAACCGATCCTAACAGGATTACCATCCTCATCCCTATTCCAATAATCTAAGGCCTGAATACACCTGCCACTTGGTGTGTAATATCTTGAGATAGTAACCTTTAATTGTGTACCATAAGTTAATTTTTTTGGTCGTTGCACTAAGCCTTTTCCAAAACTACGAGCTCCAATAATTACTGCTCTATCTAAATCTTGTAAGCTCCCCGAAACAATTTCACTAGCAGATGCACTACGTCCATTAATAAGAACTACTAGAGGAATCTCTAGGTCAAATGCAGGTTTTTGAGTTTTATATGTTTTATTATATTTTTTAACAGCAGATTTAGTTGTGACGATAGGCTCACCTTTTGGTACAAATAAATTTACAATATTTACCGCTTCTGTTAATAATCCGCCAGGATTACCTCTTAAATCCAAGATTAGTTTTGTAGCACCTTGTTTTTTTAGGTTTGTTAGAGCTGCCTTTGTTTCTTTGGTGGTTTTTTTATTAAATTTAGATAAAACAATATACCCAATATCATCACCTATCAACCGGTAAAAAGGAACCGCGGATATATCTATAGCTCCCCTTTTTAAAAAAGTCTCTTCTTTTTTTCCTTGACGCAAATAAGTTAGATTCACATTTGTATCCGCCATTCCTTTCAATAGCTCACTTGAATCTCCCTCATATTCTTTTACTTTAATACCATTAATAGCAATTATTTCATCACCTGCTTTTAATCCAGCAATATCTGCCGGAAACCCCTTAAAAGGCTCTAAAACAAACAATTTTTTATCTATACTTCTAACAGTAGCTCCAATACCAGTATAGACACCAGAATTATTAATTCGCGCATCTTCAACTTCTTGTTCGTTCCAATAAACTGTATACGGATCTAAATCATCTAACATTCCTTTAATCGCTTTGTTCATTAAATCAGAAGGTGTGGTTTCATCTACATAATTCATGTTTAATTCCTTAAATAAGGTAGTGAAGATTTCGATTTGCTTCGCGATTTCAAAAAAATCTTTTTTAAAACTTACAGTCGTAAGTAAAATTCCTAAAGCAAGAAAAAGAATGAGAATTTTATTTTTCATTTATTAATTTTTTTAGCACACTAATAAGCGATGTATTAATGGTGGTGTAAGTTGAGTTTTCCTTTCCAATATATAAAAAGAACAACAAATACGTTAAGTTACTATCATTTTTTAACAAATGTTTTTGATGACGATAAGCTTCTTTTAGTTGTCTCTTTATACGATTTCTAGCTATGGCTTTTTTAAAATTTTGTTTTGGAATTGAAAACGCCGCTTTTGTTTTATAACTGTTCTCCACAGATAGATAAAACAATTTTATAGGATATCTAGTAACAGTATTGCCTTCTGTAAAAAGAAGTTTAATAGCTTTTTTACTCTTAAGTTTTTCAGATTTTGGAAAACTAAAATTCATGTCGGTAAATGTATGAAATAAGGGAGAGTATCGGTAATAAATTAGAAACCAATATCTAATAAAGCAAAATCTATTTACACTTACATTGATAGCGTCCAGATTGTGAGATAACCGTTCTTTTAAACAATTACTTTAATTTGTAAGTATTATTTTCTAGATTAATATCTGCCATTAAACCCGATGCATCAATCTCAACACTTTTAATTTTTTTATTTTTTTTAATCACAAAGGTGTAGTTTGGATAAGCCCAAGCCCAGTCTGGTAAAATTGTCCAGTTTTTATTAATATCCGGGTTTGGCTTATTGGTTCGCATCATTTGTAGTGGAATGTAGAAGCTATCTGTTAAATCGTCTTCATAAGTCACCAGAATATCTATTGGCATAGGCATTAAACCCACCCTTTCAATAGTTATAGTCGTTTTTTCTTTTTCAAAAACTATATTTTTGATACCGTAATCTATAGTATTAGTAGTCTGTGTCCAATCCATCAAATACCAATCTAATTCTGCACCTGAGACTTTTTCTGCAATCCTTATAAAATCGTTAGGTGTTGGATGTTTAAAAGCCCATTCTTTAAAATAGCGCAACAGTGTTTTGTTTAAATTATCTTTACCTATTACATATTCAAGCTGAGAAAGAAAAACAGCACCTTTGCTATACGCGGCAATACTATATCCGGTGTTAGTGTGATAACGATCTGCTTGAGTAGATTGGGGTTGTTCTTTACCACTGGTAGCAATATAATTATATCCTCTGTATGAGTTTGAGTTTGGATTCATTTTTTTTTCACTCATTATTTCATTCATAGCTAAGCTAGAAATGTAGGAGGTAAACCCCTCATCCATCCACTCGTGCTTACTTTCGTTTGTGGCTAATAAAAACTGAAACCATGTGTGAGCCAATTCATGAGCTGTGACTCCGATTAAACTTTTTAATTTTCTTTTACCAGTAATTAAAGTACACATCGCGTACTCCATACCCCCGTCACCACCCTGGATAACAGAATATTGTTTGTAGGGATAGTTGCCAATATGTTTGTTAAAATAAGCTAGTAGTTGTGCTGTTTTTTCTTGTAGAGCCCTCCAATTTTCAATAATATCAGGATCGTTTTTATAGTAAAAGTTTAAAGTAACTCCATTAGGTCCTGGATAGGTATCGTGGATAAAATCTTTATCAGCTGCCCAAGCAAAGTCATGAACATTTGGAGCTTTAAAATGCCAGGTTCTGGTTTTTCCTTTTGATTTTTCACCCAATCCATTCTTATCTCCATTTTGAAGGTATCCCGTACCCCCAATGATATAATTTTCATCAAGTTTTATTTTAACATCATAATTACCCCAAACACTATGAAATTCACGAGCGATGTAGGGGGTTGCATGCCAACCTTCAAAATCGTATTCAGCTATTTTTGGAAACCATTGTGTCATAGAATAAGCTATACCCTCTGAGTTATTTCTCCCTGATCGCCTTATTTGAACAGGTATTTGAGCGTCCCAATCTAGTGTAAAAACAGTAGATCTGTTAGGTAAAATAGGTGTATTTAAGTCAACTTCTAATATAGTTCCAGCAACCTCAAAAGCCAAAATAGCACCGTCTTGCGTTAATCGGTGAGGTTTTATAAAACCAATTTCTGAAGGTGATAATTTAGAAATACGATCTCCGACTCTTTTATCCGAATCTTCAATATTTCTTGAGCGAACATCCATTTCGCTTCCAGGTTGAAAGGCATTAAAATATAAGTGATAAAACACCCGATACAAAGTATCAGGTGAGTTGTTGGTATAAGTTAGCTCTTGTACACCTTTATATCGGTGAGTTTCAACATCTAAATCTATAGCTATTTTGTAGTCTACTTTTTGTTGCCAATAAGAGGTGTTATTTTGGGAAAACCCCACACCAAATACTATTAAAAAGAAAAGATTTAAAACTAACTTCATTTAGTTACATTTTACTTGCTAAAATTAGCGCGTTATATAAATTTACTGTTTTGCCAGATTTAGAAATAGCAGTAAACGGCTGCATATTAGATTCATCACCACCAACAATTACTGATGAAGAAACGCTTAAGCCGCTATCCATTAACACCTGCTTTACTTGTTTGGCAGATAGTTTTGGGTAACAAGAGCGAACCATGGCCGCTACTCCCGCAACGTTAGGTGATGCCATTGATGTTCCTTGTAGATACTCATAGGTGTTTAGTGGAGTTGTCGACCAAATTTTTACACCAGGTGAAAATAAATCAACATTTGCTGCTCCATAATTTGAAAATGTAGCAACCATCTCTTTTCCATACTTATAGTTTAAAGCTCCAATTGTGATAAAATTATCACTAATCTCTTCACCTTTTATTATTTCATCGTTGGGGTAACTCACTACAAGGTCTAGATTGTTTGCATCATTTCCTGCCGCATTAACAATTAATACATCTTTTTTAGCAGCATACTTAATAGCATCCCAAACCCACTCAGGGTTTTGTGAATACGCTTTACCAAAACTAGTGTTGATTACCTTTGCGCCATTATCAGCTGCATAGCGGATTGCTAACGCCACATCTTTATCATATTCATCACCATCCGGGACAGCTCTTAATGCCATGATTTCAACATTCTGAGCTACCCCATCCATTCCAATATTATTAGCCCTTTGTGCAGCAATAATACCAGCTACATGAGTTCCATGTCTTGCATCTTCTTTCTTTGGATCTGGTCCATCAACATCATTATTGCCATAAACTTTATCATTAATATCGTATGGATTATCTTTAAGCACAGCCCTAAAATCAGTATCCATTGTGAAGTGATTTTTTAATCGGCCTTGAAAGTATTGAACTCCTCTATTAAGTCTATTTTTAAAATCAGGAATAGAGCCTCCATAAGCAAGCATTTTAGAAAGAACACTAATGTTTTTTTGGTCTTCTTCTGTTGGATCTGTAATTGCAGCTAAATCTTCAGCATTGTAATCCTCTTTTCCTATTTTTTTAGAAATAGCCTCATGAGCAACCGTTACTTGATTAAGCATCTGGCTATATCTATCAAAGTTTGCTTTTATTTCTTTGTGCTCCTTATTATACTCTGCTTTTGCGCTTTCGTAAAGATTAAAAATAGCTTTTTTACTTTCTTCAACATCCGAACTGCTTTTTCCTTCAAAAAGATCATTATATCTTCTTATAATACGAACAAATTCAAGGTTTTCACCGACAATATCACCAAGAAAGTTCCACCCATATATATCGTCTATATATCCGTTTTTATCATCGTCAATTCCGTTGTCTGGAATTTCATTTTCATTCGTCCACATTACGTTTTTTAAGTCTTCGTGCTCAATATCAATGCCACTATCAATTACAGCAACAATTACTTTTGTGCTGTTCAAATTAGGAATAAGCTCTGCATAAGCTTTATCAACACTCATACCGGGTATGGTGTCAGAAACCAAATCAGTGTAGCTCCAGCTTTTAAGTTGAGCATCTTCTATTTCAGTAGATTTTGATGTTTTTTCGTTTGTGTTTTTTAAAAGTGCCGCATTTATGGGCTTTACAGTACTTCCACAACTTGTTAATAAAATTGTTGTTGTAGCTGCGAATAAGAAAGGTTTTAATTTTTTCATTGTTATTTAATTAAAAAATTCATTAATTGTAAAACACTCGTCGAGACGAACTCCTTTCTCGGTATGTTTTACAGTAATAATTGGATTATGAGCATCATGCTCTAAAAATAAATAGTAATTATTGTTTGCTGCCAAATTTAGAAATTTTTCTTTTTCCGGCATAGTTAATAAAGGTCTTGTGTCATATCCCATCACAAAAGGCAGCGGTAAATGTCCTGCGGTTGGTAATAAATCTGCCATAAAGACTATTTTTTTTCCTTTGTAATTAATATGTGGAATCATTTGTTTTTCTGTATGTCCGTTTGCAAAAAAAATGTCAAAATTGATTTTTTTTGATTCTAAAAAATCACCATTGTGGTTCTCAACAAAATTTAATTGCCCGCTTTCTTGTATTGGAATTATATTTTCGGATAGAAAAGATGCTTTTTCCCGACGATTTGGTTTTGTAGCCCAATTCCAGTGATCTTTATTACTCCAATAAGTTGCATTTTTAAAGGAAGGCTCATAACCGGTTTTATTTTTATTCCACTGTATAGCACCGCCACAATGATCAAAATGAAGATGAGACAAAAATACATCTGTAATATCATCTTTGTGAAAACCTTTGTTGTTCAATGAAGACTCCAAGCTATGATTTCCCCATGGATAGTAATATCCAAAAAACTTATCACTTTGTTTATTCCCCATACCTGTATCTATTAAGGTAAGTCTATTGCCATTTTCGATTAAAAGACAGCGAGCCGCAATATCTATCATATTATTACTGTCAGCTGGATTTGTTTTAGACCAAATAGACTTAGGAACTACGCCAAACATAGCTCCTCCATCTAATTTAAAATTACCTGCTTCAATAGGGTGTAATTCCATAGGCTAGCAAAGGTAATTAAACATATGAATAAGGACAAAATCTTATGAGATTATTAGGGTTTTGTGCTATTTTGTATTTGAATCTTCATTTTTAGCTTCAATAGTATTGGTTTGTTTGTTGAGGATTGTGGCTAATTTTTCTCCATAATCTAAAAAAGAAATGGTCTCATCTGTCCGTGCTAATTTAATTTTATTAAATATTAAAAGCGCATTGCCATTACTTTCAATATGGTAAATCTGCTGATTTTCAAAAAAGCGAACAATTTCTTCTGTGAAAAAAGTGCGAATTTCAGATTCATTATTACCCATAAGTAAGAATTTTTTAGAAAAATCAGGATACATTTCAAAATCAATATCTTTATAGCCTGTAAACGCCATTACCCTATCAAAAATTTTCCCCAAAACCCCTTCTTTTTCCATTGAGAAAACAGGTATTTTTTTATTTAACCTTAATACCATTAAAGTCGTATTAAAAGTTTCGGCTGTAAAAGCTTGCCCCTCATTAAAAGTTATATCTGTGATTTCCCAAGAAATACCCATTCCTAGGAACGAGCCTTTTAAACTGTTATATTTTCGTTCAATAGGCCTAATTTCAAAAAAGTGAAACTTTTTGAAATAGTCCGTCTTCCAATCAACTTGACTCGAGAATTGAAACCCTTTTTCAGTTGCTAAATTTCTTAAACGTTTTTGTCTTTGAGATAACTTAGCGTCAGAGCTAGTTAAACAAATTTTCAAAGCTCTATTATGGTTGGATGACGATACGTGTGAGTCCAATCCAGTAATAAAAACTTTACCTCCAGACGCTCTTTGTGTTTTTAGATATTCCGCCAAGTAATCCATGTAGGTAATACCTATCAATCTTGTTTCTGACAAATCAATATTGACATCAGCTCCTTGGGGTATTTCTGCTATTAGTTTATCGATTTTTAAAATCCCTAAAAAATTCGCAATTCCTATAATTTTTAGATCGAAAGCATTATCAGATAATTTTACGAGTCTAGTCCTTGACTTATAAACCATTTTAAAAAATTGTGGAACGGATAACTTCGCTAATAGCATATGTGTAACAAGCGCAAGTAATAAACCACCAACTAAACCAATCAATAAATTGGTATATAGCGTTAAAACCATTGTAAATACAAAGAAAATTAATTGTTCTGTTCCTTGGTTATAAGCCTGTTTAAAAACTGCAGGTGATGCCAATTTAAAACCAGTATACACAAGTAAAATAGCGAAAGCGCATAAAGGAACCTGTCTCATTATTGGGCTTAACAATACGATAAAAACTAACAACAAAAGACCTTGATACATATTTGACCATTTGGTTTTTGCACCATTGTGAATGTTTACAGTACTTCTAATAATCACAGCAATGATTGGCAGTCCTCCAATTAAACCAGCGACCATTGTGCTTAAACCTATACCCGTTAAGTCTTTATTTAAGTTTGTCTTTCGCCTATATGGATCAATTTTATCAACGGCTTTAGCAATAGCTAAAGACTCTATACTTGTAATAATTAACATTGAAAATACTGTTGTCCAGAATTCAAGTGTGTTAATCTTACTAAAGTTAGGATGCATTATTGAGTCCATTATTGAATCAGGGATATCTAATAGTAAGTCAGGGCCAATATCGTAGGCTTTTCCTAAAAATGAAATCGTTTGTTGGTCAAAGAAATTAAATACATATACAAAGGGAATAGACAGCGCTATAACCCACATCGGAGCAGGCAAAAGATGAAAAAAACGATAACTAGTTTTAGAGTGAAACAACAACAGGAACAATCCTGTTAAAGCAATGACCAAAACAAATGGATTGGCTTCTGGCAACAACAAAACAGCATCAATTAGATTTTCAATAATACTACTACTGTCAGAATGTGTACCCATCGCAACATGGATTTGTTTTGCAAAAATGATGATTCCTATCGCTGCCAATATACCGTGAATTACAGAAGAATGAAAAATCTCTGCTAACCTTCCTAATTTAGCTAAGCCAAGTAGCATTTGAATTGCACCTGAAATCACCACAGCTGCCAAGACATAATTAAATGCTTGTCCTGAGCCATCATCCATCAATACAATACCTAAAAGAATTACTCCGATAACTCCTTTGGCGGGTCCATTGACCGAGATGTGGCCACCCCGATACAAAGTGGTCACAACCCCTCCAATAATCGCAGAAAGAATACCAGACATTGCAGGCGCCCCTGCAGCAAGAGCAATTCCTAGTGAAAGAGGTAAAGCAATAAGGGCCACACTTACTGCTGCAATTAAATCGCTTCTCCAATTTTGAATTAACCCCGGAATACCTTTTTTTGGTATGCTATCCATTTTAAAGATTTGATGGTTTTGTTTCTAAATAGCTAAAATAGTAAATATTAAGAATTATTTTATATTGTAATAGAGAGAGAAACCTTCAACGGTATTATAATAGTTACAATTCTTCGGGTGCCAGCTCTAAATATAAGCCATCTAACCCTTTATTTACTGATATTTGACAACCTAATCTACTATTTTGTTTAACGTTAAAAGCCTCAGATAACATAGCCTCTTCTTCTTCTCCTTTTTCTGGGATAGTGTGTTTGGAATGAATATAACATTGGCAAGAAGCACACATAGCCATGCCGCCACAAACACCAATAGTTCCCTCTGGAGCCAACTCATATGACCGTACAATTTCCATAATATTCATAGCCATGTCCGTTGGTGCTAAAATTTTATGAACATGTCCATCACGATCCTTTATGGTTATGTTAATATCTGACATATTTAATCATTATGATTAAGCGACTGAATAACGGGTTTTTTAGCTTCCTTCCTTGTGCCGTCAAAACCGTCAACACCACTTACTGTGGTATATCTAAAAATATTTTTTTTGCCAGGATTTATTATTTTAAATGCAGATTGGCACATTAGTGTTGCTTCGTGAAATCCACACAAAATAAGTTTTAACTTTCCAGGGTATGTATTGATATCGCCAATCGCAAATATACCAGGAACGTTTGTTTGATAATCAAAAGTGTCTACTTTAATTGCATTTTTTTCAATTTCTAACCCCCAATCAGCAATAGGTCCAAGTCTTGGCGACAAACCAAAAAGAGGAATAAAATGATCTACGTTAATAATTGTATCAACTTGATCTTTTGTGATAACAATTCTCTCTAATTTTTCTTTTCCCACAAGTTGAGTAATCTCAGCGGGGGTAATGATATTTATTTTCTTTAGTTTTTTTAATTCTCTTGCTTTTTCAAGAGAATCTAAAGCACCCCTAAATTCATTTCTTCTATGGACAAGCGTAACTTCCTTAGCAATATCTGCCAAATAGATGCTCCAATCTAGAGCTGAATCACCACCCCCAGCAATAACAATACGCTTTTTTTTATAAACAGTAGGATCTTTAATAATATATTCTACTCCTTTACCTTCGTAAAAATTTAAGTTATCAAGACTAGGTTTTCTGGGTTCAAAACTTCCTAAACCACCAGCAATAGCAATTACTGGCGCTTGATGCTCTGTTCCTTTGTTTGTTACAACGATGAACATTCCATTTTCATCCTTAGAAATTTTCTCAGCACGCTCCCCAAGAGTAAAACCTGGCTCAAACTGTTTGCACTGCTCTAATAAGTTGTTGGTTAGATCTCCAGCAAGAATTTCAGGAAAACCAGGAATATCATAAATAGGTTTTTTTGGATAAATTTCGGAACACTGCCCTCCAGCTTGAGGAAGGGCGTCTATAAGGTGACATTTAAGTTTAAGTAAACCCGCTTCAAAAACTGTAAACAAACCAGTTGGCCCAGCTCCAATGATTAAGATATCCGTTTTTATCATTTTAATATTTTTTCAAAATTGAAATTGCAAAATTACAAAGCTTTTATCTTTTTTATTGATTTTGAAGATTTTTTATCCTCGAAGTAAATTTATTTACAGTCAAAAGTATTGAGTTTTTGATTTAATAGGGGTATTTTATAATAACTTTATGAAAACAGATTCTTTATAATACGGAGATAAATTTTAGTTTTGCTTTTCAAAATGGAGTTGTGGCTATTAAAATTACAGACGAATGTATTAATTGTGACGCCTGTGTTGCAGAATGTCCAAACAATGCAATTTATGAACCAGATCAGGAGTGGTCTTTTTCAGACGAAACAATTTTAACAGGACTAATCACCTTACCTGATGGTTCTGAGGCAGATGCTGACGCACAAAATAAACCAGGGTCTGACGAGTTCTATTATATAGTGACTGATAAATGTACAGAATGCAAAGGTTTTCACGAAGAGCCTCAATGCGCAGCCGTTTGTCCTGTTGATTGCTGTGTGCCTGATGAAAAAAACATAGAATCTGAAGCTTCTTTACTTAGCAAAAAATCTTGGATGCACGGAGAATAAATCCCTACTACCTTAATCATTCAATTTAAGCACCGCCATAAAAGCCTCCTGAGGTATTTCTACGTTACCTACCTGGCGCATTCGCTTTTTACCTTTTTTCTGTTTTTCAAGTAGTTTTCGTTTACGTGAAATATCACCACCATAACATTTTGCAGTAACATCCTTACGAAGCGCTTTTACTGTTTCTCTAGAAATAATTTTTGCTCCAATCGCAGCTTGTATAGGAATATCAAATTGTTGTCTTGGGATTAGTTGGCGAAGCTTTTCACACATCTTTTTACCTACATCATAAGCATTATCTTGATGTAGTAAAGCAGATAAAGCATCAACAGGGTTACCATTTAATAAGACATCTACCTTTACTAATTTAGAAACTCGCATACCTATTGGATGATAATCAAAAGAAGCATATCCTTTAGAAACTGTTTTTAAACGATCATAAAAATCGAAGACAATTTCAGCCAGAGGCATATCAAAAGATAATTCAACCCTTTCAGGGGTTAAATACGTTTGATTGGTAATCTGACCGCGTTTGCCAATACATAGCGACATAACAGAACCAACAAAGTCTGATTTTGTGATGATAGAAGCCTTGATATAAGGCTCCTCTACCCTATTCAAACTTGATGGCTCTGGTAAATCGGAAGGATTATTTACTAACAGTATTTCATTTGGTTCTTTA
>Ga0213862_10000094_pt1 | contig 34273 bp, 25 predicted proteins | sample PICome_7_FD_160092 | JGI IMG/M metagenome (GOLD analysis project Ga0213862, IMG submission 160092) | Coastal seawater microbial communities near Pivers Island, North Carolina, United States - PICO266 | ecosystem: Environmental > Aquatic > Marine > Coastal | place: USA: North Carolina... | reverse complement strand
ATTAAAAGCTAAATAACTAATAAAGTAGGTACATGTGTTAATATTAAATAAAAAAGGGAAATACATTTCTGCAATTCCCTTTGTGACCTCGGTAGGATTCAAACCTACAACCTCTTGAGCCGTAATCAAGTGCACTATTCAGTTATGCTACGAGGCCAATTTTAATACAGCTGCAAATATAAATTTATTTAAATAAATCTAATATTTATTTCAATTCTTTATAAATAATTTTAAAAATTAACAGATTAAAACATGTGTTATATAGAATTATTTTAAATATTATTTAAAATTAGTCTAAATAAATTTTGTAAAATTAACATCGTGATATATATTTGCATTTAAATAAGTAAAAACTCAAATAAAAACAATGAAAAATTACTTTAAATTTTTAGCTTGTTCTTTAATGATAATTACAATATCATCATGTGATAAGGACAATAACAATGACCCAATAATTCCAAATATTGATGCACCAGAAACATATTCTTTTCAAAGAAATGGAGAATCTACAGTTAGTTACTCTGGTCAAACAACTAGACTAGAACAAGCAGATGAATTATATGCTGCTCTAAACTCTGCTGAATCTACAGCAGCTGGATTGGATTTAATGTTTAATGGATCTGACGGAAACTCAGCTGGATTTGCTAATGAATTATTAAACGGAACTTCGAAAATTATCGGTAGTAAAACAGCATCATCAACTCTAGCAGGAAGTGCTACAACTAAGGAAAGATTTAACCAATATATTGCTGATTTTGCTTCAAATGTAGCTCCAAATTGGAATATGGATGCGGCCCCTGGAATGCCAGGATCTATAACTTCTCCAGACGGTGGTTCTACATACCAAATTAATGCAGTTGGTCAAGAATTGGATCAATTATTCTTTAAAGGTTTAATTGGCGCATTCACATTGGATCAAATTGTTAACAATTACATTCATCCAAATCAATTAGATTCTGGAACAAGAATTGATGACAATGATAATGGTGTATTATCTGATGGTAAACCTTACACGGACATGGAACACAAATGGGATGAAGGATTTGGATATTTATATGGTCAAGAAGGTGATTTAGATGACGTGGGAGCAACTGTAGGAAGTGCACCATCAGGGTCTGGGAACTTACTTATGAAGTATTTCAAAAAAGTAAATCAAGAAGGTGGTTATGAGCCTGGAATTGGTCAAACTGTATATGATGCATTTATTATGGGAAGAACAGCAATTGTAAATACAGATTACGAACTTAGAGATGCTCAAGCTGATATTATTCAGATTGAATTATCAAAAGTTATTGGATACTATGCAATACACTACTTAAATGATTATTTAGCTAAGATTGAAGAAGGAAATATAGCTAAAGCTCACCACTCACTTTCTGAAGCATATGGTTTTATTTTAAGTCTTCAATTTACTAATAATGGTAATGATGAACCATACATGTCTAAAGGAGATGTAGAGTATTTCTTAGATAATTATTTTGCTGATTTCCATAATATAGATGCAAACTACATAACAGCACCTGGTCAAGGAATGATAGATGTAATTAAAGCTGCTTACGGAAACACTTTAATGATTGATTAATTTTAACTTTTTTTTAGAACTCAGTATCGAAATATTAGATACTGAGTTCTTTATATTTGCAAACCATGATAAAAAAAATATTTTCATTTACTTTCTTAATAACTTTACTAATTTTTTCCTGTAGTTCAGACAGTGATGATAGCTCTAGTGAAGTATGGGAACAAAAATCTAAAATGCTTACAAATTGGGCTGATAACTTTATTATCCCCTCATATGCTAATTTTTCAAGTGAATTGGAGTCATTAGAAGAATCTAGAAATATATTTATTAATTCAATTAATCAACAAAATCTTGAAAATCTTAGAAATAGCTTTATTAGTGCTTATTTATCATGGCAATATGTCGAAATGTTTGACATTGGTCTTGCAGAAGAGACATATTACAAGTCAAAAATGAATATTTATCCAACAACAGTTTCAAGAATTGAGTTAAATATTCAAAATGGGAATACCGATTTCAATAACAGCAATAATTATTCGGCACAAGGTTTTCCTGCACTAGACTACTTATTATATGGTATTGAAAATAATGATGAACTTATTCTCTCAAAATATAATTCTGAACCCCAATATTTATCTTACCTGTCTGATGTGATTAATCAAATGCTACAAAATACCTACCCTATTGTTGAAGATTGGGAAAGCTACAGAACTACTTTTATTAGTTCAGTTGAAAATACTGCTACTTCTAGCGTTAACAAAATGACTAATGACTTTATCTATTATTACGAAAAAGGGTTTAGAGCAAATAAGTTCGGTATACCAGCCGGAGTTTTTTCTGGTGGAGCCTTACCAGAAAAAGTTGAAGGTTTTTATAATAAAGAAATTTCTAAAGAATTAGCTTTAGAAGGATTTCAAGCAATTAAAAACTTTTATAACGGAAATGGTGGAGTTAGTTTAAGACAATATATTTCTGAAGTTTCAACAGTAGAATATTCTGAACTATCAACCGATATATTAGATCAGTTTAATATTGCTGAAAATTTAATTAATAGTCTTAATGATAATTTTTATAATCAAATTTTGACAAATAATATGAAAGTTCTTGAAACCTACGATGCAATTCAACAAGGGACTATTTTATTAAAAACAGATATGCTTTCTGTTTTACAAATCCCAACTGACTATGTTGACGCAGACGGCGATTAGATTATATTAAAAAAAATAAATTTAGTTTTAGATTCTCTAACTATATTAGAGGGGTTTTTAACATGAATTCGAAAATTAATAATTATATAAACTCATACACCAATGCTAGCCCCTTAGCTGTTTTTAGAATTGGGTTTGGTTTAATGATGTTATATAGTATAATAAGGTTTTGGAATAAAGGATGGATACACACACTTTACATAGAGCCTAAATTTCATTTTAAATATTACGGATTTGATTGGGTTAAGGATCTCGGAGATTTTACCTATATATTATTTATTATCTGTATAATCACCTCTATTTTTATAACAATTGGTTATAAATATAGACTTTCTATTATTTTATTTTTTTTATCATTTACTTATATTGAATTAATAGATAAAACTACTTATTTAAATCACTATTATTTCATAAGTATTTTAAGTTTTTTAATGATTTTTTTACCTGCTAATGCATATTTTTCCATTGATAATATTTTAAGAAAAAAAAGTTATAAAGTAATTCCTAAATGGTCAATTGATTGTATCAAATTACTACTTTCAATAGTATATTTTTATTCTGGTTTAGCAAAAATTAACTCAGATTGGCTATTAAATGCTATGCCTTTAAAATTATGGCTACCATCAAAATATGATATACCTTTAATTGGTGAAACATTCATGCAACAGCAATGGGTTCATTATTTTATGAGTTGGGGTGGTATGTTATATGATTTATCAATTCCATTTTTGTTATTGTATAAAAAAACTCGAATAGTTGGATTCATTCTTGTGATATTTTTCCATCTATTTACAGGTGTACTATTTCCAATCGGAATGTTTCCTTACATTATGATAGTTGGTTCTCTAATATTTTTCGATAGTGATATTCACGAAAAAATAATTAAAAGCATTGAAAAAATAATTGAACCAATTAAAAAAACTTTCAAAATTAAAGAGAATATAAAAGAAGAAAAAATAACAATAAAAAATAGAAAAATTGAATTATCAATAATTTCTGTATTTTTTGTAATTCAACTATTTTTGCCTTTTAGATATCTCTTATATCCAAGTGAATTATTCTGGAGCGAGGAGGGTTACAGATTTTCTTGGAGAGTTATGTTAGTCGAGAAAATAGGTTACACAAGTTTTAAAATAAAAAGTAAAAACAACGAGTCTTACTTTTATGTAAATAATGAAGAATTTTTAACTTCATTTCAAGTAAAGCAAATGAGTTTTCAGCCAGACTTTATTTTAGAATACGCTCACTATTTAGGAGATTATTATACATCTAAAGGATATGACGAAGTTGAAGTTTATGCAGATAGCTATGTGTCATTAAACGGAAGAACTAACAAAAGGTTTATAAATTCTGAAGTAGATCTCTATAAAGAGAAAGAATCTTTTAAAAATAAAAAATGGATAATTCCAATAAACGATGAAATTAAGGGGTTTTAGAATATTTATATTTTTAAGTTTACTTTCTATTATTTCAAATGCTAGTAATAAAGTTTTTGGAGTTATAACAGAAGAAGGCTCCAATATAACAATAAGTAATGTAAATATTTATGATGACGATATTGGTTTAGTTGCTGTCTCAAACTCAAAAGGCTACTACGAATTTTATTCTGATTCTAAATCATTAAGTCTATATTACTCAATTGAAGGAAGACCATTTATTGAAAAACAATTTTCATTAGACAAGGATTACAATATCGACATAGTTTTTCCTGCCTCTGTAGAAGAACTTTCTGAAGTTGTAGTGACCTCGTTAAATAGAAAAACTTTTGAATTAAAAAGATTAAATGACATTGTAGGCACATCTCTTTATGCTGGCAAAAAATCAGAAGTGATTCTAGTTAATCAATCAATGGCAAATCTAGCTTCAAACAATTCAAGGCAAATTTATAGTCAAATAGCTGGTTTAAATATTTTTCAAAATGATGACGCAGGCTTACAAATTCATATTGGAGGTAGAGGCCTAGATCCAAATAGAACATCAAACTTTAATACACGCCAAAATGGATATGACATTAGTGCTGATGTTTTAGGTTATCCTGAAAGTTATTATTCTCCTCCAGCTGAAGCCCTTGAAGAAATTCAAATTGTAAGAGGCGCAGCATCACTACAGTATGGAACACAATTTGGTGGTCTTGTAAATTTTATATTAAAAAAGCCGGTGAAAAATAAGATTATACAGCTTATTTCAAGAAATACTATTGGTAGCAATGGCTTATATACTAATTTTACGAGTATAAGTGGCACAAATAAAAAGCTTAGTTATTACGCATATGTAAATAGTAAAAAAGGAGATGGTTTTAGAAATAATTCAAGCTATGACTCAACAAATTCACATTTATTTTTAGCATATGATTTTAATCAAAAAACAAGATTATCATCTCAAGTAAGTTATCTTACATATTTGGCTCAACAAGCCGGAGGTCTTTCAGACAATATGTTTAATCAAAATCCATTTCAGTCAAATAGAGAAAGAAATTGGTTTGAATTGAAATGGCTTCTTTACAATATAAAATTGGATCATAAATTTTCTGAAAAAACAAATTTCACACTAAACATTTTCGGATTAAATTCACAAAGAAATGCTTTAGGAATTAGATACAATCGAGTTGATCAAATAGATTCAGGCGAAGAGAGAGATTTAATTAAAGGAGATTTTAATAATTACGGGTTAGAATCTCGAATATTGCACAATTATAATTTTCTGAATAAAAAATCTATATTTTTATTTGGTATCAAATACTACAAATCTAATAATACATCTATTCAAGGTCCTGGAACTGACGGATACGGCCCTAATTTTGACTTTCAATACCAAGACTATCCTTACTACAACAATCAGTCAAATTATAAATACCCCAATCAAAATGTGTCACTATTCACAGAAAATATATTTTATATATCAGATAAAATTTCTCTAACTCCAGGTATTAGATATGAAAATATAAGAACTGAAAGTGATGGATATTATAGTCAGATTAATTTTGATAATGCAGGGAATGTTATATTTGAAAATACAGTTTTTGAAAATGAAATAAGGACAAGATCATTTTTATTATTTGGTATAGGAGCTAGTTACAAAGCAAATAAATATTTTGAATTTTATGCTAATGCATCACAAAATTACAGATCTGTGACTTTTTCTGATATTAGTATTTTTAATCCTGCATTTGTAATAGACCCAAACATTTCTGATGAAAAAGGCTATACAGTTGATTTAGGTATAAGAGGAAATAATAAAAAATTAATTTCTTATGATATTAGCCTATTTCATTTATTTTACAATGATAGGATAGGTTTTACTCAAATTGTATCTGAGGATGGAAATATAAAAAGTCAAAGAGGGAATGTTGGAAATGCAGTAATTTTTGGAGTGGAGTCTATTATAGATTTTAATCTAAACAAATTATTTATACGTGATAATAATTTCATTTTTAATTATTTTATTAATACTTCAGTAATTGAATCAGAGTATATTAAATCAGACATTAACGGAATTACAGGAAAAAGATTAGAGTTTGTTCCTAAACTAAATATAAAAACTGGAACAAAAATCGGATATAAAAACCTTTTATTAAATCTTCAATACACCTATCTTTCTAATCAATTTACGGATTCATCTAATTCTGTAGAAAGTAATTTAAGCGGGGTCATAGGTCAAATTCCAGCTTATGATATATTAGATTTCTCTTCATCATATAGACTTAAAAACTATAAATTAGAATTTGGAATAAATAACATATTAGATAATCATTATTTTGTAAGAAGAGCAACAGGATATCCAGGGCCTGGAATTATTCCTTCTCCACCACGCAATTACTATATAACTTTACAGCTTAAGTTTTAAAATATATTAAAAATAGTTATGGCAATTTGGTGGAAAATAAATCAAATCCTCTTTTTCAAAACTCACACAAATTACTTCACCTTTTTTGAAAGATACAGAACTAAATAAATTCCAATTTTCCTTTCCATATTTAGCTGTAATATTATACTCTTTTCCTTGAAACAAGGATTTTTTTACTACAAGCTTAACATCAGATTTTTGAACGATATTTACCTTTTCAGGTCTAATATAGTACGGCTTATCATCCGTTTCATACTTATTTATACTACCTAGTATTCTTGCGCAATAGCAGTTTGCTGGCTTACAATACATCTCAACTGGATCACTATATTGTTGAAGCTTACCAGCTTTAAAAACTAATATTTTATCAGCGATATTAAGTGAATCATTAATATCATGTGTTACTAATATTGTTGTAGTTTTAGTAGTTTTAATTATTTGATAAATCTCATCTCTTATAGAATGCTTTATAGCTACATCTAAATTACTAAATGGCTCATCTAACAGTAATAAGTCAGGCTCTCTAATTAATGCTCTAGCGATACACGCTCTTTGTTGTTCTCCGCCTGAAAGTTCATGAGGAAACCTATCGACTAAAGAGGATAAATTTGTCAAAGATAACATGTATTCTAAATTTTTAATATACTTTTTTTCAAGGTTAAATATTATATTATCTCTCAAATTCAAATGAGGGAAAAGTGGGTAATCTTGAAAAACAAAACCTATTTTTCTATCTTGAGGTCGAACAAAAAAATCTTTATCATTAAGAGTTTTGTTATTAAGAATTATCGACCCTGAATTTATATTTTCCAAACCTGAAATACATTTTAAGAAAGTTGTTTTACCCACTCCACTTTCACCTAAAAAAGAAACAATTTCACCCTTTTCAACAGAGAAATTTAAAGACTCAATCAGAGGATCTTTTTTATTATAAAACTTAACAAGATTACTTACTTTAAGATGCATTTATCTGTTTATTAATAATATATTTTAAAAAAACCAACATAACACTACCAATTAAAATAATAGCCAACGAGTAACTACTGGACTCTACCATCATTTCTTCAATAGCAAATTCATATGTTTGTGTTGCTAAGGTGTCAAAATTAAATGGCCTTAATATTAGTGTTATTGGCAGTTCCTTCAATAAGTCAACAAAGGTAACAATAAATGCAGTTATTAGAGCAAGTCTATTTATTGGAAAATGAATTTTTTGAAGTATTTTAAATGGTCCTAATCCAAGTGTTTTAGCAGTATCATCATAAGACTCTGGATGCTTTTCAAGACTAGATTTAATAGGAGATTTACCAACAGCTAAAAATCGAAAAACATATGCATAAATTAAAACATAGAAGGATCCAACTAATGAATAAGAACTTAGCATTGGTATTTTAGTAAATAATAAAATAACTCCTAATCCAATTACAGCGCCAGGAATAACATATCCTAAAGATGTGACTTGACTAATAAATGTGCTAAATTTCAGTTTAGATATTTTTTCAACATAAAGAAACAGTAATGCAATAATAATTATTAAACCAGTTGAAACTGTAGAAACTTGAATTGAATTAAAACAAAGCTCAAGTAGTCTAGAAAAATCAATATTTTTAATGTTAAGAATACTATTATTTAATATATAAAAAAATGGAATTAAAAAACCTAATACAAAGGGAAGAGAACATAGACTATATATATAAAAATATTTATTGGCAGTTGGAGTACTTAACTTTTCTATTTTTGAATTTGCAGTGTAATAAAATTTAGATTTTTTATGACTTAATTTTTCTAAAAATAAAATTATAAAAACTAAAAAAATCAATAAACATGCAAGCTGTATAGCGGTGTTTTCATTTCCCATTGAAAACCAAGCTCTGAATATCCCAGTGGTATAAGTGTTTACACCAAAATATTTTACAGCCCCATACTCATTTAGAACTTCCATTATGACTAAAAATAAACCAGAAAAAATTGCAGGTTTTGAAAGTGGAATAATAACCTTAAAGAATAGTTTTGAAGATGAAAGACCAAGATTTTTAGACATATTTATATATGTTGATCCAATCAGACTAAAAGAAACTCTAGATGCTGTATATACATATGGATATAATGCTAAACCTAATAAAATTCCTAAAATTTCAATTTGTAAATAATCATTATTGAGTATATTTGAGAAATCAGAGTAGTTATTTCTAATAAAAGATTGTAATGGGCCCGTATAACTTAGCAGGTCACTATATGTGAAAGCCATTATATATGTTGGAATTGCTAATGGCAAAAATAGAGCTATATCATAAAATACTCTAAATTTAAATTTATAATTACTTACATACCATGCTGGAAAAATTCCAAATAATAGAGCAAAAAAACTAGTTATAGTTATTAAATAAAATGTGTTAAAACTATAATCTAAAAGAAGGTTTTTCCATAAATAAACAAAAGAGGATTGTTCAATTTCGAAAATATTACTAAAAAGAAATATTATAGGTAAAAGTAGGAATAAAGCTATTAAACTACTACCTATAATCCATCTCTTATGTTCTAGTTGAACAATTTTTTTTTTTATTTCCAATCTGATTTATCAAATATTTCAATAGCTTGATTTCTAAAGACACCTAATTGATTCAAATCAAGTTTATCTTTTTTGAAAACGCCCCATTTTTTTACAATTTCGTTTGGTTCAACTTTCGGATTAGCTGGATATTCATAACTAGTATTAGTATAAGTTTTTTGAGCAGACTCACTTGTTAAAAATTCCATTAATTTAATTGCATTTTCTTTATTAGGAGCATTCTTAGCTAAGCCAATTCCAGAAATATTAATGTGACTCCCTGATTCATCTACACCCTGATTTGGAAAAAAGACACCTACAGAATTACCAGCTTTTATTTCTTCTTCATTTTCTGATGAAAGCAACAATCCAATGTAATAAGAATTAACTATAGCGAGATCGCCTTGTCCTGCAGCAATAGCCTTAACTTGATCTCTGTCATTACCTTTTGGGTTTCTAGCAAAATTTTTAACAAGTTTATTAGCCCAATTTGAAGCTGCTTCCTCCCCATTATTAGCTATGATTGAAGAAAGCAATGCTTGGTTATATGCGTTAGAAGAAGATCTGACCAAAACTTTATTTCGCCATTTCTCATCTGTTAGATTATAATAAGTAGATAAATCATCTACATCAACTCTATCTCTACTATAAACTATAATCCTAGCCCTATAAGTTATTGGTATCCAATATCCATTAACATCTTTTAAATCATCATCAATATTTTGATTAATTATTGGTGAAGATATCTTTTGTAGTAAATCTAAATCTTTTGCCTTCTGAAGTTTTCCAGCATCAACAGTAATAAATAAATCAGCTGGACTATTTTCACCCTCGTTTTTTAGACGTTCAATAAGTTCATCTGCATTGGCCTTTATAACATTAACTTTTATTCCAGTTTCTTTTTCAAAAGCTTCATATTGTTGCTCATCAACTTTATAGTGTCTATGACTATATAAATTTATTTCATTAGACTTCTCTGGAGTCTCAACACAACTTGATAAAGTTAAAATCGTTGATATAAATATTACAATTCTTTTCATAAAATTAAATTTTTAATAAAAATATTTTTTTGAAGCAACAAAATTATAGTTATTTAGAACAAATCCAAATAAAATAGGCAGTTTTTATAGTATAGAATTTAAACTTAAAGTTTCTTTAAAAAAAGTGTTAGCCTTTCCTCCAATAATGACTATATTTCCTTTACTTTCACACATAAGCAATCCTCCTCTTTTAGAAATTTGTATAGCTTTAAAAGTATTCTTTTTTAAAATATTAGACCAATAAGGAACTAATGAGCAGTGTGATGATCCTGTGACTGGATCTTCTAATATTGAAGATTGTGGTGTGAAAAATCGTGAAACAAAATCATAATTATCGCCAACTGATGTGACACAAACACCCCCTGGATCCAAATTTATTTTATCAAATATTTTTTGATCAATAACAATGTTTTGAACATCAGATTCCTTTTCATAAACCAAAATATAATCTCTAGACTTTAAAACAAATTTTGGCTGAATACTTAAAGAATTTTTAATAATCTCTGGAAGTCTAGTTTTGATTGGATTTCTTGATGGAAAACTTAATTTATATATATTGTCTTTAACAATAACTTCAATTTTTCCGCTTAAGGTTTCAAAAATAATTTTATCATAATTATATTTTAATTCATTAATTATGCAATGGGCTGCGGCTAAAGTAGCATGCCCACACAAATCCATTTCAATATCTGGAGTAAACCACCTTAGTAGTATTTTATTTTTTTTTATTATTATAAATGCAGTTTCTGGAACTGAGTTTTTTTTACTTATTTGTAAAAGTAATTGATCTGAAAACCAATTATTCAATGGAATAACACAAGCTGTATTTCCTTTATATGATTCACTAATAAAAGCATCAATATAATAAATATCTAAATTCATTTATGACCAAAATAATGATTAAATTAGAGTATTCAAATTAAAAAAATTAACTTATGATGTTTTTTAGTTGGCATAAAAAAATTCTTAATAAAACACTTAATTTTTTAAAAATCAGTAACTATGTCGCATTATGGATTTCATTTGTAAAAGGATTATTTTTTGGCGCTATTCTGTTCTATTTATTAACTAAATAGTATTTATATTTGTTATAATATTTTTATTATGAAAATTGAACAGCTATATACAAAATGTCTATCCCAAGGATCTTATTACATAATTTCAGAAAACGAGGTAGCAATTATTGATCCTCTTAGAGAAACAAATCAGTATATTGAAAAAGCTAAAAATGATAATGCAAAAATAAAATATGTTTTTGAAACACATTTTCATGCAGATTTTGTTTCAGGACATATAGATCTTGCCATTAAAACTAATTCTAAGATAATATATGGACCAAATGCAGAGACAGAATATCCTATTTACAATGCAAAAGACAATGAAGAGTTTAAATTAGGTAAAATAATCATAAAAGCTATTCATACACCAGGTCATACACTTGAATCCACAACATATTTATTGATTGATGAAAATGGAAACAATCACGCTATTTTTACAGGAGATACATTATTTATCGGTGATGTCGGAAGACCGGACTTAGCCGTAAGTAATGGATTAACTGAAATTGATTTAGCAGGAATGTTATATGATTCATTAAGAAATAAGATAATGAATCTTGGGGATCATGTAATAGTTTATCCCGCACATGGGGCAGGTTCTTCATGCGGAAAAAATTTAAGTAAAGAAACATTTAGTACTCTTAAAAACCAAAAGAAAAGTAATTATGCTCTTAGAAAAAATACTACTAAAGAGATATTTATAAAAGAACTTTTAGAGGGGATGCCTCCACCTCCACAATATTTTAAAAAAAATGCACTTCTAAATAAATCAGGGTACGTACCCTTTGATAAAGTAATATCGAAAAGTAATAACTCAATTAATGTTGAAGAGTTTCATAAATTAGCCAATTCTAGTGAATATTTAGTGCTTGATGTTAGGCACCAAAAAGATTTTATCAATGGTCATATTCCAAATTCTCTATTTATTGGACTAAATGGAACTTTTGCTCCATGGGTAGGTGCATTAATAGAGAATATTGATCAAAAAATATTATTAATATCAGATACAGGAAAAGAATTAGAGGCTATTACAAGACTATCAAGAGTTGGATATGATAATTGTATTGGATATTTAAAAGGTGGTTTTAAGAGCTGGAAAGAAAGATATCCTCAAGAAAAAGTTGAATCTATTTCATCACAATCTTTTGTTGATAATCTAAAATTAAATACTATTAAAATTTTAGATGTTAGAAGATTATCTGAATATAGCAATAAACATATTGAAGGGGCGAACAATATACCACTTAGCTTATTGAATAATGAATTAGAAAATATTTCTGATATTAAAAATAAATACTATATACATTGTGCAGGTGGTTACAGATCAGTTATAGCAATTTCTATATTAAAATCTAAAGGAATTCATAATGTAGTAGATATTGCGGGTGGTTTTGGCTCTATTTTAAAGACTAATTTAAATCCAGGGTGCTACAATTCATTAACAACTTGTACAATTTAATTTTTTATTAGTTTTATACAAGTCCAATTATTAGATTCTTTAGAACTTATTAGATTTAAATTAAATTTATTTGCCTCCCCTAATATCTTATCAGTATCTTCCTTATAAAACCCACTTAAATATAAAACTCCACCGCTGTTTAATAATTTTGAATAGATATAAATATCCTTTAAAAGGACATTCAAATTAATATTGACAAAAATTTTATCATATTTATTATTTTGAAGTAACAAAATTTCTCCTTTATATACTTTAATATTTTGTGAGTTATTTTTTTTTATATTTTCAATAGAATTTAAATATGACCAATTATCAATATCTATAGCCACAATTTTTGATGCACCCTTTTTTTCAGCTAAAATGGCTAAAATTCCTGTGCCACAACCAACATCACAAAAGGAACAATTAACAAAATTATCTTCTAACAAATATCTAACCATCATTGAAGTAGTTTCATGATGACCAGTACCAAAACTCATTTTAGGTTCAATTATTAAATCATACTTACAATCAGTTTTTAAATGAAAGGGAGCTCTAATACAGCATTCGTCTATAATGATAGGATCAAAGTTACTCTCCCATTCACTATTCCAATTAATATTTTCTAGATACTTTTTTTGAAATGATATTTCAAATTCTTTATTGTTTAATATTCTTAATTTATTAAAAATATGATCATTAAATAATTCTAGCTTAATATAAGCTGAAACTCCATCATTATTTTCTTGGAAACTATCAAATCCAATTTGACTTAATTCTGCAATTAATATTTCAGATCCAGGATTTAATGGAGATACTTTAAATTCAAAATGAAGAAAAGAAAATTCCAATATTTAACTAAAAAGAATTAATAATTTTAAAGAAGTCAACAGCGTTTAGTGAGGCTCCACCAATTAAACCTCCATCTACATCATTCATTGAAAAAATTTCTTTAGCATTTGTTGGCTTTACACTTCCACCATATAAAATTGATAGATTATTAGATAACTGTTGGTCATATTTTTTACAAATAAATTCTCTGATAAACGAATGCATTTCTTGGACTTGATCAGAGCTAGCAGTCTCCCCTGTTCCAATAGCCCATACTGGCTCATATGCTAATATTACACTTTTCCAATATTTATTATCTAAATGAAATAAACTTTCTGAAATCTGTTTAGAAATAATATTAAAATGATTATTATTTTTTCTATCTACCAACTCTTCTCCGAAGCAAAATATAATATTCATGGAATTACTTAAAGCGTTATCTACTTTTAATTTTAACAAATCATGAGTTTCGTTAAAATACTCTCTTCTTTCACTGTGACCAATGATAGTAGTATTGACTCCGATTGATTTTAACATTGAAGCGGATACTTCTCCCGTATATGCTCCATTTTTAGATTGATGAACATCTTGAGATATAACTTCAATGGTCGATAATTTAAGTCTATCAATAGAATATTTAAGATTTACAAAAGATGGAGCAATCATTATTTTAACATCATTTAATTTAGACTGTGATATTAAGTTATTTAACAATTGTTCTGATTCATTGAAATCATTATTCATTTTCCAATTACCTGCAACAATTTTTTTTCTTGACATAATTTAATTTTAATTAAGTTTAACCCTAGGGTCTAATAATTTGTAAATATAATCTACTAAAATATTAATAACTATAAACATAAATGCAATTACTATTACTGAACCCATAATAACTGGTAAATCTAAATTATTTAAAGCATTTACTATCTCTTTTCCTAAACCATTCCAACCAAAAATATATTCTACAAAGACTGCACCAGCTAACATAGAAGCAAACCATCCAGAAATTGCCGTAATTACGGGGTTAAGAGAATTTTTGATAGCATGATTTAAAATTATTTTAAATTCACTAATTCCCTTAGATCTTGCAGTTCTAATATAGTCCTTAGATAAAACCTCTAATAATTCATTTCTCATAAGTTGACTAATAACGGCTAATGGACGAATTCCAAGAACAATAGATGGTAATAGTAAATTTTTAAGTATTAAAATATGTTTTTCACCGTAATCATCTAATTCATACATATTTCCAGTCATATTTAACCCTGTATAATCTTTAAATATATATCCAAATAACCAAGAAAAAACTATAGCACTAAAAAAAGATGGTACACTCATACCGATAGTACTAATAAATTGAATAAAATTATCTAAATATCTGTCTTTGTTTAATGCAGAAAGAATTCCAAAACTTAATCCTAATAAAATAGCAATCAACATTGATGACATAGCTAATACAATAGTATTAGGCAAAGTATCTGCAATAATTTCATTCACTTTTTTCCCTTGTTTTGTAAATGAAGTTCTTAGAAAAGGAATTTTTAAGACAATTATACTTGAATTTGTATGAAATAATTTTAAAGCAGAATATTTGTTTTTTTTCAAGTATGTAAAGTCATTATCTTTTTGTGAATGAATAGAAATTGGAGAAAGATCATTCAAATAAAGATAGTATTGCTCAAATATAGGTTTATCAAATGCATATTTTTTTTTTATAATATTTATTTGTTCAGAATTTTCATTCTGACCAAGCATCATCTGAGCAGGATCACCTGGAAGTACACTAAAAAGAAAAAAAATGACAGTAACAACTCCTAAAAGAGTAATTAATGAATAAAGAATTTTATTTAAAAACAACACTAATTTTAATTGAATATTAATTTATCCAAATCATTCGAATGAGTTTTTTGAATTACGATACCGTTGTGTATTTTTAGAGCTCCTAAATTAGATCTAACAATAGTCTTAGCTGTTTTTACATCACAAAAATAAAAATCAATTTTGATTTTACTTTCAGACTCAAAATGATTAATATCTTCTTCACCAGAAGACGTAAGTCCTACAATTTTATACTTATTTTTCTTTGCAATTTTAATAGTTTCTTTTAATGCAACTAACTCATGGCTATCAATTTTCTTATCTTTGGAAAGCTTCATTTTTGATATATCATGAAAAACAAATAATAAAAGTTTTTCTTCTTGCATAAGTTCTTCGGTATAGTCTTTATTCTCTAAATCCATTGAAAAATTCTGAATAGGTGATACGTAACCTTCTGTTTTTACTACAGGTTCACCAATTGCTTTAATAAAATCATATTTATTATGATTTTTTAAATACTCATCTGAGTAAATTTCAATTTTTTCTCCAGTACTTTTATCTTTAAGTGAATATAATAATACTTCTTCAGGACAAGGTAAGTTTAATTCAGCACACCCCTTTCTTGATTCAATGATATTGGTACCAATTTTATATGGACGAAAATCTATAACTGGCAAATGATTTAAAACTTGATATGTCAAAAGAAAACATAAAAATAAACTTACAAAAGAAATTAAGTACTGATAAGTTATTTTAAAAAATGGTTTAATATGCTTAATTCCTTTTAAAAGAAATAAAATTAATATTAATAGAATGACATCTTTTGTAAAAGACTCCCATGGAGTAAGTTTGATTGCGTCACCAAAACATCCACAATCTTTTACAACATCAAAATAGGCAGAATACCAGGTTAAAAAAGTAAAAAAAATAATAATTGTCAATAAACTGTATAAGGTGAATTTCTTTTTAAAACCAATAAGTAAAAAAACACCTAACAACACTTCAAGTATTACAATGAAAATAGCTATTAATAAAGTATATGGTAACAAAAATTCTATATTAAATACAGTTGAACCAAAATATTCTTCAAGTTTAAAAGAAAAACCTAATGGATCATTGAGTTTAATTAAACCAGAAAAAATAAATAGAAAACCAACAAGTAATCTAGATATATTAACAATGATCTTTTCAAAAGTAATTTTAGAATTCATAATTATTTATTTAAATGAATTAAAGCAAAAACTGCATAATTAACTATATCTTGATAATTAGCATCAATTCCTTCACTAACCAATGTTTCACCAGAGTTATCTTCAATCTGTTTAACTCTTAGTAGTTTTTGAATAATAAGATCAGTAAGTGAAGTAACCCTCATGTCTCTCCAAGCTTCTCCATAATCATGATTTTTATCAATCATAAGAGATTTTGTTTGTTCACTAAAGTCAGTATATAAGCTTAAAGATTCTTCTAAAGATAAATCAGGTTGTTCAGAAATTCCTTTATCAATTTGAATTAATGCCATAATAGAATAATTAATTATTCCTATAAATTCAGAATACTGACCTTCATCAACTTTTCTAATACCTATTAATTGTAAACTTCTTATTCTTTGAGCTTTAATAAAAATTTGATCTGTTAAAGAAGATAGTCTTAAAATTCTCCATGCAGAACCATAATCTTTCATTTTTTTTTCAAAAAGTGATTTACACTTATAAATAACATTATCATATTGTTTTATGGTTTCTTGCATATATAACACGAATTTTATGTAAATTTCGTTTAAATATTTTTAACATCAAAAATTAAATTTTAAACTTTAAAAAAGTTATTAAATTTATAATCTTTTAATAGAACATGACTATAAATTGTAAAGGAAAATTAATTGATTTAAGTACACCCAAAGTAATGGGTATTTTAAATTTAACACCTGATTCATTTTTTGACGGAGGAAAGTATAAAAATGAAAAATCTATTTTATTGCGTGTCGAACAAATGTTAACTGAGGGTGCCACTTTTATTGACATAGGTGCTTATAGCTCTAGACCTGGCGCAATACATATTTCAGAAGAAGAAGAAATAAGTAGAATTGTTAAAATAGTAATTTTGATAATAAAAAAGTTTCCAGAATCTATCTTATCTATAGACACCTTTAGAAGTAGAGTAGCATTAGAATGTTTAGAAGAAGGGGCAACTATAATAAATGATATAACCAGCGGTGAATATGATGAAAAAATATTAAGTGTTGCTTTTAAATATAATGCACCATATATTATGATGCATATGAAAGGCATGCCATATAATATGCAAAGTAAAAATGATTACAATAATTTGATCAAAGAAATTATTTTTTATTTTTCAAAGAAAATTCAATTAGCAAAAAAATATCAACTAAATGATATAATTATTGATCCTGGATTTGGTTTTTCCAAAAATATTGAACAGAATTTTGAATTGTTAAAAAATCTAAATGTTTTTAAAAATATTAACTTACCTATTCTTGTTGGACTTTCAAGAAAATCTATGATATACAAATTACTAAACACTAGTCCAAATGAAGCTTTAAATGGAACAAGTGTACTAAATACAATAGCTTTAAGTAATGGAGCCTCTATTCTTAGGGTACACGACATTAAAGAAGCTATAGAGTGTATTAAGATTATGAATGAATTTAATAAACAATAATTATATGTATATTTATCTCATAATGGAGATTTTTAATGACATACTTAACTTTTCAATAGTAGATATTGCAGATATAATTCTTGTTGCAATTCTACTTTACTCATCTTATAAACTACTTAAAGGTACAGTTGCCATTAATATTTTTTTTGGAATTATTTTAATCTATTTAACATGGAGGGTTACTGATCTATTAAACATGCAGCTATTAAGTATTATTCTAGATGGCTTTATTAGTGTTGGTATTATTGCATTAATAGTTGTTTTTCAACCTGAAATTAGAAAATTTTTATTAATGATTGGTTCAGCTAAAATTTCAAAGAAAGGATCTTTTTTAAAAAAAATAAGTTTTTTGAAATCAGATGATAATGTTACAACAGATATAAATTCAATTATAAATGCTTGTAAAAATATGTCTACATCAAAAACTGGTGCCCTAATAATTATCGAAAGAAATAATAATCTTGATTTTTTACTTCAATCTGGAGATCAAATGAATATTTTAATTACACAATCAATTCTTGAAAGCATTTTTTTTAAAAATAGTCCATTACATGATGGCGCCATAATTATATCTAATAACACGATAAAAGCTACAAGAGTTGTTTTACCAATTAATAATGAAATACAAATTCCAAATAGATTTGGATTGAGACATAAAGCTGCTGTAGGAATAACAGAGAAAACAGATGCACTAGCAATCGTAGTCTCTGAAGAAACTGGAAATATATCATACATAAAAAATGGTGAATTTATTTCAATTGATAATAATTTAGATAAATTAATTAATAATGATTTGATCTAAATTATTTCTCACTATCAAATTGTACTTCATACAAATTCCTGTAATATCCTTTTTCTAATTTTATTAATTCATAATGTGAGCCCTGTTCAATTATTTTACCAGAATGCATAACAATAATATTGTCTGCTTTCTTTACAGTTGCTAGTCTGTGAGCAATAATTAAGGATGTTCTATTTTGAGTTAGCTTTTCCATAGCTTTTTGAATTAAAAGCTCTGATTTAGAATCAATAGATGAAGTAGCCTCATCAAGAACTAAAATTTTAGGGTTAGAAACGTAAACTCTTAAAAATGAAATCAATTGTCTCTGACCCGAAGATAACATAATTCCTCTCTCTTTAACATTATAGTTATAGTTATTTGGAAGACTCATTATAAAATCATGAACACCAATTTCAATAGCAGCTTTTTGCACTTGATCTAAAGTAATATCACTATTTCTCAAACTTATGTTATTAAATATTGTATCAGAAAATAAAAAAACATCTTGAAGGACAATACCAATATTTTTTCTTAGAGATGAAAGTGAGTAATTCATAATATTAATCCCATCTATAGAAATTTCTCCTGAATTTATATCATAAAAACGATTTAATAAGTTAACTACAGAAGTTTTACCAGCTCCAGTAGAGCCCACAAAGGCTACAGTAGAACCTTTTTTTATATTAAAAGAAATGTTGTGTAAAACTTGACTACCGGGAGTGTAAGAAAAATTTACATTTTTGAAATTTATATTACCATTGAATTTTGCAATATTAATTGTTCCATTATCAATAATTTTAGAATCTGTATCAATTACTTTAAAAACTCTTTCTGCGGCAACCATACCCATTAAAAGAGTATTAAATTTATTAGCTATTTGATTCAATGGTCTAAACATCATAGGAATCATCATGATAAAAGCAGTTAATTCACCAATGGAAGCAGTATTATCAGTAATTATATTGACTCCTCCGTACCAAACTACTACTCCAAGAGTTAGAGAAGATAAGATTTCAGCTATTGGGAAAAAGATTGAATTATACCAAACTGTTTTTAACCATCCTTTTTTGTGCCTTTTATTAATCAACTTAAAATTATTGTATTCAATATTTTCACGAGCAAATAATTGCAAAATTTTCATGCCAGTAACTCTCTCTTGAACAAAAGAATTTAGGTTTGACACTTCAGATCTCACTTCTTCAAAAGCATTCTTCATATATCTTTGAAAAACTTTTGTGGCAAATAAAATTATTGGTAATGTTAAAAAGACTATAATACTTAATTCCCAGTTCATGATAATCATTACAATTCCAACTATAAGCATTTTCAAAATATCACTAAAAATCATAAATAAACCTTGACCAAAAATATCTGCTATTCTTTCCATATCAGTTACAGACCTAGTAATTAATATACCAACTGAAGACTTATCATAATATTGTTTTTTAAAATCAATAATTTGATTGTATAAAACTACTCTTATGTCTTTTACTACAGATTGACCTAACCACCCAGCAAAATATATAAAAATATAATTGCATATTACTTCTAATAAAAGTAAAAACGCCATTAAATAAATTAATTTTAAGAAACCTTCATACATTCCTTGAGCTATATTTTCATCTAGTATTTTTTCTAAAACTACAGGTCTTAAAGCTCCAAAAATTGACAAACCAAATACGGCTATTAATGAAAATATAAATATAAATTTATAAGGTTTTACGTATTGTAAAAGTCTTTTAAATAAATAAATATTTAATATGTTTTCTTTATCACTCATTATTTAATAATCTTTTTGGATATTCAATTTTCGCTAGAAATAAACCATGTGCTGGAGCAGATGGCCCAGCATTAATTCTATTTTGTGAAGTTATGATTTTTTCAAATTCATTTAAATTAATTTTTTTCATTCCAACTTGAATCATGGTTCCAACTATAGCTCTAACCATATTTCTAAGAAATCTATTTGCTTTTATAATAAAAGTTATTTTATTATTTGATTTAACCCAATTTGCTGATTGCACATCACAGTTATAGGTTTTAACATCAGAATTTGATCTTGAAAAACATTTAAAATTTTTATAATTTTTTAATATCTGACAAGCCTTATTCATTAATAACAAATCTAAATCCTTATGTAAAAAATAGGCCTTATTATAATCAAAAACATTTTTTTTTATTGAAATTACATACTTATACTCTCTGCTGATTGCGTCAAATCTTGCATGAAAATCATCTTTAACTTTGAAGATATTATTAATCGATATATCATATGGTAAAAAAGAATTTAAATCGTGAATAATTTTATTAAAATCAAGTTTATTATCAAAATCAAAATGCACATACATTTGTATCGCATGAACACCAGAATCTGTACGACCTGCTGCATAAATCGGTATATTTGTTTTTAGGATAGTTTTTAGAGCGTTCTCTACACAACTTTGGACTGTTAGTGCATTCGGTTGATTTTGCCAACCATGGTAATTTGTACCATCATAAGAAAGTTCCATAAAATATCTCAATACAAATAATTATTTTTGTTTGAAGACAAATATAATTAGATTAAACTGATAAAATAGTAATGAAAAAAATTCTTTTAATTTCTGATACGCATAGTTACATTGATGAAAGAATTATTCATTATGCAAAAAATGTAGATCAAGTTTGGCATGCTGGTGATATTGGAGATATCAATGTAATGGATTCCTTAAAAGAAGTAAGTAATGTAAAGGCTGTACATGGGAATATTGATAACAACATTATTAGAAAAGAGTACTCAGAAAATTTACGATTTAAATGTGAAGAAGTGGATGTATGGATCACTCATATTGGTGGATACCCAGGAAGATATAGTAAGAAAATTAAAAATATAATAAATGACAACCCTCCTGATTTATTTGTTTGTGGGCATTCTCATATTTTAAAAGTAATAAACGATAAAAAATTAAACCTTTTACACATAAACCCAGGCGCTATTGGAAAGCAAGGATTTCATAAAGTTAGAACAATGGTTAGGTTTGAAATATCTAAAAAAGAAATCAATAATTTAGAAATTATAGAGTTTAAAAAATAATTTCATCTAATTCTGTCTAAAGACTTAATTAACTCTTCATCTTTTTTTATAGCTCTATTAGAAAAAACTAATAACAATACAGAAATTAAAGGAATAAAATAAATCCATTGATGAGACATGATAGATTTGTTATTATACATCAATAGACCAAAAAAAACAAAACATATAATTACATTAATTCTATTGATTACAAATTGATTTTTTCTAATTTTATATTTAAAAATTGAATAAAAACAAACCATAGAAATTAATAATGACAACACTACAGGCAAGAACTCAGAAATAAAGTAAGGAAATGAATTTAATTCATCAATTAAAAAGTCATAATCCATATAAAAGTAAACTATCAAATTTAATAGACCACATAATAGTAAGTATAAAGATTGTATTCGCTCTATCATATTTAGTATTTTGATGTAAAATTAATAGTTTAAACATAAATTTAACTAATTTTAAAAATAAAGTTGTATAATTGCATTGTAATTATTCATTTCTTTCGAGTAATACATCAATTTTCAATTTTTACTTCCTGAAATATATATTAAAATAAATAATCAATAATAAAAACATCAAATGTTTGAAATTTCAAAATTAAAAGAATTAAAGCTGTCTGAATTACAAGAGATAGCTCAAAAATTAAGTATTTCTAAATACAAATCTCTTAAAAAATTAGATCTTGTTTATAAAATATTAGACCATCAAGCAGATAATCCATCTGAAGAAATTAAACAGCCTGAACAAAAATTAAATCAGAGAAAACCGTTTAAGAAAAAACCTGCTCAGAAAAAAAATCAGTCTAATAATACAAATGATTCTAATGAAAATATTAGTAAGGATTTAACAGAAAATAATTCTGAAAAAAATAATTCGATTAGAAAAAAATCTAACGTTGAAAACTCAACTAGACATAAACATAATAATAATAATAATAATAATAATAATAATAATAATAGACCAAATAACAATAATAGAGATAACGGTAATAAAGACAATAGAAACAGATATCGTGAGCCAGAATTTGAATTTGATGCAATTATTGAAAGTGAAGGTGTATTAGATTTAATGCAAGATGGGTATGGCTTCTTAAGGTCTTCTGATTATAATTACTTATCGTCACCTGATGACATATACGTTTCTCAATCTCAAATTAGATTATTTGGATTAAAAAAAGGAGATACTGTTTTAGGAAATGTCAGACCACCAAAAGAAGGAGAAAAATACTTTCCTCTAATTAAAGTAATTAAAATTAATGGATTAGATCCAAAAGTGGTTAGAGATAGAGTTTCTTTTGAACACTTGACTCCATTATTTCCACAAGAAAAGTTTAACCTTGCAGATAAGAATAATACTATTTCTACTAGAATAATGGATTTATTCTCTCCAATTGGAAAAGGACAAAGAGGAATGATTGTTTCTCAACCTAAAACTGGTAAAACAATGTTACTTAAAGATGTCGCTAATGCAATAGCAGCTAATCATCCTGAAGTTTATCAAATGATTTTATTAATTGATGAAAGACCTGAAGAAGTTACAGACATGCAACGAAATGTTAAAGGCGAGGTAATAGCTTCAACATTTGATAAAGAAGCACATGAACATGTTAAAATTGCAAATATTGTATTGGAAAAAGCAAAAAGATTAGTTGAGTGTGGCTATGATGTTGTTGTTCTTCTTGATTCTATAACAAGACTTGCAAGAGCCTATAATACCGTTCAACCAGCATCTGGTAAGATTTTAAGTGGTGGTGTTGATGCTAATGCATTACACAAACCAAAAAGATTTTTTGGTGCTGCAAGGAATATTGAAAATGGAGGGTCACTTTCTATAATTGCAACTGCATTAACCGAAACTGGTTCGAAGATGGATGAAGTAATATTTGAAGAATTCAAAGGTACAGGTAACATGGAACTTCAATTAGATAGAAAAATTTCTAATAGAAGAATTTTCCCAGCTATAGACTTAACTTCTTCTAGCACTAGAAGAGATGACTTATTATTAGATGAAAAAACTATTCAAAGAATGTGGGTTATGAGAAAATATCTAGCTGACATGAATCCTGTGGAAGCAATGGAATTTATTAATGATAGATTCAAACAAACTCTAAATAATGACGAATTCCTAATATCAATGAACGGATAATTTTTCGTTATAATACATAAAAAAACCCGACAAATAAGATTATCGGGGTTTTTTTTATGTGTTAAAAATAATTTAATTTAAAGTGAAGCTAGATGCTTTGTCATATTCGACTTTAAGTTAGAAGCCTTATTAGCGTGAATAATATTATTTTTTGCTAATTTATCTATCATTGAAATGATGTTCGGTAATGTTTTAGTAGCTTCTTTCTTTGCAGTTAACTCGCAGAACTTTTTTATCGCATTTCTGGTAGTTTTATGCTGATACTTATTTCTAAGTCTTTTTGCTTCATTACTTCTTATTCTTTTTATAGAAGATTTATGATTTGCCATAATTTTTTTTTTAAAGTATTAAAAAAATACTTATTGTTAAATTTTGTAGCCCGTAGGGGAATCGAACCCCTCTTACCAGGATGAAAACCTGGCGTCCTAGCCGATAGACGAACGGGCCCTATTTTAATAGCACTACATATAATATCAATAAAGTATTGCGGGTGCAAAAATACAACTATTTTTAAATGATGCAACTTCTAATAGATTTTTTTAAAAAATTTCTTAGTAAGCTTTGGCAAAAAGAACACGTTGAGTAGATTTATTTCCAGAATAGACACATTTACCTTCGGTTTTATAATTATCAAAAGGAATACATCGAATTGTAGCTTTTGTGATTTCTTTAATTTTATTTTCTGTTTCTTCAGTACCATCCCAATATGCAGAAATAAAACCTCCTTTTTCTTTTAACACTTTTTTAAAGTCATCAAATGAGTCAACTTGTGTTGTGTTTTCTGTTCTAAATTTTTCAGCCTTAGAAAATAGATCATTTTGAATATTATTTAGTAAAGATGGAATTTCTTGATCAATTAAATCTAAAGAAATTATTTTTTTAGTAAAATTATCTCTTCTAAAAACTTCAACTGTGTTGTTATCTAAATCTTTAGGGCCTATTGCTATTCTTATTGGTACTCCTTGTAATTCATGTTGAGCAAATTTTGCGCCTGGTCTAAATGTAGTTCTATTATCGTATTTGACAGAAATATTATTATTTTTTAACTTAGAAGAAATATTTAATGCAACTTGAGAGATTTTATTAAGTTGATCATCATTTTTAAAGATCGGAACAATAACTACCTGAAATGGGGCTAATTTTGGAGGTAAAACTAAACCTTTGTCATCGCTATGAGTCATAATTAAAGCTCCCATTAATCTAGTTGAAACCCCCCAAGAAGTTGCCCAAACATAATTTAATTTTCCTTCTTTATTTGTAAATTTAACATCAAAAGCTTTTGCAAAATTTTGTGCTAAAAAATGTGAAGTACCAGCTTGAAGAGCTTTTCCATCTTGCATTAGAGCTTCTATACAATAGGTTTCTTCAGCCCCTGCAAATCTTTCACTTTTTGATTTAACCCCTTTTATTACTGGCATAGCCATGAAATTTTCTGCAAACTCAGCATACACCGAATTCATTTTCTCTGCTTCTATTAATGCTTCTTCCTTTGTTTCATGTGCAGTATGACCTTCTTGCCATAAAAACTCTGCAGTTCTCAAAAATAATCTAGTTCTCATTTCCCATCTTACAACATTAGCCCACTGATTAATTAAAATCGGAAGGTCTCTGTAGGATTGAATCCAATTTTTATATGTATTCCAAATAATAGCTTCACTGGTAGGTCTAACAACTAATTCTTCTTCCAATTTTGCTTTTGGATCAACTCTTAGTTTCCCTTCATTATCAGGGTCATTTTCTAATCTATAATGAGTCACAACCGCACATTCTTTTGCAAATCCTTCAGCATTCTTTTCTTCTGCTTCAAATAAACTTTTTGGGACAAAAAGAGGAAAATAAGCATTTTGATGTCCAGTTTCTTTGAACATTCTGTCTAATTCTAACTGCATTTTTTCCCAAATAGCATAGCCGTATGGCTTTATAACCATACAACCACGAACAGCTGAATTTTCAGCTAAATCAGCTTTGACAACTAATTCATTATACCATTTTGAATAATCTTTTTCTCTTGATGTAATGTTTTTGCTCATTCTTTTGTAAATTGTGGCACAACTATTGTTGTATAAATATTAAATATATTAGTTAAACAAAACTAGTTAATTTTATATTGTTCAACAATTAAATAAATATAGATATGCAAGTATACAATTTTTCTATCCTAGTCAAATCATTTTTAAAATTATTTATATTATTTATTTTTACTTCTTGTGGTACTTATCAATACTCTGGAAATATGAATGACGATGTGTATGGAGAATCTACTCCTAATGTAGTTGAAAATACAGTAGAGAATGTTGTTGAAAATCCACAAAACTTATATTTTCAAAACGCATTTAGTGAAAGATCTCAACAATACCAAGAGAGTCAAGAAAGTGATGTATTATTTACCGATGCAGAACAGTATACAGAAATAGCTACTGAAAATGATTCTATAAACACTTCTTATGGGCCATGGGGAGAATCTAAATCAAGTGTAACAATCAATATTATAGGTGGTCATTCTTTTGCTAGTATACATGGATCTAGAAGAAATTATCCATCATGGTTATGGAATTATGGATATGGTTATGGAAACGTTTATGGTTACGGAGTTCACAGCTGGGGATTTGGATATGATATGTATTGGACAAAACCATATTATCATAATTTTCATAATGGATTATTCTTTCCTTTCTGGAACTACAATATGGGATGGAATAGCTATGGATATGGGTATTATGGAGGTGGATGGTCAGGTTACGGCTGGAATGGTTATGGAGGATATCCTTATTACTATAATAACTTTTTTAGGAATAATACAAACATAGCATATGTTTCTGGAAGAAGAGGTTCTTCTAATATTGGAAATAGATCAAATTCAGTTTTTAGCCCTAGATTATCTAACAATAGTTCCAGAATTAGTGAAAGAATTCAAAACACTAATTTAAGGGATAGAACTTCTAGAGTAGAAAAATTAAATGAAACATTAAGAACTAATCCTAGCTATTATAATAAACCATCCTCAGGTTCAAAACCTAATTATAGTTCTAAACCGTCAAGATGGCAACCATCAAATTCAAACAATAGTTCTAAACCAATAAATAATTATAACAATTCTAAACCAAGTTACAACTCATCACCAAGTTATAATAATTCATCCTCAAGAGGTGGGTCTTCTCCAAGTTTTAATTCTTCGAGCCCATCACGAGGTAATAGTGGAGCATCAAGTGGGAGATCTGGGAGAGGTGGTCGTAATTAAATAATTTACTCAAAATGAAAAAATTAATATATTCTCTTATTTTGATTTTGGGAACACAATTTATTGTTTCTCAAAACATCTATGACGCATTAAGATATTCTAATAATGAAGTTGAAGGGTCAGCAAGATTTTCAGCAATGTCAGGGGCATTTGGTGCACTAGGTGGTGAACTATCTGCTATTAGTATTAATCCTGCTGGATCTGCAATTTATAGCAAAGGAATGGCTTCAATTACATTTGGAAATAATTATACAAAAAACAATACAAACCTGACTAATAACATTCTCAACAATCAGATGGATTCACATATAGACTCTAAATCAAATTTTAATTTAGGGCAACTTGGTGGTGTTTTAGTTTTTAATAATATAGAAAAGTCTAATTGGAAAAAAATGACTTTAAGTTTGAATTATGAACAAACTAAAAATAATTTTGACAAATTTAATACTACTGGCATCAATTCAAATGGATTGGATAGTTATTTTTTATCCTATGCTCAAGGATTAAGACTTGACGAAATATCTGCATTTGAAGGAGAATCTTTAACACAGGCTTATTCTGAAATTGGTAGATATTATGGATATGCAAATCAACAAGCATTTCTAGGATATGAGTCCTTTATAATTGAGCCAGATGATATAAACAATCCTGGAAATACTTCATATTACTCCAATGTTAATGCAGGTTCAAATAACGGTTATTTTCAAGATTATTATTTTAGATCTAGAGGATATAATGCCAAAGTAAGTGCAAATATTGCTTTTCAATATCGTGACAACTTATTTATTGGTGCTAATTTAAATTTACATTCGATAGATTATGACCAATCCACTTATATTTTTGAAAATAATTCAGTTGGTGATGCTCTTGGAGTTTATATTAGTGATATTGGTTTTGAAAATAATTTATCTGTTTTAGGTGAAGGTGTTTCCTTACAGTTAGGAGCAATCGCAAAACTAAACGATTTTATTAGACTAGGTCTAACATATGATTCTCCTACATGGTACACAATAACAGAGGAAACATCTCAATATTTAAGTACAACCAGATATGAAGTTGGTCAAGAAGATATACTAATTATAGAACAAGCTGTAAATCCAAATGTAATTAATGTTTTTGAAGATTATAAATTAAAAACTCCAGCAAAAATAACAGCGAGTGGAGCATTAGTATTTAAAAAATATGGTTTAATTAGTTTTGATTACTCTGTAAAAGATTACAGTACAACAGAATTTAGTCCAAAGAATGATTCTCATTTTATAGAACAAAATAATATAATTTATAGATCACTCGAGCAATCAATAAGTTATAAAGTTGGTATGGAAATTTTGCAAAACAGATTATCTTACAGAGCTGGATACAGATTTGAAGAAAGTCCTCAAGGGATTAATAACAAAGATCTGTCTGGATTTTCGCTTGGACTAGGCTATAAGATTAATAATAGCAGAATTGATTTATCTTATCAGAAATATACATTTGGTAAAACGCATCAAATGTATGATGCAGGTTTTCTAGGAAATATAAATATTGATAAAGATAATTCAATAATTAAGTTATCTGTTGTAACTATTCTTTAAAACCCTATTATAACTTATCTTTTCAAGCTAAAGTGACCTCTAAATTCTTTTATCAGTGATTCTTGGTCTCCAAATATAACATCTAGTCTTACAGTGAACCAGTAATCAGTAGCTGGTAGGTTTTCTCCATTAAAAGTACCATCCCATCCAGGTCCTAATGGGTTTAGTTGTTTTAGTAATTTACCATATCTATCATAGATATATATTTTAGACAGCGGTCTAGTTTCTATACCTTCTATGCGCCATGTATCGTTATACCCATCTCCATTTGGTGTAAAGAAGTGAGGATAGTCAATTACGAGTACTTGTGTAGTTGCCGTACCACAACCATTAATATCTCTACCTACAACGGTGTGGAATCCTGGTGTTACATCATTAAAAGTTCCACTATTTTGCCATGGTCCATCATCTAAACTAAATTCATAATCTCCTTCTCCTGTGGCAGAAGCTTCTATGATATGTATATCTGCAAAGAATTCTGTAGTAACAACAGCACTTACTTCTGGTGGTGAACTAGCATCTACTAGTGTAGTATCTGAGTTTTGACAGCCAGTGGCTAAATTAGTTGCTACAGCTGTAAATACTCCTCCAACAAGTGGTGTGTAGGTTACATTAGTACTAACAAGTGTTCCAGTTGGATCGAACCATTCAAAGCTGTAAAGACCTGGATCTAATCCAATATCCATTACTACTGGATCTAAGAGTTCAGATCCATTAACATTAACACATCCAAGGTAAGTGTCTTCTAAATCAAAGATTGGAAGTAAGTTCACTGTTAGAGTTAGTGTAGTAGTAGCAAAGCACTGTGCATCGGCTGTAGTATCGTTATCTACTCTAGCAAAGATTACTTGAGGGTTTGTTATATTTTCATAAGCATCAGTAATAGCATTTACTCCAGCTTCAGCATCTACTTGTGTTTCATAATAAGTAACTGTAAAGTTAGTAGGATCTTGTCCATCTAATACTTCGTCATCATTTACTGTTAAATCAAAACTACCAAATCCATCATTATCTCCTATATTATCACAGATTATATGATCAATACGATCAAAATCACTATTGGCCTGTGCTGCTTCTTGTACTTCTATAGTAATACTAGGAACTGCTATAAAACAGCCAGTAATATCATTTGTTATATTAACAAAGAGTTCTTGAGGATTAGTAAGGTTCGTGTAAGGACTAACTAATGCATTTTCTCCATTATCAGCTTCCTCTTGAGTTTCATGATAAGTAACTGTGAAGTTTAGAGGATCTTGTGTTCCAAGTATTGTAGCAGTTACTGTTTCTAAATCAAAATCAAAGAATCCATCGGTATTTACTTCGCAGGCAATATAATCGTCTGCAGCAGACACATCTGGAAGTGGATTAACAATAAGATCAAACGTGACAATAGTATAACACGCAGTTATATCATTGGTTACTCTTACATAAATAGTCTGTTGTCCTAAAGTTATATTAGTATATACAGTAGGATCCACTATAGCATTTTGTCCAAGCTCCGCATCTTCTTGTGTTTCGTGATAAGTAACACTTACTCCTTCTTCACCATTAATAATGTAAGCCTCATTTATAGTAATATCAAATATCTCTAACTGATCTCCAGGAGTATCATAATCACAGAATTCAATATTGCTAGGATCTATACTTGGTGTAGGATTAGGAAGTACTCTTATAGTAAGAGTAACAAAAGAATAACATGTGGTAGCAGGATCTGTAACTCTAACAAATAGAGTTTGTGGATTTAAAGCATTAGTCCCTATAGCAGTATTAGTATAAGCTTCTGGGTCTTCAATAACATTTTGTCCAAGCTCCGCATCTTCTTGTGTTTCATAATATGCTACAATCCAAGGGTTACCACCAGTAATCTCTTCATCTTTAACTGTTAGATCAAAAACTGTTGTCTCATCAGCTACTGTATCATCACATAATTCTAATGGTAAAGGTTGTATAGCATCTGGAGGAAGTGCCACGATAAGATCGAATACTCCAGTGGATACACATAAGTTTTCAATATTCTCTAGACGTACAAAAATAGTCTGAGGATTAGATAAGTTATTATACGTTTCTGGGTTTACAATAGGGTTATCTCCGGTATCTGCATCTTCTTGTGTTATATGATAACTAAGATTAAATTCAGAAGCTACTTGATCTCCTAGAATAAGAGCAGTATTTTGTGTTAAATCAAATTGGAAGAATCCATTTAAATCATCATCACAAATAATAATATCATCAATTACTATAGGTAGTTGTGGGGAAGGTAGTGTAACTAGATCTAGCTCTACAATACTAAAGCAAGTTGTTAAAATATTCTCTGCTCTAACAAAAAGTGTTTGCTCGTTAGCAGCAATATTATCATATGGGCTAGCTAATGGATTAACTGCGTTTTGTGCATCTGCTAATGTCTCAAAGTAAGTAACAAATATATCGAGTTCTCCATTTATAATTTCTTCTGACACACTCTCTAGATCAAAACTAGCAAATCCATCTGCATCTACATCACATGCTTCTAGTGGTTCTACAGTAACAGGGCTAGGTAGTGGGTTTACTCTAAGATCTAAAGTAATAGTACTAACACAACCTGTAATATCATTCTCTGCTCTTAAGTAAATCGTTTGTGCATTAACAGTATTAGTGTATGGGCTAGTAATAGGATTATCTGCATTATCTGCATCTTCTTGAGTCTCATAAAAAGTAATACTAATTCCTGTCTGACCATTAAGTACTTGTGCTAGACTATCTTCTAGAGTAAATTCTTCTACTTCATCTCCTGTATTATTATCATCACATAACTCTAGTGGATCTGGCTGAACAAGAACGGGAAGCTCGTTTACAATAAGAGTAAGAGCAGTAGTATTATAACAAAGTGTTTCATTATTCTCCACACGTACATAAACTTCTTGAGTAAATGGCGCTACGTTAGTATATGCTAAAGGAGTTACTATTGGGTTTTCTCCAAGCTCTGCATTTTCTGGAGTCTCGTAATAAGTAATAGCAAACTCTAGCGGGTCTAATCCGTTTAAAATCTCTTCATTGGCAAGGCTTAAATCAAACAAACCAAAACCATCCGTATCATTATCACAAACCTCTAGCGGAGATGGATCCGTCTCAATCTGTGGAACATCATCTACAACGATAATAAGCTCTAAGTAAGTTGCACATGAGGTTGTAATTGTTGCACTTTCCACACGAACATAAATAGTTTGCTCATAAGCTACAATGTTATTGTAATCTCCAACAATAGGGAATAAATTATTCTCTGCATCCGATTGCGTCTCGTGATAACTAATAACTAACCCAGACTCACCAGATGTAATTTCCGCATCAGCATCTGTTAGATTAAACACTCCAAAACCATCGGCATCTGCATCACAATATTGTAAGTTTGATGGGGTAGTTGCTGCAGGTGCTGATTGAACTGTTAAATCCATAGAAGTAGTAACAAAACAACCAAAAGTAATATCAACAACTCTAATGAAAATTGTTTGTGGATTATCAATATTCGTATATGGAACAGATAATGGATTTTCTCCAGAATTTGCCTCTTCCGAAGTTAAGTAATAAGTAACTGCATAATTAGGGTTGCCATTTGTAATCTCTGTATTTTTAATATTTAAATCCATTTCAGTGAATCCATCAGCAATATTATCATCACAAACTTCAAACGGAGTTGGGTCACTAATAACAGGAAGAACAGCTGATGAAAAGTCAATTATTGATGTGGTTGGACAATCTCCATTTGTAGTGTAGGATATAAAATAATCTATTCCATAACCACCTTGAGATACAATTCCTGTTACTTCATCGATAATAGCTCCATCTATTGGTGGTGTATCAAATGCGAAAGTTCCTCCAGCTAATCCCGTAATAGTTGCTGTTCCTCCATCACATGTTGGAGTCATCTCAAAAGAAGAATCGTCTGCAACAATAGAAGTTACAACTACAATAGTTGTAGTTGGACAATCTCCATTTGTAGTATAGCTAACTGAATAAGTAGTATCATATCCTCCACCTGTAATTGTTCCTGTTACTTCATCGATAATAGCTCCATCTATTGGTGGTGTATCAAATGCGAAAGTTCCTCCAGCTAATCCCGTAATAGTTGCTGTTCCTCCATCACATGTTGGAGTCATCTCAAAAGAAGAATCGTCTGCAACAATAGAAGTTACAACTACAATAGTTGTAGTTGGACAATCTCCATTTGTAGTATAGCTAACTGAATAAGTAGTATCATATCCTCCACCTGTAATTGTTCCTGTTACTTCATCGATAATAGCTCCATCTATTGGTGGTGTATCAAATGCGAAAGTTCCTCCAGCTAATCCCGTAATAGTTGCTGTTCCTCCATCACATGCTGAAGTCATCTCAAAAGAAGAATCGTCTGCTGGGTTAATTTGAAAGTTTAGTAAATTAGCCTCACTAACATTAAAACATCCCGAAGCACCAATTCCCTCGATTCTAACCCATAATTCTGATGAATTTGAAATCGGGTAAGGCATAGAAAGTGAATTTATGTCATTATAGGCATTTTCATAAGAATCAAAATAATTAATATTATAATCATTAGCGCTTTGGTCACCTAATATTTGATCATTTATAGTTGTTAAATCGTAATTTACAAAACCATCATTTGATTGATCATCACAAACTACTATTGGTTCAACAACATTTATTACTGGAGGATTAATTACATTAAGTGTAAAACTTTCAAGTTCAAAACAATTAGAATCTAAATACTCTACTCGAACATGAATAGTTTGACCATCTTCACCATTATAGTTAGTGTAATCAATTATAGGACTTGTTTCTTGCTCGGCATTCTCAAAAGTTTCATAAAATGAGATCACAAGATTATCGGGATCAGGAGCAATCGAAGAAATTAAACTTTCATTATCAGTAAAATCATATATAAAATCAGTAGTTAATGCATCACAAATAAATAGATTGTTGGGTGTATCATTTATTATTTCTTCTTCTACATTAACACAAATTGTTTCATAATATTCACAACCAAAATCATCTTGCACAAAGTATGTATAACAATTTTCACCAGATTGAGTAGGAGATATTATAATATTATTTCCATCAATTGAAATTATAGATGGATCTTCTAACCATTCTTCAATAATAATTTCTGACGGAGGTGCAGAAAGTGCTGGATCAAAATCCAGATTCCAGGAGAAAATTGTTCCATCATCTGCAGCCCAAGAATCAATTACTGTAAAAGTCCAATCTCCATTTAAAGAAGTCCCTAACAAGTCGTTAAATGACGATCCATTAGAAGCTCCATAAATTCCCTCTGGAACATTAGTCCCCCCTGTTGATGAAATATCTAATGTAGATGTTGGTGTGAAACAATATTCCCATCCTATTCCTGGGTTTCCATTATCTAGTTCATCTGGAATACCTAGAGAAGTACCTGGATCATTTCCATCACCATATTGTGCGAAATATACAGATTGACCATTTGGAGCATTTAA
>Ga0213862_10000093_pt1 | contig 34394 bp, 48 predicted proteins | sample PICome_7_FD_160092 | JGI IMG/M metagenome (GOLD analysis project Ga0213862, IMG submission 160092) | Coastal seawater microbial communities near Pivers Island, North Carolina, United States - PICO266 | ecosystem: Environmental > Aquatic > Marine > Coastal | place: USA: North Carolina... | reverse complement strand
TAAACTAATGCCCTGCTTAATTTTAATATCATCTATTTCTCTTTGTATTTGGGCGTCTTCTTCTGCTTCTGCTAGTTTTTTTTCTAACACAGCTTGTCTTTTTTCTTCTTCTCTTTGAAATTTTCTTTGATCTGCTTCAATTTCTTCTTGCTCTAATAATGCAGTTTTATTTCTTTCGGCCTCAACTTCTGCGTCTCGTCTTTGTTGTTGTTTTTCGGCCAATTGATCTCTTTTTTTCTGGACTTCATCGGCACTTGAGGCAAAAGCGGCCTTTGCTTCTTCAAGTCCATCTTTAATTCCCTGTATGTCAAAACTAAAGGCCGATGCAATTATATTTTTTATCCCACCGAATAAAGTTTTTATTCTTAACCAAAAATTTTCGGTTATATTTTCCATTATTGAAAGATTAGAATCCCATGCAGTCACTAATCCGACCACCGCAGCAACCAAGGCACCGATTATCACTATAGGAGAGCTAAGAAAACCACCTATAGCACCTAACACGCCCACAGTTGCGACTAACACAGCTTTTAGTTTTAAAAACACTATGACCGCAGTTGATACTGCTGTTATAAGTCCAGTTGTAACCGCTGCAATTTTTAAAATTTTAACCGCTGTGTCAATTAATTCTGGATTATTTCTTAATTTTTGAAAAAATTCTATGAATGACGCTGTGACTTGCTTTAATACAGGTAAGAATCTATTGCCTATTTCAACTAGTATTAATTTAAAATTATCTTTTAAAGTTGAAATTTGACCACCTAAAGTTTGGGATTGCTTTTCCAATCCACCGAATGCAAAACCACCCTCTTTGGAGAGTGAAGCAAAGGCCGTTTGAAAAGTATCAAAGTCTACTTTTCCTTTAGAAACTAAATCCCTTACTGCACTTTCTGCAACACCTAAAGTTTTTGCAATAGCAGGGCCTATAGGGATTGCTCTTTCTTGTAATTGTAATAATCTTTCTCCAGTTAATTTTCCTGCTGCGGCAACCTGACCATAAATTAAACTAAGGTCATTAACAGGTGATCCAGAGGCAGCGGCAACGTTGCCCAACTCTTTTAACCTGTCTGTTAATTCTTCCGTGGAAAATCCAAATCCAAGTAATTGTTTGCCTGCACTGGCCACTTCCTCAAATGAAAATGGTGTTGTTGCCGATAAATCTTGTAGTTGTTTTACGGCCTTTTCTGCTCCTAAGACTGAACCTGTTAAAACTTCAAATTGAGTATTAATTTGCTCTATTTTAATTGCTTCATTTACTGCCGCTCCAATTCCTGCTGTTAATCCGGCGAATGCGGCACCTGACACAGTGGCAACACCTGTCAAAGTTTCTTTTAACTTTTCAGATTTAGAAATTGACTCATCAATATTTTGATTAAATTTTTTATTTCTTGCTTCGATGTCAATTACTAATTTTTCGGCCATTCCATTTGCCTTTTGTTAAATGCATCCATTACTTTTTGATCTATGTTTATTTCTTCTTTTGTTTTTTCTTTTTTACTATTATCAATTCTTCTCTTAGGTATAGCAATTCTTGGTTTACCGCCTGCTAAAGCTATTTTGTTAGACTGCTCTATTTTTTTTCTTCTATCTATTGCATACATCCTATATTCTATTTCTTTAAAGGTTCGAGATAAAATATATTCTGTTGTCCAACCGTATTCATAACTAAGTAAATCTAAAATTTCAGACCAGTCAGTTTCTTCTTGAGTTAACTTTTTTTTTCTGATTCTTCACCTAAATTTTTTAACTCTTCTAATTCCGGCATTGATAGTCCTATACATTCTAACAGACCAGTCATTAATTTGACCTGATCTTTGTAATCAGTGACTTTATGTATTAAAAGCTTATATCCACCTAATTTATACTTAACTTCATTTCCATTTTCATCAATGTCATTAACTTCAATTGCTTTAAAATCATTTTTATCTGCGATTAACCTATAAACCATCCTACATATTGCGACTAAGTCAATTTTATCTTTGTTAAAAATTTCATTGACCCTGTCGCCATATTCTTGATTCATAAAAATTTGATCTTTTAACGACCATGGGCGAAGGGTATACTCTTTGCCCATGGAAGAAAGATATATTTTGGAAGGTCGTGGTGTTAAATTTTCTAATTTCATTTTTCTATCCTTGAAATATTTTATTATTTCAAGTTTTACTATTTATGTTTATTAAATAAAAGCATTAAGAAAATGAATCGATTGATCTTATTGACATAATTCCACTTCGAGCAGAATCATAAAATGCTTTAATTGTGACTTCTGCCTCTGAAAATTCTTGAGGTGTAAAATTTAAAGGCAATCCGATTCCTTTACATTTAAAAAGATCAATTTCGTACATCTGACCTCCACCTTTTTTCTGAGCATAAATTAAGCAACCAAATTCGGGAAAAACGTCATTCGCACCGCCAATGGTCACGGTTATATTTTTTGTATTGACTGGTCTGACTTCAAAATACGCTGTGTCATCGTCTGTAAGTGCAATAGTCCCACTACCGCCAGTAAACTCTAAACCATAATCCGCAAGACTGACCGTTCCACCTGATCCTGGTATAATTGCGGTTCCAATAGCTAAAGTATCATCGGTGTAACTTGTGTCTGTCCCTCTAGCAAAATCGATATCGGTATAATTATAAACAGTAATAGTGTCCGTCGATGAATCTGTGACTTTTACTAAGTATTTTCCAAATTTTAAATCTGCACTGTCTCCAGAGAGTAACCCTACTGAGGCTATACCAGTGGTTGCATCAACTACCGAGGTTCCATTTTGGTTTGTAATTGCAGAAATATCACCAGTGGTATCACTTGTATTTTCTGTAACTGATTTACCCAATAAGACTTCATATAAAAAGTTTGGGTATTCTGCAAAAGTCAAACTTAGTTCCGTTGATATAAGACCGTCTTCAATTGCCCATGGATATCTAAAAGATCCACCTGTTAACTCGACTGTCTCACCTGTCAAAGCAAGGTTAGCACCCTTGGCGACTTTTACTATTCCATAGGGAACTCTTGTTGTTGTGTTGTACATTGCAACCGAGTGAATTCCAAATAATGATCGTGGGTTTGATAGGGCCATTTAATACTCCTTTATTAAACGCAATATGTTTTATTTTTTGAATAATTAACTGTAAACGTAATTGTTAAGGCCAAGTAATTATTTTTTTCTGCAAAAATAAACTCTCCGCCATCGTCACTTGTATAAAGTATATTTAAAAAATCATCTTCAATAGCTTCTAAAGTCATTTCAGAGATCGATTGAATTAATGATTCTTTATTTCCATGTAAAGAGTTTTCTGCTGCGGCTTCCCCTACATGATTATTATCTAAAGTATAAATTTTTTCAGTTAGAACTACATTGATTTCACTTGATCTTACTGCGATGTGATAACCTAAATCCTGATCTGAAATAGTGCTAGGGCCTATATATATACCGAATCCGTCATTTAAAAAATTATCGATATTTTGATCTAATACTCGTGGTCTCGGTATTCTTTTTTTATTAGGAAACAAAGTAGTTATCTTTGTTACCATTGCATCTCTTATTGTCCCTAATGTACTCATATAAATTCTTTTTATTTTTTAGTTTTATAATTTTTCTTTTTATTTTTTTTCTTATTTTTTTTATTGCATGGCATCTTTAATCCTATTGCCAGAAATAACCTGACCTGAATCCTAACTCTTGATTATCGAGCGTTGCATTATTATTTAAATCAATGTTAAATGATTTATTCCCTATACGCTCTTTAAATAAATCTCTGGCCTTTAGCCTATCATCGTTGTAGTCATCCCCAAAAGAATTAAAAATTAATTCAGCGACTTTAGGGACACATGGAGATTTTAATTTACTATAATCTAATAACTGATTCCCTGATTCTATAGTTCCGCGTCTAATTAATTCATCGACGACTAGGCCAGACCCTACTACTACTTGCTCCTCCCAATCGGTCTTTCCCGACTCAAATGAAGTTTTCACATCTGAACTATTGAAAATAGGATATTCACTATATAGTTCGTCATCGATTATAAATTTATATTTTAACCATTTTAAAGTCGTTCCTGCGTCCATATCTGCACTCACGGAGAGTCTTAACCAATATTGATCATAAATGGTTACATCCCCTAAACCTGTGACTTGTTCGGTTCCACTTCTGTTAACAGTGTCTTCTCTTGACCACCCTGATTTTCCCTTATCGGGAACAAAAGTTATAAGACCGTCCTGCTTAAAACCATCTGTCTGATCCACTACATCAACAGATTCTCTCCACGTATTCCCATCCCAATAATCTATAGAAAGGGTTGATGCTTGTGTATTTGCCGTTCCAAATGCCACGTAAAAACTATTAAAAGGATACCTTGACCCTATATATAAATAATCATCTGCACTAACAAAACCAATAGCACCTGTCCCACTATGATAGTTATTTAAATTAATGCTAAGATCGTTTAATGTCCCATTGTCACTAAAAATAATTCTGTAATGCAAAATTAAACTCCTTAAATATATTCTTTAAAGTCAAAATCATAATGTAAAGTCCCAGAACTAGAGGTGGTTTCAACGGTTAAAACTAAAGCGTCAGGGTTATTGGAAGCGTCCCGACCGACATAGACGTCCTCTTTCAATTCTGAAATAATTGACGCTTGCGTTGCTTGGTTACTCAATGCAACAATTCCACTTAATATAATGTCGCCACCTGTAAAACTGGATACTGACGTTAATGTATCGTGAATTCCTGTCCCTGTGGCCCATACAGCACTTGTTAGGGTTGGGTTATATCTTAATCTATATCGTAAAAAAGTATTTCCAGAGGCAGGCAATATGGATAATCTTATCGGTTGTAATGATCCATTGAGATAAGAAGAATTTAATCTAATGCCATCAACAATTGTTTCCGTGGTCGATGCACTGACTGCCGTTGTATCAGAAGAAATATTTCTAATAGGGCCTTCTTGTTGTTGCGCTCCCGATGATAAAAATGCAATACAAGAAAGAGAGTTTACTTGTGTCTGTGCAGTTGTATTTATATTTTCTACATCGACTCTAAAAGGAAGTGTAGGGACTGCAAAATAAGGCACTGTTAATGTGTCTGATACAAAATAAGATTTTACTAATATTATATCCCCCTCAATATCAATAAAATATCTTATTCCCCTTGAAGAAAGCCAACCAAATTCAATTTTGAAAACTATTTGCTTTGTCCAGTCGATAGTTTTTCCGCTTGCTCCAGTGCCATTTAATGGGTCGTCCCAATCTGCTTGAGCAAATTTAGTGTCAACAATACTACCGCTAGTATTAGATCTAACAACTATATTAACGTTAGATCCTTCAATTTCAAAAAAGGTTCCATTGTTATCATCGTGGGGTCCAAATCTTTCTCTTCTATTTGTTAGTGGGTTAGGTCTATAGATGAAAAATATTTGTTGAGCATTTGCCTTATTATACTGAATATTTCTTCTTGTCTGAAATAATGCTCTGTCACCACTTGCGGTAGTTGTTGTAAATTCAATTTGTGTTTTTGTTGCATTTCTAACAACGGTTCCACTACCAGAGGTTAATGTATCAATGTATCTTGTTGTGTCTAAAGGATAACCAGCACTATATTCATAAAGCTTGTAAGGTGCTGCGGTCTCAAATTTTCCAAAAATATCAAAATAGGTTGGGGGGAAATCTACTCTTGCAGGCTTATCACCTGTAAATAACTCATTTCCAGAAGAATCAAATTGAGTAATTTTCAATTGTGAATTACTGTTTACACTAACGCCTGATTCTAATTCTTCTAATGATACTTTAAAGTTTCCACCGTTAGTCAGTGATGCATTTACAAAATTTCCACTTGCATTTTCTCCAGTGATAACGGCCTTAACTAATTCGGCATCGTCTTCTTCAGAAATTGAATCTTGAATTCTGTGACTTGAAGGCTTTCCATTGACCTTTTTTAAAATTGTTTGCAAGTCGAATGACGTTTGATCACTTCCACCATTTTGATAAAGCACTCTAAAGTATTTTTTATGTGCCTGAAAGGAAAATGTTTTATCTAGATTTGCACTTATTGTAAATGTATCCCCAAGCCCTCCACGCCACGTTACACCGTCACTAGAAAATTGAATTTCGAGGCCGTCGGATGCACTTGCAACGTCAGAATAAACATTTACATAAATTATACCATAATCAATAACTTCGGTTTTTGTCCCTGTAAACGTTGCTCCTGCACTCAAAGGTGTGGATGAACTATTATTATCATCTACATAACCCGATAAAACGACCTCAAGTTGACCAGTTGAATCTATGTCTAAGGTATCGCCTGCTCCGCTTACTGGTAAAACTTGTTGCACAGAATCCCTTGATCCAACTGTTACATAACTTTCTTTTACTCTATCATTTATATGTGGAGGCAAAGACATTTTCATTCCTTACAAAAAAATGTTCCACGTAGAACAATTAAAAAATCATTTTTCAAAATGTTCCACGTAGAACAATTAAATGTGAACTATCAATCAAGGGTAAATAAATAGTTCACATAATATATTTTTAAAAAATTATTTTCCTCTTTTAAAAACTTTAAATTTAAAAGTTACCTTTCCTGCTGTAATAGCTGCGGTCTCAATGCCAAAAACAATTGTTTCGGCGTTGGCCAGTTCAACTATTGTTCCTGGTGTGTCTGCTATTAACTGTGCGTCTGCTGTAAATCCTGCAACGGCCTGGTCACTCCAAAACTCGGTACCGCCTGCTCCTTTTCCAAGGTCATTTACATTTGCTCCACCACTTGTTACTTGAGTTTCTACGTCGCAACAAATTAATTCTACAAGTAAAGATCCATCTGCTGTTAGTACTGTGTAATCAGCGGCAGCACCTCCGTCTACAGAAAAATCATAAACTACATTAACGTAATTTACTTCATTTCCGAAAGGTGCCGAAATTGTCTGAGCGTCACTTAAAACGGCCATTTATAACTCCTTTATTATATCGTATTTTTTATTTGTATTTTTTGGACTTTTTGATTCAACCTTTTTATACAACGGCCTGGATAAATTTATTTTTGCATAATGAATACCTTTATTATCGACATAAAGCCCCACGATTACGCAGGGCATGGCAATACCTGATATCAAATTGTCCAATTCTTTTGCAGATTTGGCCTGTAACGTTGTTATATATTTATAAGGTCTTAATCCGTCCATAATTTTTCATTTTTAAAAAAAGTTAAATATCAAGTGTTGTAAACTACAATATGTTTTTCATCACCATCGTTTGTTAATGCTGCACCTACTACCATTTTACAAACAATTACATATCCAAATTGTTTATTAGACGTTAATGGTGCCACTTCAAACGTAATATCTTTTTGCATAACTAAAGCCATGAAGTCAGGATGAAAGAATAAACCTGCATCTTCGGTGGCAGTAGACGATCCGTCTAATCTTTGCATTGCATCTATTAAGCCGTCTGAATTGTCTTCAAAAAGATTAAAACCAAATCGCCTTGTTCCAAAAACACCGCCAACTACAGGTCTTTCGTCTACATTATCAACACTAGTCAAAGTTGCAGCATTCAAAAGGTCTGAATAGTATTGAGGATCTAATAACCCATACCAGCCCTTTCCCATTTTAGGCCATTTAGCTTGACTTGCTAGTTTTCGGACACTATTTAATTGTGTTGCATTAAAATCAGTTACCGCATCAACTAAATGATCAGGTGCAGAAGTTGAAGGACTAACTTTTTCATAAAGATAATTATTTAGCTCGATTCCACAGGCTTCTACTAATCCTAATCTAATTTTAGAATCCTGCTCACCTATTTGAGACTGTAAATCAACTAGGTCATCAAATTCATAGGCCGCAGAAATAACTTGATCAGCGGTTATCGTGATTCTAGAAGTTGATAGCTTGCTTGTATTAAAATACTCGTGGCCACTTCCGACCGTTTTTCTTGTTGCCGTTGGCCGATTAATTTGGGAGACAAAAACTGAATCACCGCTTTTGTCTAAATTTCCTTCATAGTCCCTATTAACAAGATTTGCTAAGATATTTGTTTCGAGCAATTCATCTTGGAACAATGGAGACCAATATTTTTTTACTTGATTACTTACGTCACCGACTGAAGTCGCACCCATAAAAAACTCCTTCCTTAAAGTTTTTAATTATTATTTTAATCTATTACTTCATTTATTCTTGCCCTTTTTTCTTTCACAGGCAGTTTCAACCATTGTTGATACGACAATTGTCCCGATCCCGAAGGAGAGTCGGATGGCAACGGTTTGCCAGTCGGTTCTAAAAGTTGATGATATTCTTTAACAAAAAAGTTAACTGCATTGTTAACACTTGTTTCATCAACTATTCCAGTTTCAGGATCAATTACAATATCATTTAAAGGAATGTGATCATAAAATTGAGGTTTAGAAATCTTGGAAGGAAGTTTTTCGGTAAAAGCATTTAACTTGTGGGCCGTTATTAATCTATTTTTATATTCATCTCGTTCAGATTCATATTGCCCGATTTTTTGACGTTCCATTTCCAATAATTTCTTATACTCTCCTTGTTCCTCTAACCGCTTTTTTTCTGATTCTTGCTCTTTTTTTTCAAACTCTCCAAGTAAATGTTCACTTTGCTTGTGTTTTTCTTGAAGGTTTTTAAGCTGCGTTAAAGTTTTTTTGTAAGTAGTATATGAAACATTCCCATTTTCTTGGACGCCACTAGCTGTTCCATTTTCATTGACATTATCGTCACTAACGTTAGTGCCATTTTCATTTTCCATTGTAAACTCCTTCTATACAATAGGTCAATAATATCGGTTTTTACTTTATGTGTTATAAGAATTTTTCTATTTGATTAATTAATTTTGTTCGAAACCTTTGCAGTTCCCTATTAGTAGGCCCTAAAAATGGTCTCCCTTTACTTGTAACTTCATTTGCAAGATCAATATTTTTCATTCTTTTTCCATGTATATCTTTGTGTATTCCTACAAAATCAATTGTGACCTTACCAGTAGACGATTTTACGGCCTTTAAGCTATCTAATAGCTGTCCTGTAAAAGTTAAATTACTTCTAGATGGTTTTGTTAGTGAAGACATTTTATTTTGAAATTCACGCCTATAAATTTTTGTAATCTGTGCTAGTGGTTTTAATTTTCTTCTTGGCCGACCTATATCTTTTACTCCAAAACCTAATCTTGTTCGCCTTCTTATATCCTCAGATAACTCATTTCCAGCTTTTAACATAAACTGTTTATTTAAGGCCTTAATCATTTTGCCTTTAATTTTTTTACCTAAAAATTTTGGATCAGTTGAAAATTGTGCAGGCATTATTTTTTATCCTCCTTAAATTCTGTTAAGAAAGGAGCAAGCTTTTCTAATCTTTTTAAGTTTTTTTCTCTTTTCTTTTTTTGCAAAGGATATTTAGAAAGTATATTATCAATTTCTTTTTTGGAGAGTTTCAAAAATGGTCTGGCCTTGCTTGGATTAGGGTTGCCTCCATATGATCCTAAAATATTTCCTTTTGCTCTACCCCATTCTGAAGCACCAAAAGGAATACCTACTTGTATTTTGCTTTTTCTATTTTGCAAAACTTCAATGGCCGTTAACATATCCCCCGATAATGTTAGATTTACAGGTGACTTACTAGCTTTTAATTTAAAATCTAAACTCTCTTTATAAGATTTAGAATACTTTCCTGCACTTCCTGGCCATGGTTTAAGGCCCTCGCCCTTACCGCTTTTTGTGCGTTTTCTCAAATGCTCTATTATATCTTTTGCAATAGATTTTCTTTCCAATTCAGAATAATTTTCTGAAATTGTTATATCCTCACTTGCGATATTTTTAGGCATTTTTAACTCTCCTGGTCATTTTCTTGATCATTTGATTCTATACTTAAATTTTCTTGACTTTTAAAAGAAAATTCTTCTTCTAATTCTTCTATCATTTGATTTAATTCTTCTTCGCTTAATCTAGGCTTCCATATTTTAATGGCCTCTTTAGTTGTTGCAAGCATTTCTTTTCTGGCCTTAATCGCTCGATCAAGTCTTTCGTCCTCTGATTCTATTGGTTTTGGCAATTCATACTCAACTTTTACATTTATATTTTCATCCATTAGTTCCTTGCCTTTAACAATTCCATTTAAAACCCAATAATTATGTATTTTGGCCATTCGTTTCCAAAAATCATTTTCTGTAAATTCCATTTTACTCATTTGGCCTTTTAATGCCTGGATTGTGTCCATTTCTTTTATAATCATTGATAAACCTGATAAATTATTATCTCCTCTCGCCCTGCCTGCATTACTAACCTTGATTCCTTTAGTTTCTAACCAACTATCAAACTGCACCATTATATTTTCAATCACCTTTGAAGTGTCTACCTCTGGTTTTATTTGTCCAATCTGCGGTGTTTTATTTTGTTCTGATTTAAAATACCAAAAAACATTTGGATTTCTTTCTAGGCTATCGCTTTCAATGTCGACCCCATACACAATACTATAGCTCATATATTTAATCGCGTCATTGCTATGCGTAAATGATAGACAGAAAAGTATACACATTCTGAAAAGGTCTGTGTCTGGTTTAGGCATTAATAAATAATCACTCATATTGCCGTAGGTGGCAGGAATAACCCCATAAACATTTAACCCTTCATTTCCTTCCATATAATCATTTAAAATGTCACCTTCACTGTTTATTGCTATAAACTCGTCATCTGAATAAAGAAAATATACATCTAATTCTTTGTCTCCAAATTTTTTTTTGCCCATTAATTTAATTAACACGGTTGGTTTATTTGGTTCGACGATATCATCTGACCAGACTAAATATTGATGTGAAGGTATTACTCTAATTTTTGGTTTATTTTCCCTAGATAAATATGGTTCGATTAAACTTGTCTTAGTGCTATTCATAAAATAATTAAAGTCATTCATAAATTTATCGACATTTAATTCTTTTACATAATAGTCTACAATTTCTTGATTTTTTTCCGATGGTTCATTGTCTACAGTAACAATTCTTTTAACATTTGATGCATATAATTTTGTTAATTTATCAGTCACCTTTTTTATAATATTAATCGGACTGATCCCCTCTCTGGCACTTTCATAGGCCTGTTTCGATAACAATTGATTTTCTAGGGCATTATCAACATATCTAACTAAATCACCTTCTAAAATATTAAATATATCTTCATTAAATTTTAAAAAATCACTTTTACTAGCTATATAATCTAAAATTTTTTCAATTTTTAATTTTAACACATTTCATCCTTTGAAATTTTGTTCCACGTGGAACATTTATAGTCTGACAGTCCTTTGTTGTTTCTTTTTTTGCCTTAGAGGTTCTAATTTATAAACTACATAACCAAGGGCAACACTTGCATGTGCCTTATCGCCTTCCTTATCCCTTGATGATATAGTTTCAAATTCTTTAATTAAATTCGTACATGACGGATCAATTATTATTCTACCCTGTTTCAGTAATATGTTAACTGTATTTTGACGGTCTCTTATAAAAGGATTTGTTGTTGTTGCCACATTGAGACCATATCGTTTAAGAATTTCAATGTCAGACCCACTTGAGGAAGTTTTAACGGCCTTACCTGTAGAGTCTGGAATAACAATAACATTATATTTTGGAATTAAATCATTACATATTTTAGAGGCCGCTGCGTCCGTGTTTGCCCCGTGATGCTTTAAAATATTTTCTTGAAAGCAATAAAAAACACCACTTATATACTGTATATATACACCTTCCATATTATCTATATTAAAATCTTGTCCTACATAAACAGGAAAAGATCTATTTGGAGTAAATGGTTTTACATGTATATTTCTATCGAACGCCCAATATATCGCACCGCTTTGTAGATTAACAAATTGACCGAACAATTCTTGTTTTGCAAGAGGGTTATTAATACCTCCATAGTCTTCTAAAAGAGAATCATAATAACCCTCTGGTAAAAAAATGTTATCTTTTGTGATCCCTCTAAAAAGTGCGATTTTCTTATTTTTGTTTTTGCCGTCTTTATTTTCAAATTCTTCATATGTCCAGTTATAACCGTTGGGGCTTGTAGTATGTCTTTCATACAGGGGACCATTTCTATCTCTCAATCGCCCTCTACAAACTTGTATCGCCTCGTGCTTCGCAAATGCCGACTCATCTGACCACCAGTAACCTACCTCAATTCCCCTAATTGCGTCATAGCGTTCTAAAGAATAAAGATATAATTTTGTATTAAATATTTTTATATGTTTTTTTGCTCCGCCCAAAATACATTTGAAGGGTATATTTAAATGGTCTAACTCTCCAATAAATGATTCCAGGGTTGCATTTATAAGTTGAGTATAGGTATTTGCAGTGATCAATCCTTTTGCTTTTGGATATTCAGATAGCATTTTTAATAAAAAATGAGATCCCGAAAAACTTTTACCATAGCCTATACCTGCTAGTAATAAAGATTTTTTTGCATCACTTGTTATAAAATCATACTGCCCTTGTAAAAGGTTTAAGTTATGATTCATTTTCTAAGTCTGATTTATTTTGTACAATATTATACTTAATATCTATTTTTCCATCCGACTTAACTTCAAATTTATTTTGCCATTTTAGAAAATATCCAAGTGCCAATTCGATCGCTTTTACATTGCCTGCTTCTGCCGTTTTTAACAATGCTCTAATAATATTAAATCGGGTGTGAACCATATGCGTTTCACGAAATTCCGAAAATTTTATTTTATATTGTCTTTTTATATACTTTTCAATAGTGTCTGTATGGCAGTCAAAAAATGAAGCACAGTCTTTTAATGTCGGTCTTAATCTCATTAATTGCTTTAGTTCATAGTCCCGTTTAGGGTCGTCAAAAATTGACGGTCTTCCTTTTCCTTTTGGCATCCTTGCCTCCCTTAGCTCATTAATTTGTTTTTTCCGTATTTATTTATATAAAGTTTTTCGGTTACAAGTTTGTTTTTTGCTTCTGAATTTCCTTCTCCACTACAATACGTGCATCTTTTGCTACTGCTCCAGAATAAAGAAAATCTTTTATCGCTTATATTGTATTCAGATATAAAGACAATTTCGTTTAATGAATCTGCCCAGTCTAAAAATTTTTCCGTGTTAAAGTTAACACCATAACCAAAAGTCTCTTTGTATGGAGGGTCACAGTAAACTACTGCATTTGGTTTTATATCTATTTTTGAGTAATCCAAATTTGTAATTTCAAGTTTTGTTATTATTCTATCTTGGAGAGTTTTATTTTCTAATCGCTGTAATCGCTCTAATTGCTGTAATTGCTGTAATTGCTGTAATTGCTGTAATCGCTCTAATTGCTGTAATCGCTCTAATTGCTGTAATCGCTCTAATTGATTCAGATTTATTTTTTTTAATTGTTCTAACTGACTTTTACTTAAAAAATTCCACAAAACTTTTGGCAAGCAATTATTAATTCTATAATATTCTATTTTTCTTCTCAGATATAATCTTTTTTTATAGATAGAATTACACTTTAACGGCCATTTATTTATTTTTAATGACTCTTTAACTAGATCATTAAACTCATCAAAAACAACGGCCTGGTGCATAGATCTTTTATATTCTTCTATGTCAGTTGAAAACAGATAAGTCTTTCCATTATTCCCAAAACTCCAACAGTATCTAATATAAGAATCTGTATTTTTTTTTAAATCAAATTCTTCTCTTGAAATCCACTTAGGCGTAAAAATCTTTGGGTTAAACTCTCCGCTAACCGCCCTTTTAAAAAGATCAATTGTCATAGGGTTGATGTCGTTTGCATAGAAATTAGAATACTTATTATAATGATTTGCTATCATAAAACTTGTTACGGCAAATCCTCCGGCAAAAATATCATAAAAGTTTTCTGTTTTTGGAAAACACTTACTTAATTTATGTATAATACCGCTTTTGTTGCCAGTATAAGGCAAAGTTAGACCTTTGATCATAGGTCACTCATTATTTTACATTTGTAATTTCTTCTTTTTAATTCTTCAAAAAGATTTTCTTGTTTTATTTCATTATCGCATTCAACAATAATAATGTACTTATCTTTAATGTCTTCTCTGCTTTTAACTTCCTTAACCTTTTTATCATCAACAATAAAATCATCGTCATCGGGTTCTATACCGATATCATCGTCATAATTACTATTCATTTCATCTTGAAACGCCTGACTTTGTGCTTCCATTTCTTGAAATATAGAAGTGTCCTTTACGCCTAATAGGTCTAAATTAAATCTATCCCCACTACTTTCTAATTCAGTTATTTTTTTTATTGTTTTTTTTCTGTCCAATTCTGACCATCTTGCGATTTCATTATCTGCGGTTAGATCTGCGTATTCATCTTTTTCATTTTTATAATCATTGTAAATAACAGGGACTTGACTTAATTCCATTTTCAAAGCAGCGTCTAATCGTAAATGACCTTTTGTGATACAATTATTTCTAGTTGAAACAGTGATAGGGCTTGTAAAACCATTTTCTTTTATAATGGTTATTAATCTTTCTAGTTGATCATCTGTGTGTATATTATTATTGTCAGGATGTTTTTTTAAAGTTTTTGGATCGACTAATTCTATTCTTTCTTTGCATTTTATTTGGACTTCCATTTTGTACTTCCTTGTATACAATGATTTTACTATTCTTTTGTATATTGTACAAAATAGTTTGTATTGTCTATTTTTCTAAATTATTTTTTCTTTTTTTCGAGAAAATCTCTAATATAATTTCCAACCGCATAACTAACAGTATGTCTTCTATGTGGAGTATTGTTTTTTTTATGAGAATAGTTAAGCTTGTGACAATACTCATGACCTAAATTTCCTGCTATGTATTCTGCTGTCCTTTCTTCTAATACCCATTTTAATATATATTGCCATTTACTACTTGGATAAGTATATCCAATAACTCTTTTGCCTTGCTTTTCTCTGTCGATTCTTAACCAAATATCGGCTTCATTATCAATTTCTGTTTCGTTTGGAAGTAATTCTTGCCCTGACATTAAGTGCTGATAAACTTGATAGTTTGTTTTACCGTTTGATTTATGAAAATTTTTATATTTTTTATAATAGCAATATCTTTTAAAATTTTTCCAATAACAGGTTTTAACTTTATATTCATAATTTATGCAAAATTCTTTAAAATCATCGTGGCCTAATGCATAAACCATATAATATGCGGCCTGTCTTATCTTGTCCTCTTCATATGGTTTATAGTTTTCGGCCTCTAAGCATATTTTAAAATTGTTGTATTTAAATTTTACGATCATTTTACATTCCTTTAATAAAAAGGGATTCTAAAATCATTTCTATCGCCTAATGTCCCTAGATATACTTCTAGATTAGAAGGATACCCTCTTTTTTCTTCAATTTTATCGACTAACAACCTCAAAACTTTTTTATCATTAACAATTAATTTTCTTGCCTCTAATGCATCTAGAATTGCTTTTATGGGGTTATCAATGTCGATATAAGTCTTCATTAGGATTGCAACGGTATAAGGTTTTAGTATTTTTTTTTTTGGTTTATCAATGGAGTAATACATTAATTCTTTAAATGATCTATACTCAGGACTTAGCTTAAAAGTGCCATTTATATATTTTTTATTAACTGATCTTAATTTTATTTTTTGTAAATCGATCACTTTATACATAAATACACCCATAAAATTTAATTTCTATAAGTATATTATTGAATATTTTTGTAATTTGTGCAAATGGCAAAAAAAAAAGGCCGTTAGGCCCTTAAATTTCTTTCATAATTCCCTCCTATTTAAGATATTTTCTGATCGTTTTAACGCCTAGTAATGTTTCTTCCCCCCTGTGTAATCCTTTATACTCACCTTCCATAATTCTAACCCAATAACGGCCATTATGACCTTCTGTAAATCCCTCTGCCAACTCAACAATTTTTATTTTAACACCTGGTTTTAGGGCAAAAACCTTACCTTTTTTTATTGATTTTTTCATAATTCCCTCCTTTTTAATATTATCTATAAAAACATATTAACATATTGCGTTAAATAATCAAGGGAAATCGTCTATTTTTTGGTAAAAAAAGTGCATTTTTTTTGCATTACAATATAGTTTTAAGGCCTTTAAATGCCTCTAAATTACAAGGAAATTTCTAGGTGTTGATCAAGTGTTTTTTGAGGTGAATTTTCGATAATTTTAGGGCATTTCAGGCGTTTTATGGGCAAAATGACCGACTTGATACTGTCGACTGTATTAATCTTTTTTAATGCAGTTTTTTTTTTTATCAACTCGATTTCCTCTATTACTGTATCACTGACTTTTACATCGAAATCAAAACTATCATTTTCAACTTTTTTTATTAAATCGTCGACAGTCATATATTTAATTTTATTTTTTTTTAAAAATTTTTGTAGATAATAATCTTCTGTCACATGCAGGCCCTCGTCACTAATTTCATTTAATAATCTATCGAAAATTTTTGTATGATAAAGAATATTATCGCTTTCATCTACAATTACCCATCTCTTAAATTTTTCTTTATCATTAATTTTTTTTGCTATGTTTAATAATAAATTAATGTCGTTCGATTCATTTATTATCTTATAATCGTCTCCGCTTATTTCTGTTATTTTTAATTTGTAGTTCATTTTTTTCTCACTTCATTTTTAATATAAATATTTCACTGTCTTCTTGTAGCAAGGTGTCGCCTGTTTTTATAATTTTTTTTATTTTATCTTTGTTTCTTATTATAGAAAAATAATACTCGTCATCAACTTCTCTCATTACATGCAGCTCTTTTATTGATTTCATTATATGAGAGTAATTTTCATTATTAAAAAAGGTCATTCCCTGAATCAGAAGCGTCCTTCCACTGTACAAAAACTTGTATATAGTCCATGAATCCTATGGCAAGTTTATTTAAATTACTAAGAGATGCTTTAGCTATTAACACAAAAATAATATCATCGAAGGAATTAGAATTCGCATATTGCCAGTGATAGATTTTTTCTACTAAGTATTTTCTATAGTCAGATGAGTATTTATCCCAATACTGTTTTTTTTTATAGTCCATTTCAAAATCCCTTGCTAGTATAAATTTCTCAGCTTAAATAAATAATCTATCGATTTACCATGGGATTGACTTTTCATCAAGTTGATCCTGTGGAAAATTTTCTAATTTCTCCATAAACCTATCCCTTGACTTTATTGCGTCCTCTAGGTCTTTATATCGGCCTACATGGTATGTTTTCCCAAGTTTATATATCTTAACCCTGTATGGATTAACCTTGCTCTTTTTATCCAAATAAATATATTTCTCACTAATCATTTTTTATTCCTTAAATTATAATAATCTGACCAACAATATCGCTTAGTCACAAATAACCACTTATTTTATCAAAGGTTCCCACATTGTTTTCATGTAATCTGCAAATGGTTTTAAAAATTTAACAACTCTATTATGGTCGCTTTTGTTTATTTTTATGAAACATGAAAAAGGGTATGCTTTACGCTGCATAAAGTATTGAATTTTTAATTTATCCTCTTCCCAATCCCATCTTATAACCCAATTAAGATCCTGGTTAGCATCCCCCCATTCTTCTAAAAAATCATCAAAGCTATCAAAGTCTTGATGATTTTTACTGTTATAATAACATCCTTCCGTCATATAGTATGGATGATCTACTTCGTATAACTTGGTCATTTTAAATCCTCTGATCCTACTCCGAAAAATTATATAAAAATTCTGATAATGACTCCGATTTAAAATCTCATAATATTATTTACATACTTGCAAATATAAAACTGAGTCAGTTCGTCCTTGTACTTACCGACTTCAGGGTTTAATTCATCTGTGTCAAAATAAACATTTTCTTTAAATTTCTTGAGTCTTATTTCCAAATTTTCCTGAAAATAATTATCTTTTTCAAAAAACTTTAAAACCAGTGCATCTGAAACTCTGGTTAATAAATCTTGATCCCATTTTAATTTATTTTCTCTGAAACTTAAAAATGAAAAGGAATCAGGATTAAAAATAAAAGTTAACTCTCCAAATGGATTTTTAATATCATCTATTCTGAAATTTACGCACATGACATTATTGTTGATGCTAAATATCGCCCTTAATCCATGCTTAGAAAATTCATTTGCCTGGATTCCCTCTATGATCAATTTATTATTGCCCATTTCACATCCCCTGATTCTCATACATTTTGCCAGTAATCTTTACAGAATTTTTTTGCAAGTAAAGATCTATTTCTTCTTGCCATTGCACTAAAATTTTATTTTTTGTTTTTGTAAATTCATCCCTAAATTCTTTTTTTCTGGCCATGTATTTACGTGCAGTGAGACATCTGCTTTCTATTAACATTAATAAAATTGTTAATTCTTTTTGGTTTAATTTTATTGATACGGATTGATCGTCGTGATCAGTGAAAATCATATATACACCCTTTTTTATTTTTTAAAGAGTATATATTTATAGGAGAGTTTAGGCAAAAAAAAACCCAAGCAACTTGTCATCTGCTTGGGTCTAGGTGTGGGGAACATTTGTCTCTCATCAACAACAACGAGACATAACCACGGATCAACCCCACTAAAAATTTTCCTTTGAAAGGTCTTTAAACAAAGTTTTTTGAAAAAACTTTCTATCCTCTGAAAGGTCTTTAACCGCTGCCTATCGGCAGTAAAAAAATAATGGGGCGAATCTGATATATAAACATAAATATTTTCTACCGCCCACAAAAAAGAATTGTCTCAACTTGTTGGTTTAGACTCTCCTTCCTCTTTCTATTTCATATTCCAAAAACAAATCACAATATATTTAAAACAAACGAAAATACATTAAAAATAAACTACAATAACTTTGTGTTGCAGTCAACTTTATTTTGTATAAATTGTTAATAATTTATACCCAACTATACACAAAATTAAATGTATTATTAACAAATAAGGATCAGTCGATTTATTTTCATTTATTAAGTATACATAGAGGGCAGATATAGGAATTAATATTATTATAATGAGCATTATTATTTTTATCATAGGCCATTAACACGCCATTTTTTTACCCGTTACAATTTCAAAAATTGTTTCAATAGACGGCATATTCTTTCTATTAAATTTTTGGATAATACTATTTAATCCTAAGTAAAATTGATCTATAGAAATATCTTTTATGCCTTCAAAAAGCATTTGTCTTCTTAGCTCCGTCAAGTCTTCATCAAATTCATTTATAAACCAGCTTATTACATTTTCAAATTCTTTTTTCTGCATTTATCAACCTCAACTTTTTTCTTTTATTTGATCTTTTTTTATTTTTTCATTTAAGGCCATTTCATCCATGGCCATGTCCGCAATTACATCAACGCTTGGAAGCTCATTACTGTTAAATCTTTCAATGACGGAGACTAAGCACTCTCCAAAAACTTTGGCGTCTAAAAATGAAGAGATTCTTCTATATAATAACTCCTTTCTTGTTTTACCTAACTTTTTATCAAATTGCTTCTCGAAATAATCCATGTATTTATCATAGTCTTCTCTTTTTATCATAAAATCAAATCGCCTTTTTTTGACCTTCTTCTTCTTCTAGGTCAATGACCCATGGACATATTTTATAGGCCTCTTTTTTAATTTCTTGCAACACTGGCAAGTTACTTTTATTAAATTTAAGCAATAAATTTTTTAAAGTTAATGTCAATTCTGGTAAATCCAAAAGCATTAACTCTTGATATAAAATCTCTTTTCTTTTGTTGTTATATTTTTCTACAAAATTTGTTTCAAAAGCTTCTATCATTAGGCCATAGTCTTCTTTTGTGATCATTGTTAACCGCCTTTTTTTCTTTCAAAGGCCTTAATATATTATTTTACTCAATAACTCAATAAAAAATTTATATTAAATCTATTATTTCTTGTAAATAGAAGTTTGCATGTTTGGCAGTGTAATTTTTTTTCTGTGCTTTTGCTGCTTTAATGTCTATTTGTAAATAATAATCCTTCATAAAATCATTTTTTTCTTTTTTTGTTTTGAAATAATTATCCAAGTATAATTTTCTTATAGTAAATTCATTTAAGTATCTTTCATCCCATACAGAAATTTTTTGTAAACAATTTGCCAACTCATCATTGCGTTTTTCGATTGCTCCATTATTGCAATTACAATAAAATTTTATATTATAGCTATTTAAATCTAACTCTCCATCTAGATTTTTATTCTTCGCAAAAACGATCCCACTTTCACATATATTACAATCAATTCCTTTAGGTATATTGACTTTATTTAAAAAATAGGATGGTGCAGGAAAAGATTGACCTATTTTTCTACTCTCAATTGTTTTTTTAAATATATTAATAATTTGATTCTCAGTTGATCGATGGAAAATCTTTATGATTTCGATTCTATCTATCGTTGGAATGCTATTTATAAAATATTTTTCTGCTCTATCAAATAGTGTTTGCCAAAACATTGAATCTTTCATATGTAGAATTATCCTTAAAATTTTTTCATATATATTTTTATTTATCGGCTTCCTAGGGCCGATAAATTTTATTAATACAATTTCATCGTTTTTTCTACTTTTTATTTAAAAGCTTTAACCCTTCTTGATAATTCAACTCTTTTTCTAATTGTAACTTTTTTTCTTCTTCTTCTAGTTCCTTCAATGTCTGATCTAGTCTCTCTGTGAAGTCGTCTTTTTTCGGCAATACTATGGGCGTCTCATTTCTTTCTGCTGAGAGAGATAAATATTCTAGTCCCTTGTTAATAAAGATCGTTTGAAGAGTGAAATATTCACTCAATGCGATATTATTTTTTACAGAAAATTTATTTGGATTATATCTATCTATTATTAAGGTGGAAGCATAGTCAATTATAGCAATATAGTCTTTTGGGTCTCTTAAATTCTTTAAATAATAACATTCTAATATACACCATTCACTCTTGTTAGACCTTATCTTATATCTATATTTAGGGCTAAATCTATTAAAGTATGGGATCACTAAACTACAAATTGCATGTATTGTTTCGTGGATTTCTTTTGAACAAAATGCCGAAATGTCATGTGTTGATCTATATGCCGCTGCCTGGACTGGTTCCATTTTTTTCATATGACACAGGTTGTAAATGACGATACTTTCTATAGCATCGTTTGTTTTTTTCACTGTATGGTTTTCTTTGATTTTTTTCTTTATTTTTTCATAAGGAAAATCATTTCTTGAGGGAGTAAGCGAAGAATCCTTATCTGTTTTGGCAGGACCGATTTTATGCGTTGGTTCGTTTGATATTTTATCATGGAAATTTTCTTTTGTAACCACAGATGAAGTACTTTTATCAAGTATATGCTGTTTTTTTCCACATTTTAATACACCTTGCGTACTGTGTAAAAGTTTATTTTGTTTATTTTCCCTTTTATTTTTGATTTCAAGGTCATTTATAAGTGCATTGATTACATGCGTTACTTTTTTATTTCCTAAACTTTGATTTATCTCTTTTAATGTGTCAGTCAAGTATTTACCGTCAACGTAAATACCCTGTATATCTTGGTTTTCTTCTAAATTTAGTGTGGCAATTTTTGAATTAAACTCTTTTATCTGGTGAGTCAATATGTCGTCATTTTGTGCGTCATTCTGTATTTTCTTTATACATTTTTTTGTATTGCTTTCTTTTTTATCTATTTTAGCTTCATTGACACTGCATAAATTAAGATCTATGACGCTAACCGCTGTAAATAAGCTTTTATTTTTCTCTTTTATAACTCTCCTTGTTATAATTTTTTCTTTTTCTAAATTTTTAAGGATAGTTCTAATATTTCTTTTAGTTATTTGCGGTTTAGTATTTTTAAATTTATTTTCTAAATAATTAAGCGTAAAAATCGACTCTCCTTTTTTTATTTTATGTCCCCTGAAAACCCTGTCAGTTGACCCCGACTCAAGAATTAAACTCATTGCTACTTTAAAGTACTTTAAATCGTCCACAAGCTTCCATTTTTGTATTAAACGACTAATCACTACACTACTTTTCATTCTTTACCTCAAGGCCAAATACGCAATTATTTTATTTGTAAACTTATTTACAAAGATTATAGTTGACAACTTTACTAATAAATGTGATAACTGTCTATCTTTTTAGTATAGTATAAAGATTTAAAGGAAAATTATGGATAAATTTAAGTCAGGCTTCAAATTAAAATTGTTTCTTGTTGAGAACGAAATAAAGCAAAGGGATTTGGCAAAAATGACAGGTCTACACTATACAATTTTAAATCAATTTCTGAACGGCTGGAGAGTATTGACAGAAAGTGATTTAACAAAAATATGTAACGCACTGGATATAAATATAAAGTCTTTTAAAAAAGGTGTAATAAAAAAATTGCCTTCTGAAAAAGAGCAACAACAAGAAATGTTTGGAGAGTAAAAAAAATGAGCAACTTTGAACTAGTTAGAAATACAGGTGACTTGTCGAGTAATCCTGAGGCGATAAAAGAATTAATAGGTAACGAAATAGAGGCCCTATGGAAAGCCGATCCGACTTTCTTGGCGATTAAAGCGAGAGAAAATCCAAATATTCCACTTCCATATTTTGTAGACTTTGTTAAAAAGGCCCAATTAACAGGTGCAGACCCAAGACTTAACCAAATTTACTTAGTGCCTGCTAGCAAAAAAGACCCTAGTACAAATCAGTATATTCAAGCGGCCAATGTAGTTTTTGCGTATCAATTTTTCATGGACAAGGCATCTAGAACGGGAAATCTGGATTGGTTCAAGATAATAACAAGATCAGAAAAATATTTCAGCCCTGACAAAGGAAAAGAAATTGATACTCTTGTTTCGACTTGTTGGGTTAAAAGAAAAAACATGGAAGAAGTCATTGAGTATAAAGCAAGGTACCCCGAATTTGCTCAAAATACTTACGTCTGGAAAAACAAACCTTACTTGATGTTAGAAAAGTGTGCTATTGCAAATGCTTTTAGATGGGCATTTCCAGAGGCATTGTCAGGAATCTATATAAGCGAAGAAATGAAGGGCGTTGACTATGAAGGCGATGATAAAATTAAAAAAGAAAAAAAATTAGTAAAAAATATTAATCCCCCTGAAATACCTACCGAAAAAATTGATCCTCCAAAAACAGAGGATAATTTTGAAAAAGAATTTAATGAATTAGGTGTAAAAATTTGGACTGCTATTAAAATATTAACTGACAATTTAAAAAATACAGAAAAGTATAATGAAATTTTAGATAATCTTAATATGAAAGATATTAAAGAAATGAAGGATAAAGATTTTGAGCAAAGAGAAGCTTATTTAGATTTTTTAAACGATTTATTAGGAAAAAATAGGGATTAATTATGAAAAAACATTTAGAAATTTTTGAAGCAATGATAGATGAATCAAGACAAGAATGTTGGGAAGAAGACATAAAGCAAGGCGTTAGATCAGTGGAGCTATACGCACTTAACGCAATGGGCATTGGGTTAAACAAAGAAGAACAAACTTTCATTTTTGAATTATTCCATGATTTTACAGTTAGACACGAAAGTCTTGGGATAAAAGACAGAGATTACGAACTAGAGTACGAAGCCCCATTGATTAATTATAAGCATAATTTATGTAATACATGCGGATTTCAAATAGGTGTAGACGATGAATTTTAGAGCAGGAGAGTATGAATTATGATTACATTTGACGCGTATATATCACAGTTAGTAAAACCAAAGGCCCATAAATCAAAGTTTTATATTACTAAGTGTACAAATATAAAAGGTCCAAATAAGGCCGATAGAGTTTTTTTAAATACTGATATTGTGGATATGGACATCGATAACCAAACATTTACAGTTGATACTGATCCACTTGAGAAGGGTTTATATCATATTGTATATGAATCAGATCGAGGCGATTTCAACAAAAAATGGAATCAAGTTATTCGACTTGAAGTTATTTTTAAAAAAACATTAGAAGGTAAAATAAAAGAACAAGAAAATTTTTTAAAATAGGATTTTGCATGTATGAAATAGACTGCACTGGAAATTGTTGCGTAGGCGATCAAATTATTTTTGAAAGAGCCGTTTTTTCGGGGAATTATTTTAAGCCAAAATTCTCTCATTTTGAGACAATTGAAGGTGAAATTGTTAAGGATAGCTATGGTGCTGAAAGGCAACAACACACTTTTACTATATTAAAAAATGATGGTCAAAAAATGAGAATTAAAGGTCGCAATCTTTATAAACGTGGCGTTAAAAGAAAAAGATGGGCCGATGAAAATAAACGCATAGAAGTTTTAGAAGAAAAATATAGTAGAGGGAATGAGGCCAGGAAAATGAGAGATGAAAGAAGGTTTGGAAATGAATAAGTTAAATGAAAAAGACAAAAAAGAATTAGAAGCCGCACGCTATAAGGCATGGTTGGCCATAGATGAATATTGTGAGATTATAAAAAGTCACGAAATTTTTAAAGCTATAGATACCGCTAAGCTTAAAACTTCATTGAGCATTATTGAGTATTATACAGCATGGATTCAAGATCCAAGTATTGACGAAGAAATTGCCAAGGCCACGGCCAATCTTGATATTAATGAAATTAAAAGGATATTAAGTCCACTTTCAATCGTTAAGTGATCTACACCTCCCTAAAGGAAGGAGCTTCGTGAAACCTTGCAAAATTGAAAATTCTACAAACTATCCAGGCCGGAACACACGGCCACTATGGGCTACGTCTTTGCTTAATGCAAAGTTATCACCTTTACTTTTATGTCCTACAAGGACTCTCTCCAAAAAGGAGGCATATAGTATGCCAGAATTTGCTTCCAACAGGGGCATACTTTGTTGGGTGGATATGATATACAAAATTGGATTGAATAAAAAAATGCCCTGTTAATTCTTCACTGACAGGGCATTCACAAAAACTTTCTTTTTAGATATCAAAATTTCTTGCACATACGAATCTTATTTATAACAGAGTAAATATAAAAAGACCACGCATAAATAAAAAATAATCTAGAAAGTTGGCCTTAAACTATTTAATGTTGTGCGTGGTCGCCCTAGAACTAGCTGTTAAAATCTTTTAACACTTGCATTTATGTTAGTCAAGGTTTGGATAGTGAGGGTAAAACTTATGAAACATATTTGAATCTATATATCTATTTTGAAAAGATTCAAACTCAGGTGATTTATATTCTTTTTTCAAAAATGAACCATCTACATTATTGTTATAATATAATTTCTGGTATAAATAACCATGAAAAGCGTCTGACCTTACTTTAAATGTAGTTATTTCGTAATTGGAAGCTGAAAAATAATATAAGCACGATGACTCTGGTCTTAATTCTAATTCTATATTTTCGCCTGCAATTTGCAGAAATGCGGATCTGCTATTATCCTGATTTTCTAAACCAATTGCTATTATTCCATTAAATGCATGGCCAAATCTCATGGGGTCAAATACAATTCCAGGTTCGTCGTAAAATTGTACATAATTTCCATTAAATTTTGCTGACCCTGCTTTATAATTGTCTTCAAAATGAAATTGAGTTTTTATATGTCTCATAGGATTGCTTAAATGGACCCAACAATCGCGAATCGGCCTCTCAATTTTTTCTTTATTTTCGTGAATTAAAAGTCCGTTGGCATGTACACGACCACTGATTCTAGTATACATATTATCTCTCGTGACTCGCTTACAATTTTTTCCGAAATATGTGACTGAAAAAACAGAAAAAGACAGAATAGTCATTAATAAAAAAATCATTTTTTTCATTGAAAATTCCTTTTTAAAATTTGAAATATTGTTTTTGTTAATGTACAAGAATTAATTTCAGTTGACCAAGAGTAAATTTATAAATAAAATTTTGTTAACATATTATTAGGCAATGTGTTACTTCTTGGGAATACAAAAGACCTGCTTTTCTCAAGTAGGTCTTTTATAAAATCCTTCCATCAATTTCTTCTATGTCTTCTCTTGTTGTAAATTTCACTAATTTAACTTTTTTATTTATATTTTTTGCTATTTTTTGAGCTTCTGGCATTAAAGTTAATAATCTTTGCTTGTCTGCTGCAACAAAGGGAACAAAATAACCTTTATCGTTCAAAGCTCCAATAATTCCTTCTCCACCATTGTCAACGGATAAGAACGCCCATATTTCTTTTATTTTAAAAGTGTTTTCTTGTGGATTTAGATCTATCATTTTTATGGCCTTTATATTGTTTTTTTATTTAAAAAATTTCATATAATATCAATTATATGAAAAAATATTAACTTAAGTAGTTGATAATTCGTCTTTAGTACAAAAACGCATTATTCCAAAAATAAAAAATATTTTTGCAAAAAAAACACTCAATTTCATACTCTTTCATGTTGTCGAGCTTATCGTTTATGTCTATCTCGCATAAATTAATTTCATTGCAAAAAGGGCATTGTTTAGAAATAGTTCTGGAAATCATAAATTATAAACTTCTTTTTTCTTTATATTTAAAAATTTTTTCTCGCTTGCTAATTCTTCTCTCGTCATTTAATTTCCTTTTATCCAATAAAATTTATCAATATAACAACAAAAGCAATTGCAAAATGAATGCATAGCATATAATTGTTTCCTCTTGCGTTATACATTATAAAAAATGATACCCAAGGAACAATAATACACATTATAAATTTTATTAAATCATTTCTTTTGCTTTCTTTCTTTTGTTTTTCTAATAAATAAATTAAAAATCTTTTTTGATCTTCATTTAGACTGTTAAAATCAGCGTCTTGGAATAAATCAACTTTGATATTTAAATTTTTATAAAACTCAAATTCAACCTTTTTTATTTGCCTCTTTACGTCTTTTTCTGCTTGCCTATTAAGAAATTTAATAATGTATTTATCTATGTTCTTGTTGAGGTTTTTAATTATTTTCATATCCCTTAACTTTGTTTATATCCTGTCGTGTAATTTCATAAAAATTTTCAAAATATGTCTCAGCGCATCCATAATAAAAACTAACAAATTCTTGGTATAGCTCGCCTTTTCCTCTAGATCTATTTTCCTTGTTAGTCATCATCTGAACAAGAGAAGTCGCCAGACTTGCTTGGATCAATGATTCGGTTGACTCTACAATTCTTTCTCTCGGTATTTCCCCGTCTATTGCACCCTCTTTTTGGAAATCGTAGAACATATTAACGATTTCGTTGTAAAACTCCCGTGGTGTTCTCATTTAAAATCCCTTTGTCATTGCTTTTTTTTTAATGTAAATTTATTCAGCTTAATATATCCAAAAAGTTAGATTATGTTTATAAAAAAATTTTTGCATGAAATCTTTGACGACAAGTCACTTGAAGAACTCTTCAAGGAAAAAAAGAAGAAGATACATACAGACTTGTTTATTGTACTGCATCTCTTTATTGCTTCTGTAAAAGAAGACGGGATAAAACATGCCCTGGGTAAGAATATATACAAAAATAAAGATGATTTTTTATATATATTAAACAAAAGTGAGAATGACTATGCATCTTTTTTTGAAGAATTTTTAAATGAAGAAGGACCACATCAAGACGTAACATTTGAGAGTTTAACCTTTATAAGTGGATGTTTAGTAACTTTCTGTAAAAAAGATTACATTAACTATTCTGTTAGCTCAACATTAACAAATATTTTAAAAAACGTAACACCGGTCGAAAAATATCACGATATAATAAAAAATTTGCTTTATGTAAAAAAAGGGATGTGCTTCCACTTTTCAAAATTGGAAAATAACATATTTGACGACATTACAGCTTACGCATTTTGTGTGAGTAAAGATCTTGCCGTTATTGTTATTATTGCTCGTATCTTTAAATCACTAATTGCCGCGCATGGAAGCATAAAAGATGACTCTTTGAATGTGGCGCCGATCGTTCCGAACAGTCTGAGAATGTGCTTCCAGAATGATAAAAGTGACAAATATAGAGATCTTTTGAGACCGCATCTTTTGCAAATATTTAGCACTGTCGTTAACTCTATTATTTACATACAAAACCCTTCAAGGAATACAATAATACAGGAAAGAATTGCTGAATTTTCAAGAAAAAGAAGTAAAAGAGAATTTGAAACAAAACATTACTCTAGTAAACCTTATACCTATTTAGACTTAAATATTGAAAAAGTCCGCGCATATGAACAGGGCAAGTCATGGTATCGAAAAGGTCATGCTCGCTGGCAAAAATGCGGCCCTGCTTTAAGTCAAACTAAGTTGGTTTTTCTTGCCCCACAACACCCACAAAGAAGGAAAAAATATTAATGAAAAAATATACTATCGAAGAATGGAAAGAAGAAGGTAAAAATCTATTTGGAAAAGATAATATTCTAGATTTTATTTTGGTTTGTCCGAATTGTAAAACCCCACAAAAAGGCAAAGACCTGGAGAGTTTAGGCATGGACAAAGAAAAAGTTTTATCCTATCTCGGATTTAGCTGTATTGGTCGATTTAAAAAAGTCGTTGGTTGCGATTGGACTCTTGGAGGTCTATTCAGAATACATGAGGTTGAAATAGAGGTCGATGGGCATACAAGGATGGTATTTGACTTTTATAGAAGTGAAGAAAGGGTCTTATTGGACCCTTAAAGAAATTTTAGGAAAAAACTGAATGAGGTTTTGAATAAAAATACCAGAAAGGTCTGTTTGAATAATGTATTATATATTTTATTTTTATTTAATGTAAAATTTTTTTTCTTTTTTTTTACTATTTGCTTCTAACCATAACTTTATAAGCCTTAAATCTAATTCTAACCCATTTTTTTTTGAAAACATGATAATTTTTGTTAAAAATTTTATCAATTCACAGTCCTTTTAAATGTTAATTTAAATTTGACTTGAAACTACCCAATGATATGACATATCACCATTTGTTTTTGATGTTGTTGCATCACTGTATACTTCAAAAGATCCCCTACCTAATGCGGTTATATTAGGTGATATATTATGAGTGCTAAAATGTGTTACTTTTCCACTATTTCCCAATAAATCGTATGTGGTTAAACTAGCGGAAGGAGAGTTATAAATCGGCACTTTTAAAAAAGTAGTATTAAAAATTGAATTTGTTGTTGTTGTTCCACTAGAAAATCTAGTCCAACCCGTAGTACTACCAGAGGCACCAGCGAAGATATTGTCATTATAACTTTTTTGATAATGTCTTAAACAAGCTAAATAGTCCGCTGTAGGGTCATAGGTTTGTGGAATGTCTGTAATAGAAGTATATGTCCCTTCTATCATGAATCTGTAACTTAAATCAAATGTCCCCGATTGATGACCTAAGCTATCAGTCAAAGCATTATAATTTGACCCTGCTCCAAAATATATTAATACTTCTGAATAACTGTTATTGTTAGTTCCAATTGTTTTTCCACTTATACTTGGAAAAGTCACATTGACAATATATTTATCCCATGATGAAGATAGCGTAAATTTATCTACCGTTATTCCTCTTACGGATGATGAAGGACTTCCACCAGTTCCAAAATGTTGTGCTGTTTCTATTGAAAAATCCAGACCCGACGCTTCTCTTGCATAAATAATAAAAGTCATTGCTTTGCCAGAAAATCTTCTAACGTCCTCGAATCTAATTTGCTTTGAGCAAAGATCGCCAACCCCTGCCGACGCTGTACATACAGTCCTCGAATAGTAGATAGGATTACCAGGCACATCTGTTTGACCAATAGTAAAGGCTTGCCTAGAATGAGTCCTTGTATAACCAGAAATTCCATTATAGCCCATATCGTCACTTCCATATCCGTCAGATGCTTGAGTTGTGTTAATTCGCCACCAGTCAAATCTTGGATTTATAACAAAATTTTTTGATCTTTTAACCAACTCATTTGTAGAAGTAGTTCCTTCGGCCAGTTCATATAATATAATACCATCGTCATATTTCAATTTTGAAACAGTTGTATCATAGACTATAGTTCCTTCTTTCCTGGTTAATGCATTTAAATTTGATGTGGTATTTTTTGGAATTGTTACCCTTAAAGTATTTGATGCCGTTCCTCCGTCTATGTCTTTATTTGTTATCGATTGACTATCATCGGTTGTTAAAATATCGCCTGAACTGTTTCCACCCACAGAAACACCGTCAAGTTGATTTAATTCTGTGCTAGTTGATGTTAGATTAACGGCTTCATTAACTTGCGGTGTTGTTAATGTTTTGTTGGTTAAAGTCTGTGTATCATCCGTTGTAATAATATCGCCCGAACTATTGCCACCTACTGAAACACCGTCTAATTGGTTTAACTCCGTTGCCGTTGACGTCATGGCAACGTCTTCATTAATTTTTGGAGAGTCCAACCTTTTATTTGTTAAAGTTTGTGTTCCGCTAGTATTTGCAAATTCAAACCATACCGCTGAACCTGTAGATGCATCTATACAATAATAAAATTTATCATTTGTTATGTCGGCCCATGTAGACCCTGGTTCATAATTTTCTGTTTCATCATTTGAGGTTGTTGGTGCCGTTGTTGCCGATTTGTTGTGTTTAACGGAACCGTTATTAACTAAAGTAGTTTTTATTGTATTAAACCAAGATGCGTCAATAACTGTGTTATTAACTCTTGTTGGAATACTATCATATGGATTTGCCATTTTTCATCCTTGAAAATTAAATATAGGTAGCGACTACACGCATATTGTTAGCATGTATAACAGCATTTGTACTAGAAACCTTAACTTGTATACCATAAATAACATTTACTCCGCTTTCATTTCCTGTAAAAAAACAAACTGAAGGCCAACTAGCAACGTTAGTAGTAGAATTTACGCTATACATATATATTTCATCTATTTTTGTTGTGGCCCTATATAAGCAAAATGACGCTGTGTATGCTCCTGGGGTTGTTGGACTTGCTAAATAAAGTTGAGATATATTTGTTGTGTAATCAGGCAACAATTCTATTTTTAGCGGTCTACTGTCTGGGCTTAAATAAACAAAAGCATTATTTATTTGTGTTTCTGTTAATGAGCTAGTACTCCAGGTTCCAGAGGATGAAGAAGCAGTAGAGTCAATTGATCTTTTTAAAACTGTAACTGCACCATTTATAATTTTACCATTTGAAATACTTAAATCTGCGATTTGACTTGTGCTAACTGCACTATTTGCGATCTTGGCCGTTGTAACTGCCGTTGACGCAATTTTAGCAGAAGTTACATTACTATCTGCGATCTTGGCCGTTGTTACATTACTATCTGCGATCTTGGCCGTTGTGATATTTGCATCGATAATTTTTGACGTTGCAATTGTAGAATCTTTAATTCCACTTCCGTTTATACCATTATCGTCCAATACGACTCTTTCCACACCACTAGATTGGAATGACATTTGGCCACTAACGTTTTCTTTTATAACAAGTCCGCTGGCGGTATCACCTATATTATATTCTTCTGCATAAACCTTATCGAATCCATAGGTTGATGTCCCTAAATCTCCGGCCTGATCGGTCGGTGCACCGCTGGCATTTCTTGGAACAATATTTTGATTAAGTGCTGTCCTATATTGGTTCACATCCGAACTAGAAATAGTCTGGCCATCGCTTTTTGAAACTAAAGTATTTGTTCCCATAATTAATTCCTTTTAAATTATGGTTTTTTAAATTTCTCTTAAATCAAATGTTATTAAATTATTTTTTAAATCAACTGATCTGCCTAGAATTTTATAACTTTTTGTTGAATCAATTGTTAAATTCCATTGCCCAAACGGATATTTATCTGTCCCATAAACAGCCTTACCATACAACGGTAAATCACTATCTGGAGCAGGGTCAAAAACTGTTGGATAATCAATTTGTACTTTGTCTAATAAAAATAAATCTACTGTATTATTATCCAAAATGCTTGTTAACTTTAATTCTTGTTTTGGATTTGCAAATTCATCTTTATAATCAGTTAATATATTTTCTATTTTTGTTGTATTAGTAAATAAACTACTGTCAATTTCTTTTTTTCTAACCCCATACATATCAATACTAGATTGATCTTTTGATGTATTTGTAGTGTCTGTCCATTTCCAAAAATTAAAAGTCCTATTAAGACCTGTCTTAACATTTTTTATATCAATTATATTTTCCGATCCTTCATTTGATGCTTGTCCGTAAAAAATATAATCAACTGTTGCTCCTGGAGACCTTGGTTTAACATATACAGTTTGATCATCTACACTAACATAAATTACGCTATTAGACATTTCTAATAATTTGTCTAACGCTTCCTTTACAGTTGATTCTTCTAGATCCGCAATTGAATCAGGCACTTGATCTTGACCTACCGAAATATTCCCTGCACTAACCGTCATTAAATTAGTTATTTCAGTTTGATTTAATAAATCATAAATAATATCGCTTATAGTGTCACTGCCATTTAGACTAGAGTAATTTGTTTCGACACGTTGAAAAATTGACTCTAGGCCCTGACAAGAAAATTTAATTTTTTGATCACGAATATTTTGAAACGTTGCAATGTCATTTAATAAACCATAAAAAATTATTTTTTCATCTCCAAGTATTGCATCTCCACAAATGGCAATTCCACAAATGGCCTGTGACCCTGCATTTTGCCAAGTAATTTTTACAATTGAATCAATTCTTTTGCTTATAAATATGCTTTGTGTCACACCGACTTCAGAAAATTTTCCATCGTCATTTTTTAATGCAAGATTAAAATTAGTATTTTTATAAACACCTACATCAAATTGATTATTGTCTAACTTTTGACTAACTCTTTGAAGACTAGATTCATCTGTGTCGTTAGTGTATTCCACAAAACCACTATATACATTTCTATCGTCAAAAGTGTTTATGTAAACTCTTAGTTGACTCATCTAACGACCTCTGCCAGTTTAATTTTTATTTTAATACCAGTGTTATAATAAAATTTATAAAACTCTGGTATATATTCATTCACTGGATAGACTAAGTAGATATCTTTGCTTCTATATCCAATATTGGTTCGGGAAAATTGGGAATCATCCCCAGCGTTAACCCACATTAAAACTCCAGTTGGGTTAAAATATATACTTTCAACTAAATCTAAATCATTACTGTTATTCCAATTCTCCACAGATAACTCACAAGAAAATGACCCGACTTGTCTTGTAACTAAGCTTTTGCCAGAAAGCAATCTTGAGTTTTTCTTATTTTTACTAATTGTTGGTTTTACAATTTGTGGCCATCCCTCAAATTGACCTAATGCAGTAGTAATAATCAACTGACTAATTAATTTATCCTCGTCCGCAACCTGAGTCCCTGTAATAATAATTCTTATTTGACTCGTTTGCACTGAGTTAAAACTAAATTCATTTGTTGTATTTGTATTTGTTGTTTCGTTAATTGGAGTTGAAAAATCTGTATAGCTTGCACCGTTATAATATTGTATCGTAAAGGCCTTTAAATTATGGTTTACAAGCAAAATTCTATCTATCCCATAGGTATCTATCATATCGATATCAATTTGCGTATTTGCACTATCGTTTGACCCTGTAGTTCGCCAACCTGAGGTATTATTTCGATTGATCATATAATCTACATAACTTTGCCCTGTGTCAGTCGCAACACTATCAGTTATTGTTATTGTTGGATCAGGATTATCAATGTCGATAAAATTTTTATTATACCATTTTATATTTTGTGCCATTATATTAATCCCACACCTATAGCCCGGCGTTCTAAAATTTTTTCTTCTATAATGTCAAATGCATTATCACTAAACCCTATTATTATTTCAGTTGGATTTGAAGTTATCGACCCATTTTCTATGGCCCTTCTAGTTGACTCGGCCTGAATAACATCCTCAAAATTTTGTCTCGGAACGACTAACTCTCCAGGTTCTAATAAAGCTGGTATCCTATCACCACGACCTACACCCTCTATCATTCCACCTTTCTGTGCCTTTAAAACATTTGCTATTTGTTCGGCCCCGAATGCTATTTGTGCAGCGGCCAATCCTGCACCGAGGGCAGGGCCAAATGGCGGTGGAAACGTTGCAACGGACTGAGCAAAGACCGCCATTGCTCCTTTAAAAGAATCAATTCCGATTTGTGTTACGGCGGCCGCCTTTCCAATTGTTCTCAATGTGGCATTAGAAGACTGCTGTAATTTTATATTTTTATTTGCTAAATTTTCTGCACTTTTAAATCTTTCACTATCTATTATTTTAGAAAAATTTAAATATGCAGTTCCAAATTTAGTTTCAATCTCTTGCTCTTTTTTTCTTTGCTCAATTCTCTTTAGGAGATCCTTTTTATCTCTTTCATCTTTTTGTTCTCTTTTCTTTTTTATGTCTTCTTTTAATAGCTTTTGTTCTCTTTTGCTTAAACTAATGCCCTGGTTAATTTTAATATCATCTATTTCTCTTTGTATTTGGGCGTCTTCTTCTGCTTCTGCTAGTTTTTTTTCTAACACAGCTTGTCTTTTTTCTTCTTCTCTTTGAAATTTTCTTTGATCTGCTTCAATT
>Ga0213862_10000092_pt1 | contig 34460 bp, 45 predicted proteins | sample PICome_7_FD_160092 | JGI IMG/M metagenome (GOLD analysis project Ga0213862, IMG submission 160092) | Coastal seawater microbial communities near Pivers Island, North Carolina, United States - PICO266 | ecosystem: Environmental > Aquatic > Marine > Coastal | place: USA: North Carolina... | reverse complement strand
TGGCTGCGTATGCTGGGGTGCTTTCGTATTTAGCAATAATTTGATCAAGTTCTTCTTGAGTCACATCAGCCGGAAGTTTGAACCTTTGCCCTTCATATTCAAATATCTTCACTTGTGGCACTGCGGTTGGTGCAACAGGCGCTGGCTCTACAGGCGCGGGTTCTACGACAGCAGGTTCTTCTGCAACAGCAGGTTCAACAGATGCTGGCTCAACTGGCATCTCGGAAGACGCCATTTGCACCGGCTCTGCCTCTTCGGCTGGCAACACTTCAGCTTGCTGCTGCGGAATTATAGCAGAAAGCGCACCAGCAACCTGATCCACATCAATCTGACCACCAAGAAGGTCTAAGGTTTGCGGCTCTGCCATGTTATTGAGTGCCCGTATTTAATGTGCCGTCAGGATTTCGCGTTACAACCACAACACCCGGATCTGCTTCTTTGGCAGCAGCAGCAGCATCAGCGGTGCCGGTGCCGCCCACTTCGTCAACCTGTTCCTTTTCCAACGGAACTGTTCGAACTTTGTTAAACAACAAATCGTAAGTTGCTTGCGGATACCCCATTTGCATTATTGAGTATCCTGTGTCTTTAAGATAACCATCAATTGTGGTTTTCGAGACTTCGTTTGCTCCAGAAGTGAACGCCCTTGCAGCTAGTATAGCTTGCTCGACAAGGGGTCCAGAAACTGCTTCGCCTTTGGTTAAACTGTTTATGGCTGTCTGGAAACGAGTTTTCGCGCTAGATGCAGATTCCGCTAGTTTTATGTCGGAATCTCTAACAACAGCACCGTCGTCAATCATCTTCAAATAACCTTGCAGAATACCAAGCCCAGCAAGAGGGTTTGTTTTGTATTGAGCATAAAGATTTTCAAGCATTGATGACTGCCTTTGAATCTCTGTAGATGCTTCCATGTACGGCTTAATGCGACCAAAAACACCCTTCGGGCTAAGTTTTCCACTCGGCAGGAAGTCTTTATTGTAATCAACAGGCGGTACCTCTGGCAATTTAACGCCGCCAAAAGAGGCTTTTATATTTATAGGAAGTTTATTAAATTCATCCTGAGTCATCATGCCATTTTCTACTAATGACTTACCTGTTGCTGTGATTTTCTCTCCTAATGTTGCATCAGGAGCAACTGTTGCATCAGCAATAAAGTTTGCTGCTTTTCTTGGGTCTACGGGATACCCAGCAGCGCGAATCACATCAAGTTGTGCAACGCGCCCAGCCATTTCAACGCGAGCTTTTTCTTGAACCTGTACGAAATTAGCTATCTGCTTATTGAACTGATCCTTTTTTGACGGATCAAGATATTTCATCAAAATTGGATTATCCATCAGCATAGAGTTTGCTTCTTTGTATTTTCCGGCATTAAGCAAACCGCTGACGGCGTACTCCATAACTAAAGAACGCCCAGCGTCACGCTCGCTGCGTTCTGTTGCGGGGTCAAGCGCCACTGAATATTTATTGATAATAGCATCGACCGCATCAAAATTTTTACGAAACATTGCAGGGTTTTTAGCAACTTCAGCCGCAAGAGGCGCAATTTCCTTTTGCGCTATGCTCGTTATATATTTCCGCTGCTCAGTGTTTTGATACTTGATCATCTGATTAGCGTATTGACCAGCGCGGCTTCTTAAACTTGCCTCAAGCTGCGCTTTTGCGTTTGCGCTCCCGCTAAAATTATTAACGGTTTGCATAATTCGCTGTTCAGTTTCAGCGTTAAAATTACCAATTGTATTTTGATTGGGGTCAAGAATATTTCCAGCTTCAAGTGCGGTGTTATAAGATCTCAAGGTTTCTTGTTCAAACTGATCGTTAGCCACGGCAGAACTAATGATATCTTCACGCGCCTGTATCCGACCAGCAGCCGCTTCAAGCTGTCCTGCGACCTTTGTCAGCCCTTCGCCAACAGCGGAAAGCGGGCTAGATGCCAGAGATAGCGAGACTTGCTGCTGCCCGGTGCTGCCGGGAACAGATGCTCTGCTTGTGTATTTCGGAACCATTGCCATTTTTCAAAAACCTTATTTTGAATATTTTGCGCCCATTTGAGCGGTTGAAGACGCACCTGTTAAGAGCGAACCTATTGCAGCGCCTTGAGCCTTCTGTTTTGCCGCAGCGCCTTCCATTCTTGCAACTGTCGCCCTCTGCTGTCCTGCCCTGTAGCCCATTTCACCGCCGTATCGTATCGCAAGGTTTTCAAGTTCAGCTTCTTCGGCGCTCATATCAACGACATCCTGCATATCAAGCAATTCGCCGCCTGTAGCGGCCATAGAAGCTCGCTGAGTGCCAGCGAACAACCGTGCCTGACGTTCCTGCGCCCTAGCGTCGAACTCGGCCTTCTGACGCGCTGCAATGGCATCGTTCTGTGCAATCTGTGCGTTGTAATTTGCAAGATTCTGCGCTGATTTGCCCTGTTGTATTGCGCCGACTGTGCTAGTTACCGTTCCTGCGGCGGCAGTAGCAAGCGCGGCAATTTCTAATCCAGTACACATATCAAACCTTCGTCGTATTAAGTTCTGGCATAATTGCCAAAATAGTAAACGGAAGCGGCTGGTCCTGCACTAAGAAAATATAACCGTCCTTGTCCCAGTTGCGCGCAAATTCAACTTCTTTGTCGCCTGTAAACAATGCCGGTGCTTCATCCATGTCGTCCGCGCTGGACCGAAAAGGAATAATGTCCAGACGATCCGCGCTTGGGCCGTGCTTTAATCCAAGCGTATCAAAAAGCCGGTATGTAATTCGGGCAATGCGTTTCTTTTTACCCTGCGCTGTTCCATCTCTCGCTCCTGCTTCAATACGCATAGTTTGCAGCGTAGATGTATACGGCAATCCAACATGGACAACTTCATAAGAACCGTTCAACGTTATCGACCCGCTTGAAACCGTGCGGTCTGGATGGGCAGCGCCATTTGCCAACACTGAAACAGTTTGGCCTTCAAGATGATCCAAACCAAACACGGACGTTACGCCGCCGCCGTTATAAGTAAGCATGGAATCAAGATATGTGGCGTTTGTCGTGTTCACTGTAACTTCAGGCATACCCGGCGTTAGAAACTCAATATATCGAACTGATTGACCGTTGATTGTGCGCTGTATAACCGCCCACAGATCATCACGGCTTCCGGTTGTGTTGGGAATAACTGCAACGCTTTCAACCTTGGCATCAGCGCCGCCAATAATGTGTCTATGCCAGCCAACAACATCTTGTGCGCGTTCATATGTCATGCCCACAAGAACACCGTCAGCCCGAACCAGCCACACAATGCTATCCGGCTCTTGCTGGTACGCCATATCAACAACGCCGCCTTCCGTAATGTGTTCCGAAAGAATGGCGAGGTCGGGCGCGGTATAAGCGTCACTTTCAAACTGGTAAACGTATTCCCGGACCTTACGGTTGGCCCGTTGCAGGAATAGAACGGAGTTACCAACCTGCGGAGGCGTTACTGCGGCGCTGCCAAACGTAGTTTGACGAACAACGCGGGTATTTGTGGGCGATAGCGGGCTGTTCTGATCGCCTTGCGATACAATAAATTCGCCGCCAGCAGTGCCTACGGACAACACCTTACCGGCCCTCATCCAGCGGATTGTATTTACCTGATCGGTCGCAATGGTATAGACAAACCCGCTATCGTCCAGAACGTTCCCATCATTGTCTGTGGGAGCGTGGTTGTAATAATCAGCAGACACAGAGAAAAACATAGATTGCGGTCGGCTTGTTGTAGCTGCCCAAACTAGGCGCTGCTCAAAAAACGTAACGACAGATGGATATCCGGTTGTTTCAGAAAACGCGCCTAGCCGCCACCCGGTTACCGCCGTGGTTGCGGAGGCGTTTGGCCCAATAAAATCAGCCGTGACGTGCGTTGTATCCGCTCGCGCAGTAATTTCTAGGTACGTCCAATCGTTATTGGTATCTTCAAAACGAATTAAGCGGCCTACATCCGTAGAAAGAAAACCAGCACCATCGTTGATTCCGGTCACTGCTGAAGCGGTCACTGTTACCCCGGTGCCTGAAGTGGCCGAAAGGCCCAACGTCGTCTCTGTGGCGTTCACAGGATCATATGGGCCATCTAAAAACTGGATAATATCTAAACTCCAGTTTGTATCGGCCAACCTAGATAATGTTCGTGGTTCATGGTTCTGGTGCGCTATATACAGAACGTCAGCAGACTGAGTAATGACTAACTCAAACAATTCATCTTCAAGATATGGAGTTGATACTTCGTATGCGCTGCCTTTAGAAAAAGGCGTGTCAAACACTTCAGAAAACGGACCAGACGATATCTGACCGTAATTTCTATAAAACCGAACGTATTGATCGCCAAACTCAATTATGTATGCCTGAGTGGCGCTGAACTCAAATGGCAGTATTCGAGTTTTTTTGCTGCTATCTTTCACTTCGGCAGAAAAATAAAACCCGCCCCGGCGAGATGCTGGACCGTGCTTCTGCACAATCATATTTTCAAGCGTTTGACAGCCGTTGGGATATTTCTGAAGGTCAACGCGGCCTTCAAGGCGCGGCGAAAGTTCGCCCGCCGTAAAATTAGTAAATATCGGCGCTGAACGCGGCATTTAATATGTGCCGTTTACGCTCACGGTTTGCCCGCCAGCGTAATTAAGACGACTGTCCAACCAAGTGTCAGCAATAATTTCCCTGTATCCGCTTTCCTGTGCGTCCATTGATCGAGCATCAGCAAGTTTTCGCTGATACATCTCCATCATGTTTGAATAAAGCGTATTGCTTTCAGCCAACGTAACAGCCAACTCAGCAGCAATCCGGGCAGACAAAGCCTCAACAAACATAGAATCAAAAAGATTTACATCTTCAACGCGGGCCAGATATAAAATTTTGGCAGTGCCTTCGTTAGTCAGCAGTTTCCCGCCTTCGATCTGGTAAAACATATCCATATTTTCCATCTGCAACACCCGAAGGCAGTCAGAAGGAAGATTGTACTGGTAAGCAAATTCAAAAGCTGGCGCTGTACTGTTTTGCGCCAGTTCAACACGATTGACGGCAAAATTCCAAACATGGTCGCGAAGACAAGAGTCACGGACCTGTTCATAAATAAGATTAGCGGCACGAGCCGCTTCACTGTCTTCGGTCAATGTTAGAATGGCGTTTGCACCAATCTTGACCAAGGCATTGTTTACAATCTGAACAACAGAAGTCGCCATGCTGTCACCTTAGTAAAGTATGGGGAGGCCGAAGCCTCCCCAGCCTTATTACGTTGCGGAGAAGTACATATCCACAACAAGATTGCCTGAAGCTGGCAGGTTTGCAGCCGAAATCGTAATAAAGATTTCTTCGTTTGCAGTCACCGTAGCAGTTCCAGCGTTTACACCGAAGATTGCCGGAGCATTGGTAGCGGTCTGAACGGCGGCTGCTTTGTATTTAGCAACTGAGCCAGATACGCCAATGGCAATCTGCGCTGAACCCAGCGACGTGTCGGTGTTGACGACGCCGTACAGGAACGATTCACCTTCGGTTGCTTTCGCAATAACGATGGTGTCCGAAGTCGTCTGAGTGGCAAGCGTGATAGTGGCCCGCTTTACGCGGACGTTACCATCGACAATGCCACCAGACGGGAGGCTAACCGGAACTGCGGCGAGTCCGGCCATTTCTGCGCTATAAAGTACAGTCATTTTCTATGCCCTCCTTATTCGGCGCAAAGGATTTCAAGAACACGGGCTTCTTCCATGCGAGTGCCGCCGATGCTCATTGAGCAAAAGACCTGCGTTGCATAGTTTTTGTCCGCACGTTCCGAAATCTTCGTTGTCATGTCAGCACCGACGCCAAGAAGCAAACCTTCATTCTGGAATGCAAAACAGCGGCGATCACTAGAACCATCAACAGGAACCAGCTTGGTGCCGTCAATGCGCTTACCGTTCACGGATACAAATTCGAATCCCAGAAACGAATCGATCTCACCGCGAGCAAGTGCCTTGACAGTATTGAAATCTGAACTTTTGATTTCAGTCGTGTTCAAGAGATCGCTGATCTGCTCAGACGTACAAACAATGACGCGACCATTTTCAGGAACATCATCACCGTCCATTGTCTCTTTTGCCGACAGCAGCTTGGCAAGCGTAAGTCCGGTACCACCAGCAGCAATAGCCGTCTGACCTGCAACGGTAGTTCCGCCAGAAACGCCGGTAAAGGCATTTCCAAGGGCCGCATCAATCAGAACTTCGTCCATCGCACGACCCATGCTCATGGCCGCTGCGCGGGCATAATCAGAAGTCGGATCGATCAACATTCTGACTTTGTCCTCGTTGTCAATGAGGTCAGCCCAATCAAAATCTTCAAGGCTAACGCGACGACGTGCGTGAGGGGTGTCAACTCTGGGGGTGTCACTGTGGCGGCTCGTCCGACGCTGTGCGGACGTGGCACCAATCTGCTCGAAAAAGGCATTTTTGCCGGTAACGGCTTCTTCGCGAACTGAACCGCGCAACTTAGACCCGTCCTGCTGGACAAGGTGCTGGACGTTGGCGCTGTACTGTTCGACGAAAGCCGTTGTCACTTGGATAGACATACGGATTTCTCCTAAAGGGTTAAAACAGTAGTTTTCAGGGTTATCGTCTGGGACGGCCCAAGCTGCCTTCGTGCTTGTGCGGGTTCCGCAAGGAATTGTCCACCTATAGAAAGGCGACTTGATTGTATCTTATTTTTATGAATATGCAAATAGCAAAAAAACAGCAGCAAATTGCCACCGTTTTTATGCTTTAGATTTAGCGCCTGAACATTTCCATCTTTTGCGTGACAAGCGCAAAGGCGAATTTGGATTCTTTGCTGCCGCAGGGTGCTTTTTCATTTGACCAGCAGAACGAGCGCAGTAAGCGTCACCCTTTTTTGTTCCGGGTTTTACCCTAGCGCCTCCGCCTTTTGCTTTTCCGGCCTGACCATAACTGACACGCTTTCCACCAGCGGTCACTTTGACTTTTGCTTTGCCTTTGGCAGGTTTAGCGGCCATCGTTAAGACTTTCTTTTGGCAGGTTTTTTGGCTGTCTTTGCAGCCTGTTTAAACGCCTTTGCAGTCGGCGCACCTTTTGCACCGGGTTTACGCATTTTTTCTTTGCTACCAGAGGCAATGCGTTTTCTTTTAGCTTGGATGTTTGCGTACAGTCCCTTTGGCATCAATATTTTCCTCTTTCTTAATAGGTCTTCCACGTTTGGGCTTGGAAACAACCCAATCAAAATATCTTTCTGCTGTTTTAATTGTCTGATCTGCGGAACCAGAAACAGCTAAATTCAAACATTCTAGTCTGATTTGTTCTCTGTCACAAGTCACGATCATTCACCGTAGGCTTGGTTAAACAATGCCTGAACCTTCTTGACCATAGAATTATGCTCTGGGTGCCGCTTATCTGTATAAGCCGGGTGAGACATAATCGTTGCCGCTTCAGCCCTAGCTTCTTCTGGCGTCAACGCCATCTGCGTTCCGCTGGACGGTCCAGCCAAATCCTTGTCAGCCATTGTTGTCTTAGCAATATTAGCAAATGCCCTGAGAACATCAGGGTCATTGCCCATGCCACTGGCTTCCATTTTCGCTGCCAGTTCGTCGCCGCCGTATTCAGCAAATGCTTTGCGGGCAAAATCTAAATTCTGATCATATGCACGGCCCCACTCCTGACGCAAAGCAGTTTCGCCCTGTTCCATAGACTGATCAATGATACCTTTATAGGCTTCATGTTGATTACTCATGTTGCCAGCTTGCCATGCTACAAGGCTTTTAACTTGCTCTGCATTAAGGCCCAGCTTGTGCGCTTCCTGCTTAAACGACGAAAGCGTTTCATCGTTAAACTGACCAGCGATTTCTTCTGGCAAGTCTTCCGGCAGTTCAATTTCGTATTTTTCAGGGCTTTCAGGGCGACCAAGGAACTCGTAGACGTCATCCCAATCGCTATCCGTAACTGGCTTTGCAATCTTATCTCGCCCAAGGTGCGATTGCAGATTAACGTATGATGCCGCTAGGCTATCCACATCTTTGAATTTAGAAAAACTTGGGTTTTCCCGAAGGTCCTCTGACAACGACGAACGCCAATCGTCGTTGCTTGTTTCTGTCTGAGGGGCCGTTTCACTAACTGCTTCTGCATTATCCACCATATCGGCAGGTGCGGTATCGTTAGGCATTGGCTTCAATCTCCTGTGAAAGTTCTAAAAATCGTTCCGGTGTTTCGTCTAACATCGTGAGAACCATCAACGCAACATTTCTCATGCCCTCGTTAAAGGCAGCATTTTCCAACGCTTCGCCCGGAACAAACGAAGGCCGCAGAACACCGCACTCACGACAAATGTGGGAAAGAACTCGCTTGCCTTCTTCTGATCCGAAGACAAACCGAAAATCGTCTTTGCTAACTTTGGACAAGGTTTAACCCAGCCTCTCCTGCTGTTTTGGCAACATCAGCGCCTTTTTGCATCATGTCCATAACTTCAGCGCCCTGCATCATCTGCTGCTGCGCCGCTTGCGCTTGCTGCTGTGCTTGCATCTCTGCCATTAAATCATCGTCAGACTTTAGCAGCATTGGCGGAACGCCGTTAAGTTCCGCAATGTGGCGAACAGTGTCTGCGCCCTTAATAATCTGGGCAGCTTGCGGGTCCATACCAGCAATCGGACCAACAAATTCTAGCGTCCGCATAATGCCTTGCGTCTCAGTCTGGCGCTGCGCTCTCGCAAGAGGCGACACATATTCAATCTTTAGTTCTAGTTCAGATATGGACTCAGGTGGCTCCGGTAAACGACCAGCGCGAACCAAAACGCCATAGATGCGTTCTATCATAGGCCCAAGAAATTCTGACTGGAGCCGACCCAGAGTTGGCCCGAGTAGCCGCAACGTGCGCTCTGTGCGCTCAATAACCTCCGTCGCCGTCATGCGGGGTGCGCCTTGAAACTGCAACTGGTCAAGGAAGAACGTTGTGCGAATACGATCACGCAGATCGTTCATCATTTCGTAACTGAGGCCAATGTTTCCGCCTGTTTGAAGCGGCTCTATTCTAGCGCCGGTAGACGCACGATAATAATTCAGACCACCCGGAATAGTGCGAACCGGACCCAGTACGCCGTCGTCCGGCACCAGCAGCGGCGGATCAACAACTTTTTGCGCCGCTTTGATAGTGGTCTTCATAATTTCCTGAAGCATCTTGATATCAGGCAGCGCAGTCATAGCCGGGGACCGGCCAAACACTTCACCGACAGTTTTCGACCAGCGGCCAACCATATAAGGCATTTCGTCAAAGCCGCCTTCAGCCAAAACGTGCTTTTCTTTCTCATCGATGTAGACCGACGCGACCGGCAGCATGGTTGCAGCCTTTTTGCCCTTATCAACATCGTCGCGTGGATAAACGCAATGAAACAGTTCAACTTCTTTATCAAACTCTTTCTTTTCATACATTCTTTGGATGCGCGGAGACAAAGACTTTTCTCCCCACTTCTGCACAATCTGGCGCACAGTCATTTTGAATGTGCGGAAAACGGTGTCAACAATTCCATCCGCGCTTTCAGCGATAAATATCTCATCGATATGGATTGACCTGAAGCTGATGCCCTCGCGGGTTGTCGGCTCACCAACAAACATACAAGCCGTGCCAACAGAACAAAGCGACAAATAATATTCATGGATGTGGGACGGGAAGGCTACGTCTGGCGCGGAAAGTTCTGCAAGAATTACATTTGTGGTTTCTTCAAGCCACTGCTTCGCTTCAGCGTTATCTGCAAAATTGTCCATGCTGTCTTTGACGCGAAGGCTGAACCAGTTAGATGCCGGGTTGGTCAGCATTCCATGCAAACCAGCAGCAAGCATTTCGTTAGCGTGGATGCCTGTGCTGTCATAGACAAGCGTGGTTCGTTTGTCGCCTTTAGAACGATTCAGATTAAAATCAGATTCGTTAGGCAGAACAAAATTTGTCAAATCCTGCCAATGTGATTCCCACGTTCCGCGTTGCGCTTTTAGCTTGTTCTTACGTTTAACAAGATGGATGACTTGTTCTGAGCTAATCATGCCGACCCCTTAAACGGTTGGAAGTGCAAATGCTTGAAAATTAAAATCTTGGACCGTTACATTGGCGGTTGATGTTTCATTAGTAACATGAATTTCAATATAATCGTTTACACTCATCAGTGCGCTACCCTGCACCACAACCGCGCCTAGTTCGCCAGATGCGGTAACTTTGCGGCTTACAAGGCTGGCGTCCACCAATGAACCAGATGATGCGCTGTCGTCGTAATGCCAACCTTTAAGAGACAAAACCTGATTGTTAGACGCCGCCGACAACGAACAAGACGCGCTGAACAGTACAATCCTATTCGGCGCACCAATGTAACGCAGCCGCCCGGTGTTAGTGCTGTTATTGTCAAACAACAACTCATTGCCCGAAAGCGCCGTCGTTCCAGCAATTTTATAATAAGTGCCAGCGCTAGCAATGGTTGTAGCCGTTGCGTTGCCCTGCATGGAACACTCGCCAAAGCTGGGACGCAACGAAACAATCAAATCCCGCATATCGTTTGCGGTGATTTCGTTGGCCGCTTGCCCGTCCTGAAAAACAGCGGAGAGCAGCGTTGCCGTCGTGCGGACGGTGTCAACCATTATTCACCAAGCAGCGTTTTCCTGCCGCCTGTCCCCGTATCACCGGCATCTGAGCCAGTTAGAATTGTGGATGAACGCCCCTGTGCGCCAGCAGCACGACGACGAGCCGTCTGTTCAGCGGCACGGACTTCTTCGGCTGATTTCTCAGGCGGTGGAGGCGGAGGCGGAGGCGGGGCCGGGGCCGGAGAGCCGCCAAAGCCGGGAACTGTGAATAGCTGTTTGAATTTCATTGGACGCTTCCTTTTGGTCATCGACCGATATAGCTGGTGCGGCGTCACCGCAAATGTTCGCAAGGCGCAAACAACCTTAACATGACCGACGCAATTATTCATAACCAACGGAAACAAACGCGGTTGCGTTCCCCGTTCAACTTCAACAACTGCAAAACCTTGCGCCCGGTAATGCGTTGCTAGATCGTAATCATCCGCCGCTTCCGCTTGAATGACCGGCACACCTTGATGCCAATTGTAACTAATCCACGCTCCACGATCCACATCCTGCAACGCACACCAAACATGACGCCGCTTACGATTGAGCAACCACGCCAATGGATGTGCATTTTCCGCACCAAAGATCAACAGGCATTTCATAGCTTGACATCATAAATGATTATTGGGCTTTTTGTAAACGGTGTATTTTTCAGTATACCCCAACCGTTCATATAGCTGCCCAGTCCTGTCTGGTGTGATCCCCGCCGACACGCCTAGCAACGGTTCGGACACGCCGTTTTCACTACACCATGCGTCATAAGCCTTGACTAACCTTGCTCCCATCATGCCGCCCCGGTGTTCAGGTACAACGTATATCGCAAGGTCGCCGCTTGTCAGGTTATTGCCGAAGAAATGCGGCGCAACGTAGCCGATACAAAATCCAATAATTTCGCTATCGCGTTCAGCAACCAAGCACAGCCATCCATCAGGTTGATCCAGCATATTTGTGCCAAGGTGGCGCAGCTTCTCAGGATCAAAGTCAAGTTTTTCATATCTGCTTTCCTTGTGCATTGCCGCGCCCATGTCAATCAGGACGGGTATGTCCTGCGCGGTCATGGGTCGGATCATTTTATAACTGGTGTCTTGCCGGGAACTACAGGTTCAGCCGCGACAGCTTTTTGACGCCTAGCTGTTTGCGTTGCTTTGCTTACGTTTTTAGATTTACCTCCGCCAAGAAAAGCAGCTTTTTCAGATGCAGACGGCGCTAGTCCGGCAAACATACTGCCAAAACCCCTCCCCATTTGCGTCCTTTCTTCACCTGTTAAAACTTTACCGTCAGAGGATCTTGTGTATGTCAAGCCGGGCGAGGTAAAAATACGCCTTGAAACTTCTGGATCACACATATCAATATCCTTTCTTTCTACCCTTGGACTTCTTCTTAGGCTTGTCTTTGCCCATCTTGCGGTAGCCTTCGGTGAGTAGCGTTTTGATGCTGTCGCTCATTTCATTCCCCTATCGCCACGGCCTGACGGCCTCGGTAGTCGTTGGTTTCATAGTTCATAACGTTGTAATCCATATCAGCCACCGCTTGCTGGCGGTATACCTCGTTGCTTTTGTTGACCAGCTTCGGGAACAGTTCCGTAAACCCCCAGACCATAGCATCAACCCGGTCGGGTGATCCATCGCCTTCGTAACCGGACGCTGTGATCTGACACATCTGGCTTTCAAGCTGCGGAAACGTGCCGACGTGGTGGATGCGGCCAAGAGCGTACAGGGCGCTGATAGGTTCTGCTCTGACGTGCTTTCCTCGTGTCGCGTGTACCTCAATGATGTTGATGCCGGGGCGGACGCTGTTGAGGACATGGCGGCACATATCGCCGCCCTGATTCTTCTCAATCACGATCCCGTCAGCATCATATCGGTCGTACATAGCGATGGCCCGCCGCGCCCAGCGTTCAGGTGCGCCCTTGGTCGTGCCATCTTCCAGCATATAGCCGTGGCCTGATTGGCTAGATGCCACTGCTACAATACCGTGTTCGTCGCTGTGCGCCTCGCTAGACACCGCCGGGTCAACCGCGATCAGGATACGAGACAGATCGTTAGGCAACTCAGCTTCACGCCCTTCGTTGATGTCGCGCATATTCCAGATCGCGCCAACCGCTTGCGGTTCGTAATCGCCTAGCCAAATATGGCTGTAACGGTCAGGCCGCAGACGCCTATCAAGCGCCCGCTCTGCTTCCAATTCTTTTGGAAACCACGGGTTGCTATCGTAATTGACCTGCACAACTGCCGCGCCTTCTGGAACGTCATCGCCGCGCAGGAAGTTATCAACCGCATCCATACGGTTGCGCGGGTTCCAGCTAAAATACATCTGCGAACCGGGTGCGCGAATGGTCGGTCGCAATAGCTCCAAAGACTTAGCTGATAACGTTTGCGCTTCCTCAACCCACGCAATGCGGAAACCTTCCAACGATTTTATCGTCTCCGCCGTGTGATCCTGCATACCCATAAATATAACCAAACCGCCTTGCGGCGTCTCAATGCGGTCGTGCATGACCCGGAAACGGTTGGCAACGCCTAGTGCGTTGATCTTGTCAGCAATCAACCTGTAAGCCGATTCACGCAGGGATTTCTGCACCTCACGAATACAAACGGCGCGGATAGTCGGGTCTTCAATCATCCTGTCCACAATGCGTTCAGCAAAATGGTGAGACTTGCCAGACCCACGGCCACCGTGTGCGCCGAGATAGCGCAAATCCGGCTGAAACAAAGGCCGAAATGCTTTAGGCGTCGGGATCGTTAATTTTGCCATCAACAAAAACCCGTTCGATTGTTTCTATCTTGCCGGTATGTTCCTGCACGTTTGTCTCTTTCCAGCCCATCTGCGTCTTGGCCCAGAAGATAGCCGCCGACGTGTCGCCGTTCATCACCTTGTTAAACAGCGTCCCGCCGACCTTGGCGTTCGCCAGTATCTTACTCTCACGGATTTCCTTCTTGAAATGCTTGGCAAGCGTGTCCGCATCGATGCCGTCGCGGATCACCATAGCAATCTGCTCTTGCGGTATGCCTACGGCCACCATCTGCCCAACCTGCTTGCGCTCGTCGTCCGTTGGCTTGAACGGTGGACGGCCACTGCGGCCCTTTTTGCCTGTCATCTTTTATAGCCCCGAAAAAAACTGTTTACATCTTAGTGCAATAATATATATTGCACTTGAGTTTAACAAATACCAAAGGATCATACCATGACATACAACGGTTGGACAAATTACGAAACATGGCGCGTCAACCTCGAAATTTTTAACGGCACCAATCTCTGGGAAGATGTCACCGCCGAGTTCTGCCAAGATTTAGTCGAACAGCATATTGAGCAAGAATCCAAAGGGCTTGCTTTTGGGTATGCCATGTCATTCCTTGAAAATGTTAACTGGCATGAAATTGCTGACAGCCTCAAGCGGGATTATGAGGATGCTTAGAAATAATTCTTAAAGGCTTTCAAAGGGTAAAACACCAAGCTGTTTCTATAGCCGTTTTCTTTGATAGGAACTATCGGGGTTACACCGTGAATATTTTTCCACGCAGGATAGACTAAGATAGAATTGTTACAGCTATCCACAGTCGCGCCGTAGTCTGGAACAGTGGTGTTTCCGCCTTTTGCGTTCAATCGCTTCGTTATAATCACATTGACGCAGCCTTTTAGGTTTGCCATATCCCGATGATATTGCGCTGCAATATTGAAATTTGATATGGAACTTGTGAATAGGTTTCCAAACCGCCATTTTTTAGGAGCGTTTTCTTCTATGGCTTGTTTTTGCTTCAGATAAATATCTGGCGTGACCTGTTCGATTAGTTTTTCTGCCTCCAAGCAAGAAAGCATCATTGCTTTAATAAAATTTTTTGCTGTCTCAACTTGATGGACGCTCGATATTGTTGGGTAATTTCGACGCATATGTGGTTTCGGAGCCACAGCCCCCAAAATCGTGCTGTATTGCGTGACTAAATTTACACCGGCACGGGATCTTTCTAGTTTGTCTTTTTTGCTTCCCTGTGGTCCACGGCTCATTTCCTGTTTTGGCACTCTATCTGATAAAAATTCAGCATTAGCGATGTTGATATATTTTTGCAGTTTCTCTGGCAAATGATTCATATAGAAACCTACTGTTTCACCTTGGTCATAAAACACAGTATTTTCAGTGATGTTGGGTTCTATTTCCAAACATTTGTCGCCTATCTTTATGTTGTGATTAATTTTTTCAAGATCGACGCGTTTCATTTGACTGTTTTTCCATGATCTGCTGCAAATTTTTTAATATCTATTTTTGCGTCTACTCTGCCAGTTTTTGTTTTTATCAATTTTGCATATGGATGCCAATCTTCCACAATTTTAACAGCCCATTCAGTGTCTCGTTTATTAGAATAATGCTCATGTAGCCCTCCTTTGTTACTGCCTATCACTGGAGAACTAAAAAAATATCTGTTAAACCTTATGGTTCCGTGACCGTTCTTTATCGTTTGCAGCAAAAAATCTCTATCTTCTTTTGTATTATCTTTATAGCGCCAAGATATTTCAGAAACTTTCAACATTGTGCAAACTTCTGAAAATTTGCGATTTACAGAGAACGAAGTTTTTTCGTGCCAAGCATTTTGCCTGTAATTTATTCCAACAAGTTCAAATGGCATATTTTTTACTTTTTCAAATAAGTTATGCCATATTTTTGCGTTAGCTGTGCGATTTTTGCCGTCATAAAAACCGAAACCTGTGACATCGTCGTCGCAAACTATTATCCAATCGTTGCCGTTTGCTACCGCCCAATCAAGTATAAAATTACGAACATACGATATGCCTTTGTCATTTTCACCTATGTCTACAATATTCGGCACTTTGTATGACGAGATTTCTTGTGGTTCAATAAAATGAAAAGTTTTTATATTAGCTTGTTCAAATAATTTGTAAGTTTTTGTTTCCGGCCTTCCTTTTGATGGTATGCAGCAAATCATAGCTTTTCCTTTTCTTCTCTGAGAAAATTCATAAACATATATCCCACATATGCCTCTTTATCGCGCCACCATTTAACTAATTCAGCCGCTTCTTCGTAATGCTCTGCTTCAAATTCAATCTGGATAGCTTTTTTTACATTTTCCTGCATTTCATCCAAGGTGTTTTCTATTTCATCTTCATCATCCAAAATGGAATAATCTATTTCGTCAAAATTAAGCTGAGATGGATGAAAACCGACAAGTTCTAAATCAAAAGCCTGATCTGTCAAATCCTCCATTTCGACCTTGAGCAAATCCATATCCCACCCGGCATTCTGGGGCAGTTGATTATCCGCCAGCACATAGGCTTGCTTCTGGGCCTTCGTCCAGCCGGTCGCCGTCATGGTTGGCACTTCCTCAATGCCCAGCTTCCGCGCTGCCATAACGCGGCCATGCCCTGCTATAATTTCACCGTCTTCGTCAATCAGCACCGGGGTCGTCCATCCCCATTCTTTGATAGACGCTGCAAGCTGCGCCACCTGCTCGTCGGAGTGCGTCCGTGCATTTCGCGCATACGGGATCAGATCATCCACTTTGCGCCGTTCGATTTTATCCGCTGCCCAATCTTTCATTTTGCTTTCCATGTTTGTGTAAAAACCCCTAGCCCGCAGTTGTACCCCCAAACCCCCACCCTTAAGGGTGGGGGGGTTTTTGGGGTACACGTTTCTGCGGTTTTTTGCCCCTCTTACCCCAATTACCCTTTTAGTACCCTAGGGGTTTTTGGGGTAGCACGCAAAAGTTGTTCAAGCATTGCGTGAAACAACCATTGCGGATGCCCAAACCTTATCAATTATGACCCAGCCGTCATGTTGCTTTTCGATCATATTTGCCAAAAGCAACGCCCCGATAAGTTTATTATCGTATGACGGATTGAGCATATTTTTGATAGTTCGATCGGCCATATCGTCGCTTTCAAGTTTGCGGATCAATGCCGCACGGGTCAGATATGGTTGGCCGTCAATATCCTCCGCGCCGGATGTCCACCAAGCATTCTCAAACAGCTTTTGATGTTTGACGATTGGGCTGTCTTTCTTTGCTTTGACAGGCTCTTGTCCGGCCACTAATACCGCGCTGGTCACTTGGTCTCCGTCCTCATCCATCCAGCCAGTAATAGGCACCGACTGCAACTCAGCAAATACCGGCACAGCTTCCTCGGCATCCTTGGATTTACGCTGTACGATCTCAATCGTATCGCCGGGGATAACCGATATTTCAATATCCAACGCCCCGCGCCATGCGCTACTGCCCCGCGCACGGTGCTGTGCCTCGTTTGATACGCCGGTATGATGTACCAATACCACGCTGCAACCGAACTCATGTATCAGCGCCCCACAGGCATCCAGCATCGATTTAGCATCCTGTGCGCTGTTTTCGTCGCCATCCAGAAACCTGTGCAGCGTATCAACCACGATGATTTCCGGCACACTAGGCAGCGACCGAATGGCATCCACCGTTTTCTGGTAGCCCTGCGGGGTGTTTAAATCCAGACCATGCCGTGAAAGCCACATATCCAGCCCGCTGACGGCCTTGTGCTGCTTCCATGCGGCTACCCTACCCCGAAGGCCGTGATGGCCCTCACCGGCCAGATATACCACCGTACCGTGGCGAACCTTATTTCCGAACCATTCGCTGACCGCGCCCTTGCTGGCAACCGATAGCACCATATCCAGCACCATAAAGGTCTTGCCACCGCCAGAGGGGCCGTGAACCATTATGAGTGCTTGACTTTGCAGCCATCGCTTGATTTGCCAGCGGATCGGGTCCGGCTGTTCCGAAAAACTATCGGCAGGGACCAGCCAATCGTCTGCGGGCGGAAAGAGCAACCCGGCCAGATCACCGCCTGATTGATGATAATCGTTCGCATCGCCTTCGATCGGCGGCATTACAATGCGCCCGCCGTGCTTGGCGCTTGCTTCGTCAGCCTTGTTACGGCCAACACCGGATGCGTCATTGTCTGCCACTATTACGATTTCCTGCGTCTGGCCGTGTATATCGCGCAACTGGCCGACTATTTCCGGCAGGTTATTCGCGCTGTAGGCAATAACGCAAGGCCGACCAGATATCTCGTGGATAGTCGCGGCTGTAGCGTATCCCTCGGCTACAAATATCGGCCCCGGCGTTACCTCGCCCAGCGTCCATGAGCAGGATTTGGTTGTGCCGCCGGGATGGTAACGCTTTTCATCGTCGGAGATATATTGCAGGGAAGCCAGATCGCCGTCTGCGGCGTACAACGGCACAATTAGCCGACCGTCGCCGGTTAGCCGTGCGCCGTGAGGATTGATGCCCTTGCGCTTTAGATAGGGATGATCGGGGCTTGCAGCGATTGCATCACGCCAGATTGTCTCGACAGTGCTGGCTGCAACTTCCGCCTTGCGCTGCCGTGCAAGATCGCGTTCTGCCTTGGCTTCCGATTGCCGCCGTAAAATTGCCATATTTTCAGCGGGTGACAGATCGCGGCCAATTTCGGCCTTAAACACCGCATCGATCTGATCGCGCCAGCACCCAAAACGACCGGCCACCGGCTCATCTGGAAACGCAATATACCAGCCTGAATCGTCGCGCTTGCGGCCTTTGGTACTAAAGCGGTGAAGCTGGCCGTCTATTTTGATATCACGCGGCGGTTCAATCCCAGCGGATCGCATGGCGTCAGCCAGTTGCAACTCAGGTGGATCAACTTGTTTGCTGGACGGGACAAACGGCCCGCCGAATATGTCTTTGATGTCAGCCATTTCCTCGCTCCAGTATATTTCTCACCAACCTAGCGTAGCCCTCAATATCAAGCCAGTGGTCAATGTTGTCGGGGTCGCCGGAAACAATCCGCGCCATTTTGCTCGCCATCATGTCGAGGCTTTCGCGCTGGGCATATGACAAACTGCCGGTATCACAAACATCTCTCAGCGCCATTTTTATAAGCTGCGAAATTTTGGCAACGTCGCGGTAGTCACCATATTGTTCCTCGCGCTGGTCAAGGGTGTCCATCACATCGCTCACGACGCCTTCAACTCCCCATCGCTCAAGCGTTCAATCTCAAACTGCCGCAGTTTAGGCGGATGGTCGCCCCAGCGATATGTACCGTGCAGTCCAATGCCGAGCGCCTCGGCCATTTTCTTGCGGTCGCCAAAGTAGGCAATAGCTTCTTCCGTTGTCATTTTTTTTGCTCCTGTGTGAAATTAACTGTTTACACCATAATACAATCTGTGTTTATATGTAAATACAAAATCGCAACCGGATAACCCAACCGCGATTAAGCAGGAGAAAAAGACATGAACGACCTTGATGTAATGTACGACGACCAAGGCATTGTAGAAGCCGCCCTTTCAATCGCCCGCACGGTTCGCGACGAAGTACCGGCAGGACGCTGGACCCGCTCCGCAGTGCTTCCCGGCATCGGCGTTACCATCAGCGCGATGGCAAGCCGCATCAGCCATACCGCAGCGGCGGCAGAACTTAAATCATTTGGCGATTACGTTGGCGAGACTTTCGACAACGACGATCTGGACGGCCTGATTCAGGATTTTCTGGTCTGCGCTCAAACGCTGGTCGAAGACGACCGTTACTTTAACTAAACCCACAGGAGATAAAAAATGGCTATCAATCTACAAAACACGAACACCGTATCGGCCAGCAGCATCAAGCTGCTAGTCTACGGCCAAGCGGGCGCAGGTAAAACCTCGCTCATTCCGACCATGCCGAAGCCGGTCATCTTATCGGCGGAGGGCGGGCTGCTTTCTATCGCCGGGTCCGACATCCCGTTTATCGCAGTCAACAGCATGGACGAACTGCGCGAGGCATATACATGGCTGGCTGGTTCCGACGAGGCCAGAGCATACGACAGCGTGGCGCTGGATAGCATCAGCGAGATTGCGGAAGTCTGCCTTGGACATGAAAAGGCCAAAGCCAAAGACCCGCGTCAGGCTTATGGCGAAATGCAGACGACTATGGCGGAAGCCATCCGATCATTCCGCGATTTGCCAAAGCACGTCCTGATGACGGCCAAGCTGGAAAAGTCACAGGATGAAATGGGACGGATGCTTTACAGCCCATCGATGCCGGGTAATAAAACCGGCCAATCGCTGCCGTACTTCTTTGATCTGATGCTGGCCCTGCGGGTTGAGAAAGACGCCGAAGGCGTATCGCAGCGCGGCCTGATGTGTGACAGCGATGGCCTTTGGCAAGCCAAGGATCGCAGCGGCAAGCTGGATCAATGGGAAAACGCAGACCTCGGCGCAATCATTGCCAAACTTGGAGCAAAATAATGTCCCTTGAAAATCTCAGCCAGAACTGGCTTGACGCAAAGCAAGCCGAAAAGGTCGCAACCGAACGTCGGCGCGAACTGGAAGACAAACTGCTTTCCTTGATCGGCGTTGCCGAAAACATGGAGGGTACTGAAAATGTTGAAACGGACGGAGGATATAAAATCAAAATCACTGGACGCATGACCCGCAAAGTCAACGGCGAACGCATCCAAGAAATTGCAGCGGAGGAGGGGTTAACAGATCATTTGCAGAGCCTGTTCCGTTGGAAGCCGGAGATCAATATGTCCGCGTGGAAAAGTGCAGACAAAGCGATCACCGGGCCGCTACTCGGCGGCATTACCACCCAGCCCGGACGGGCTTCATTCACCATTACAAAAGGATAATCTAATGGCTTTTCTCGACGAGACTTTTGACATTGCTGAAATGCCGGTTACGGAGCAGCGCAGCTTCGACCCGGTGCCAGCAGGATGGTATACCGCAGCAATTGCGGGTGCCGAACTTAAAACCACCAAGGCCGGAACTGGCAACTACATTGCAGTACGGTTTGATATAACCGGGCCGGAGCATCAGGGGCGTGTGGTTTTTACCAACCTGAACACCCGCAACCCAAACCCGAAAGCGGAGGAAATCGGGCGGGCGCAGCTTGGTGACATCATGCGGGCAACTGGCGTTGCAAAGCTGGAAGACACTGACCAGCTACTTGGCGGCAATTTGTCAATCAAGGTCACGGTCAAAAACGACCCGACCTATGGCCCCGGCAACGAGGTCAAAGGCTTTAAGGCCGTTGACGGCTCCGCACCGCCAATAGCTGCCGCACCCGCTGCGGCTGCACCGGCAGCACCATCCGCAGCCCCGCCTTGGGCAGCTAAATAGCAAGGAAGGCCGGGGGCTAATAACCCTCGGCCACTTTTACATGACAGCAATACCACCACCCATTCACAGCATCGCCAATCTGATTGACGAACACCACGCCAGCCAGCCGGACGAACCGCGTCTGCATCTGGGCGGCTCTATGCTGGGCCATCCCTGCGAACGCTGGCTCTGGCTGTCGTTTCGCTGGGCAGTGCGCGAGAAGTTCCCCGGTCGCATCCGACGCCTGTTCCGGCGCGGTAACAATGAGGAAGACATCATTACGGACGATCTCAAAGCCATCGGCATTGATATCAACAGCACAGGCGATCAGCAGCGTTTTATTAAATTTGGATCGCACGTTGGCGGATCGGTTGACGGCATCATTGAGTCCGGCGTTCCCGGTGCTGAGAAAACCCGCCATATTGCGGAGTACAAAACCCACGCCAAAAAGTCTTTTGAAGATTTGGAAAAGAAGGGTGTGCAAGCATCCAAGCCAATGCACTGGGCGCAGATGCAAATCTATATGCTCGGCACTAAGATCGAACGTGCGCTGTACGTTGCCGTCTGCAAAAACGATGACCGCCTTTATACTGAGCGAGTGAAATATGATGCAGAAGCCGCCAAAAACTTACTAGATCGCGGACGACGCATTGCCACGACCGAACGCATCCCTGCGCCGATATCAACAGATGCAAGTTGGTATCAATGCAAGTTCTGTCCGGCGCATAGCTTCTGCCATAAGGAGCAACTAACCCAGCACGTTAATTGCCGCACTTGCGCTCAGTCTACGCCGGAGGGTGATGGCACATGGTCGTGCGCCAGATGGGAAAGCAAGAACATTCCCGGCGATTTTCAGAAGACCGGCTGCGATAGCCATGTGCTGCACCCTGATCTGGTGCCGTGGCCTGTAAAGGACAGCAACACGCCGCACGAAGCCGTGTATGAGATTAACGGCAAGGATATCCGCAACGGTGAAGGCGATGCTTATGTTTACAGCAGCAAGGAATTGATTGCTGGTGGCAAGGCTTGCGCTGATGACGGTGTGCAGCAGGTGCGGGAAGCCTTTCCCGGTGCGGAAGTTGTCGAGGTGCGGGATGCTTCGTGATTACCAGCGCCGCACCATTGACCAGCTTTACAAGTGGTTTGCGGATGGTCGTAAAGGCCATCCGTGCATTGAACTGCCGACCGGATCAGGCAAAAGCCATATCGTTGCTGCGCTCTGCAAAGAGGCAATTCAGACATGGCCGGAAACCCGCATCCTGATGCTGACGCACGTTAAAGAACTGATCGAACAGAACGCCGAGAAAATGCGCGATCATTGGCCGAACGCACCGCTGGGCATTTATTCGGCGGGTATGCGGCGGCGGGATATTGGCGAACCGATTACGTTTGCCGGTATTCAATCAGTGCGGAATAAAGCCGACCAGATCGGCCACGTTGATTTGGTGCTGATTGATGAATGTCATCTAGTAAGCCACAAGCAGGAAGGCGGCTACCGCAAGCTGATTGACGACCTTACATTAATTAACCCGGCGCTGCGGGTGATCGGCCTGACAGCCACGCCGTACAGGCTAGGCCACGGCTATATCACCGACGAGCCAGCGTTGTTTTCGGATATTATTGCGCCTGTCAGTATTGAAGAATTGATCTTTAAGAAACACCTCGCACCGCTGCGGTCCAAGCTGACAAATCACAAGTTATCTGTTGATGGCGTACACAAGCGCGGCGGCGAATATATTGAAAGCGAACTGCAAGCCGCCGTGGATACAGACGATCACAATGCGGCAACGGTGGATGAGGTTATCAGCTTGGCCGGTGATCGCCGGTCGTGGCTGTTTTTTTGTGCCGGTGTAAAACACGCCTATAACGTAGCTGATATTTTGAATGCTCGCGGCATTGTCGCCGCAACGATTACAGGCGAAACGCCAAAAGCAGAACGCGAGCGAATCATCGCCGGTTTTAAGTCTGGCGATATTCAGGCGCTGACAAACGCAAACGTTTTGACAACCGGGTTCGATCATCCTGACCTTGACCTGATTGCTATGCTGCGGCCAACGCTATCCACCGGCTTGTATGTGCAGATGGCTGGGCGCGGAATGCGACCCAAGAACCACACCGACCATTGCCTTGTGCTGGACTTTGCTGGTGTCGTGCAAACGCACGGCCCTATCACAGCGGTCAATCCTAAAAAGCCTTCAGGCAAAGGCGAAGGCGAAGCGCCGGTCAAAGCCTGTGAAAATTGTTTTGAACTTAATCACATATCCGCAAAGGAATGTGTTGCTTGCGGCGAACCATTCCCAGCGCCAAAACCAACCAAGCAAAAATTGCACGACGACGACATCATGGGTTTGGACACAACCGAGATGAACGTGACTGAATGGCAGTGGCGTCGGCATATAAGCCGCGCCAGTGGCAAGGAGATGCTGATGGTGACGTATTATGGCGCACTGTCAGACAAGCCGGTAAACGAGTACCTGACGGTGATGCACGACGGGTATGCCGGACAGAAGGCGCGGGTGTCGTTGGTCAAGATTGCCAGCAACGCGGGAGTACACGGCGTAACGCTTGATAACCAACTGGACGATGTAGCATTTGATCTGAACAAAGCCACGCCGCCCGCATTGATAAAATTTCGGCAGGATGGCAAATTTTATCGCGTGACAGATCGGAGATGGGGATGAAAACCGAACACGAAGAACAGCGCGAATTTGTAAAATGGATTCGTCAGACATACCCCGGCGTTCGCATATTTGCCATCCCCAACGGCGGGCAGCGGAGCCGCACCACAGGCGCGAAGCTGAAGGCGGAAGGCGTCAGCGCCGGGGTGCCTGATTTGTATATCCCTGCGTGGCGCTGCTGGGTTGAGATGAAGCGCGAGACGGGCGGCAAGATTTCGGCGGTGCAAAAAGATTGGCTGACATATTTGCAGAGCATTGGTGACAAGGTGATTGTCGGGCATGGCTGCAAAGACGCTCAAAATAAAATTAAACTTTTGTGCAAATAGGTGTTTACATCATCGTTGGACTAATGTATAAAATAGGGTAAGGGGCAACCGGATAGGCCGACCGCCCTAAACAAGGAGACTACGACATGGCTAATTTGAAAAAAGTGAACAAGGTAATCGCAGCGAACACCGACCTAGACATCCAAGCCGTGCGCGGCGACGGTTACGTCTACTTTGACGGAGAAGACGGGTTCGGCAAGATCGATTCCGTTTACGCGCACCCGGTGACTACGACGACCGATGAAATGACGCAATTTTGTCTGGAGGCCATTCACGGCGTTTATTTTGATATTTTCGGCGCGGTTGCCGAATGATCACCCGCCGGGGCTTCGGCCCCGGCCACAGGAGACCTGACATGACACGCAAGATACTCGAACAACTCTGCAACCTGTTCATATGGTGCAGCATCTTCGGCCTCACCATTTTCTCGCTGGTGGCGTTTGGCTGATGTTCAAATTAAAGCAGCAGGTTAGCGTAGTTCTGAACGATGGTTCAGAAATTACAGGACAAATTGTTGGCAGGACAATCCAAGAGGAACCCCGTTATGACGTAAAATTGCCAGACGGCTCCATCATTCAAAACGTTGCTTTGCATCTTGGCGACAACTCAAACTATCTGATCAATGCAATTGCGCCATGACAACAGAAGCAAGATTTACACCGGCACAAGTGAAGCTGATGTGCGATTTAATGGATGACCACGGACTAACAGCGCGGGAAGTAGGTGAGAAATTTGGCATCACTCGGAACGCGGTCATCGCGCTGCGGTATCGCGCAGGTCGCGCAAAGCCGAAACAACATGACCCGCTGATGGCAGGTAAGAATCAGATACCATCGAAGCCATGTCTGCGCTGCGGATCAAATGCACCGCGTGATCCGGTGCATCGCATTTGTGATAACTGTAAAAATTCAGATGTTTTTGGAGGGATGTATGGAGCGTATTGATTTTCTTTCTGTGCCAGATATTGATTGGGGCGGCAGCTTTGTCAAAACGGCGCAATCAAAACCTATCGCAATATCAGACAACAGTTTGCTGAGACGGCTATTAGAAGAAAACCCGAATATCAAAAAGGAACTTGAAAATGAAACAAGGTGATATTGTTTACGGCGAAAACAATCGGCAATGGAAGTTAGTGCTGGATAACGGTGAGGGACTTTGGCTTGCTCATGTTTGGACGCCAGAGTCCGCTCATATTCAAGGCATTAGCCCGCCGTTGCATATTGTAAACGAAAAATATATGACATTGACCGAACAGGATTTATCGGTAAAATGATGTTGTTAGTCTCTCCTGTTAAACTTAGCCCGGCATTCGTGCCGGGTTATTTTTTTGACCGCTTCCACGTTAGGAAGTCCGCGCCCTCCTCAAGGTCGGCGAACGCACTAATCCGCTTGACCGCGCTGCCTTCCTCCGGGTCTATCACGAACAGGATTGTCGAACCGTACTCGTCGCGGTGGAAATTGTGCCGGGTTGCATACTCGTCAATCCATTTGTAGCCACGGGCGCGGGCTTGCCAGACGACACGACCGTCATCCAGTTCTTCATGCGTCAGCCCCCATGTGTGATGATGCCCGGCCACATAAATATCTGCATCCTCATCGAATAGCGCCGCACGTTTTTGTCCGTGCAGTCTGTTATAGATCGACGTGCCTTTATGGTTATGCGCCGCGTCAATCCTAACCTCACCGCCGCTGGGGAACCTCAGCTTGAATTTAGCCCGCCAATCGATCATCGGTATCTGCGCTACGTTCACCGTTTTTAGAAACGTCGAGAACTCACCGTGCATCGTATCGTGGTTGCCGTGCAGCCAGACCACCCACGGCACACCAGCATCACGTAGGAACCACCGAGCCAGCTTGCGTTCTGTCGGCTTGCTAATGTCATCCTCGGCGTAGAGGTAGATCATCCTGCCCCAGTTGTCAGCAGTGTCTCCGATGTTGACCGCCATCATGCCCTCGGTCTGCGACATGATCTCGATGTCGCGCCGCAGCAACGGTATATTACAATGCGTACCCAGATGCGGATCACCGACGACGGCCAGCCCAACCGGACCATCAATGCGGACGTTCACATCGAACCAAGTTTTTGCATCCTCGTTCGCCAGCTTCTTTTCAAACCGGCGAGACAGGTGGTCAAGTATTGCATCAACTTCAATATCTTCGTCGGGGAAAACAGGCAGATCAAAAACCGGCTTGTCTTGCGGTTCACTTGCTGGCTTGTATTGCTCCCAATCGATCTTGCGATACATACGCTCAGCGGCTTGTCGTTTGGATGACCCGCTGCTGCGTGGGATATTCAGTTCATTGGTTGCCTCGGCCAGTGCGCCATTTAATCCCTGCACAGTTGTCCCCATTGGGGGATAGCCTTCACGCAATTTCTGCTCAACCAGTTCGACAAACTTTTTGGCGTCGGCTTTAGATATTCCGGGATTAGCCATCTATGCTCTCCAGCCGCCTAGCGTGGCGTTCTGTGCGGTTTGTGGTCTGCCGGTACAGGTTGCTGTCCCGAAGCTGTGCTGCCGCCTCAGACCAATCTTTAGCCTCAACAGCGGCATGGTGTAGCTTGAACTTTTGGTATCGTGGCAACCCTAGCTGGAAGCACAGAGAAGCGATAACAATCCGCGCCGCGTCCGGCAGGTCGTCAAAGTCTGGATGCAGCCACCGCGCATCCTTCAGCGCAATACCGACATCCTGATTGTACAATTGCGTGACACGCGCTTCGCTTATCTCCGTGCCGATGGGCCATGCGTATTCGCGGTCAGATTCGATAATCAGATGCCCGATGCCGCACGTCGGATTGCCGAGATGGTCTTCGTAAATTTCATGCACGATGCCCTCGTCCGCTTCCAGCGTCAGGCGTAGGCTTTCCTCAAACGTCATCGGCCCTGCCCTCGGTACTTCTTCCACGACCTGCGCTTGTTCTTATTCGACGGCTTGCTGTTAGGCCCGTTACCGATGCTGGTGCGGTGCTTTATTTTCAGCGGTTGCCATTCAGAAACGCCGACGCCATTGGATTTCGTAGCCATTATTTGCTGACCTGTTTAATTTTCTCCACGGTCCTTAATCCCCCGAGACCTAAAAGCCCCATCAACACTGGCATCATCTGTGACATGTCAAGCGTCGGCAGTTCCACGAGATGTCCTGTCTGCGCCAACACAAACGATGCAAGCGGGAACACAATAAAGTTAAGCCCCATTGCGCCCCCGCACATCCAACCGATAGCTGGACGCCATCCGCTTACAAACACAGAACGGCTTGCCGCTTCAACTTTGTTTATCTCTAGTTGAGCAAGGTCAATCTTTGCGAGGTGCATCGTTAGTTGCGCCTCAATCTCACGCTCCGCAGCGGCTCGCTTCTCTTTGTCCTCCGGGAGGAATCTTCCCGCCACATCCATCACAGACGGTAGTACAGCCGATAATAGACCTATCATTTTGCAACCCTTTCGTTTGCCACAGGCGGATGGACGCCGTTGTGGATTTTATGCATCCGCGATGCCTCGTCTTTCAGGTAAGCAATGTCTGACAGCATGGTTGCGGTTTGCATATTGCGGCGCTCCAACACATCAGGCGCGTTCATCTTGGCGAGGATGTCAAGGCGCTGTTTAACCACGGCCTCTCCATTGTCGAGCAGATCAATGCGCTGATCGATTTTGCGTATCCGCCCTTCTATGTCGCGCAGAGTTTCTTGAATTACGCGGATTGACATCTTGCCTACGGCTGCTGCTCCAGCCACGGAGAATAGGATGCCACCTACTGTAATAATAAGGCGAAGGTCTATCGCGCCGTCCATCTATTTTCTAAACGCGGCGAACAGCAGCGCAGCCATAACAACGCTTAAAATCATAATTTCACCGTAGCTTAACATTACTGCTTGCGACATTTCTCGATCCACCTTTGCACTGTTTCGGTTTCATAGATGCGGATGATCGACCAGATCAAGGACGCCAAAGCCGCCGCAGCAGGAAGCCATTCGACCAGCGTGGCAAGCACGACTGTGATGCTGCTTACGTCGATGATGGTTTTGGCGTGATCGTCCATCAATCAAGTTCCGGCCAGTCGTACAGGATGCCAGACTTCGTGGTGCTGCCATCATCTTCCAGCGTATACATCAGGAACAGCGCAGCTACCGCATCAGTATCAGCAGCGTCAGTGATAGCCGTTTCCATCTCGGTGGCTTTGGACCGGATTGCGGCACGGTAGGTTGCAATGTTCGCCGGGATTGCATCTCCAGTGTCAGCGTTGCGGATCACGGCCCAGTCAGTCCCAGCAAGAAGTGCGCCCTGCTGCGTCTTGACCTCTGTGATCAGGTTCGACTTGACGCCCTTAGTCACCACCTGCACACCGTCGTCGTCCAGCAGAGGATCGCCGTTCTCGTCTACCTCGTCTACGTCGTCCAGCGCCTTGGCTGTACTGGTAACCGTGCCGTCATCGTTGTAGCCCCAGTTGTACAACCGGCTATCAGGATGCGGCTGCTGCACGATCTCGGTGATGCCTAGTTCTGCCTTACGCTCGGCGCTGTAGGTGTGCCAGCTTGCTGGGTGCGTGACGCCGGTCTGATCGGTCCACGCTTTGCCGGGTCGAATGGTCTGCCCGTGGCAGCATTTGAAAATTGATGTCATTTATTTATCCTTATCTTGCTGTAGCTGGTGCTGCGCCGTCACCGCCGAATGGATGTTCTGCGAAGGCCATGTAGATGTATGGTGCGCCAGATGCGTTCATTCCGCCGTTAGCTTGTCGCAACTTGAATCCATTGCTCAAAAAATCCAAATTGTTGTCACTTGTCAGTATGCTTTCTGCGTTGCTGCTGTTTGGCTCTAACTTGTGATCAGCAACATTATATGGATCACGTTGCGTGTCATACATTTGCCATTCTTGGGTGGTATTAGTTCTTTTTAGTATAACAAAAGCAGGTTTGAAGCCGGTGTAAACAAAAGTCCCATCTGTCGATCCATTGCCCGTGTAAGTTCCGAGACTGCTATAGCCGGGAATTTCTGCAAAGCAGTACATCACATACGTACTGCTGCTTGCGTTAACACTAGCGTTTGTTCCTATTGACACAACGCTGCTGGTCGGCACAGTGCTGTTCCAGATAGCGGCAACGCTGGCCTGTCCATCTGTATTTTCCAAATTCAGAAAATAGCTTCCGTTGGTCAGTCCGGTGTGCCAGACACGCCAACTTTCAGAACTGTTGCGCCGTTTGACAATGACCATTTTTGGAGCAACACCCAGCCCATGCCCAACCGTAGCGTTTGATCCTGTGCCGGTGTACGTGCTGATACTAAACCCGGCGGTCGTGTTAGCAGATGTCGCAGTTGTGTTGATGCTGCCATCTTCGTTACTGCTGCCAGCGCCGTTGGCTTTCCACTGCCACCCAACGTAGGTTGCTGAACTGGTGTTGTATGAACCATCAGTGCCAACGGTGAAACCAGCAGAGTCAAAAGCAGTCAGCCCCTGTGCAACTGTTTCTTCAGCACTACTATCGTTTGTATTTATTTCTTTGGTAACACCTCTTAGTACATCAGTTACCACATGTTCCGTTGCGCCAGATCGTCCTTTGATCCAGACCCAATCAGGCTGGAATGTCGAGTTACCCGACTGAGTAACGGCTAGGGACGAACCTGTACCCGTATAAAGCGTAGGCTGAAAATACGCTGACCCATCTGTGATCGATGGTATGGGAAGGTTGGCGGTGTTTACTGCTTTGTACCCAGCAGGAGGCGTCGTTCCCCAATCGGCTTCAGCAAACTGTGCCGTCCATGCAGCTTGTGTGCCGCTACCAGCAGCGTAAAGGACAACAGGGTAAAAGTCACCGGTTAGGCCAGTAATTGCAGCGCCGGTAGATGCCGTTGACGGGTCACCACTGTTCTGAACTACACCGTCGATGCTGAACCACAATGCACCACCTTTGAGATAGACGCCGATAACTTTGTTTGCTGTACCAGACCACGTACTGCCATAGGCACTAGTACTGCCCTGATTGTTCAAATTACCAGACCAGCCTTCATAATAGTAACGGTTGGTTTCGATGGAAGATAGGCTAGTAGCTGCCCCAATCTGGCTTGTTTGACTTGCAAGAACAATCCCAACACCCGGATATGTTGCAGCGGTGGTGACTTTCATCTCCCAGTACCAGCCGTTGCTATCCGTAGCATCAACAGCCATCGTGCCTAGAGCAGCTGCGTCAGCGCCAGTGCTAGTAACAAGATTACCGTCGCTGAGAGTGTATGTGTCGATCCAGAGTGGGTTAAACGTGCAATGGTTATTCGTCGGCGTATCCAGCATCTGGTCTGTGGTGGCTAGTCCGCTGCTGGTGAAATCATTGCCGTTACCGCTTACGTCTTTACCCAGATCAGAACTGTCGGCAAAGTCGAGATGGAAGCCATTGCTGCCATAGCTACCTGTGTATGCCTTCGGTATCCACACGCCATCGTCGTTGTATTCACCTAGATCGGTTGGTGCTAGCGCAGTGCCATCGACAAAGTGCATTTCTGCACAGTAGCCTTCAAATTCCCTGCCCGGAAAGCCCGCCTGATCGAAAAGTTGAAATGTTCCGGCTTGATTTGTTCCGCTGTCTACGTTTGCAGCCGCAACAGTACCGCCGCTTTTTAAATTACTGTCTACGCTGACGCCGTTGACATAACGCCTTGCCCGTGGCGTTGTACCACCGTCCGTATCCCAAACGCACATATAATGCGACCACGCTGATGGGTCTCTATACATAATGGTTGTCGCCTGATCTTCACGCCAAGCCCCACCGCTACGTTCAGCCCAATACCAATCGTCGTCGCCGCCTGAAATAGACGAATGAAAACGAAAAATTGACCGATTATCTCCGTTTACATATGTGCCGCCGACGTTGAAACCAAGACCCCCATTAGTTCCAAAAGTGCTGCGTTTAAGCCAAAACGAAAAAGTCCATGTTCGCAGATTGCCATCCGAAGATACCGTGCGGGACATATCGCCAGTGCCGTCTAGGCGTAAAGAATTTCCAATCTCGTAGGCAGCGCCGCCAGCCGCTTTGGATGTGCCTTGGATGATCGACATTAAGCAAACACCGCACTGGTAACGACATAGGCATTGGTGCCGTCGTCGTAGTAACTGAGCCAATATGTGCCAGCGGTGGAGATCGTCGTTGCCAGATTAGCATCGCCCTTGGTCGTTGCCGCCAAGCTGATCGCGTGACCGCCGCTGTTAATCAGCAGGATGTTGCCTGACTGTCCAGCGGTGTGGTTTGTAAACGTCAACGCACCTGCGCCGCTAGGCGTACATTTGAAGTTATTGGTTCCGGTGTCGCCGATATCAAAAGACAAGTCATTGTCCGTGGTGATCGTGCCACGCTGGCTCACGGTGAACGTCTGCGCCGCATCGGTCACAGCGTTGTCAGCATCGAATGCCTGAACGTCCGTGCCGATAGCCACGCCCAAGTTTGTTCTGGAAGTTGCAGCTGACGCAACATCGGACAGGTTGTTCGCCGCAACCAACAGACCAGCCGCACTGATCGCAGCTACCTGCCACGCGCTGCCGTTGTAGACCTTCAACTCATTTGACGTGGTGTTGAAGTAGAGGTCTCCGGCCTGAAGCGCGGAGGTGTCAGCCCGCTGCGTCGGGTCAGACGCGGAGGGGCCAATGTATACGTCAGCGAAGTTAGTAACGTCGGTGACGTTGGCGGCCACCGTCGTAACGTCCGCGCTGATCCCAGCGACCGTTGCAATATCGGTGCTGTCGGCGGCCACTGTCGTAACATCGCTTGCAATACCTGCGGTCGTCGTCACGTCGCTGCTAATCCCTGCAACGGTCGTAGTGTTGGCTGATATCCCGGCAACCGTGGTGACGTTTGAAGATATATTCGCGACGGTCGTGACGTTCGCGGACACGCCAGCGACTGTATTAATGTTCGTAGCGTTTGCGGCGACGGCATTGATGTTCGTCTGGTCACCCGACGTGGGCGTTGTCCGCACCCAAGCCGACCCGGTGTAGACCATCATCACATTGTTTGATGTGTTAAAATACAGCGCACCCGTTAGCAATGCGTCGCCATCATTGTCGGTTGATGGGTCGGAAGATTTCTGCCCAAGGTAACGATCATCAAAATTGTCATAGCTAGTTGCCGCAGCCGCCGCGCTACTAGCTGATGCCGTTGCACTGTTTAAAGCATTGGTTGCGTATGTCTGGGCGCTGCTAATTTCCGCTGCTGTTGGCCCAACAATAAAACCATCGGCGCTTTCGTTGATAACTAGCGCCGTGTTGGCGGTAATAGTGGTTGGCAACGTCGGGTCAAAACTGCCGGTGTAACCGTCAGGAAGCTGCGCTGTGCGACCTAGCGCCCGCTGCTGCTCCTGATTTACAGCCGTCAGCCGGTCAAGGGCTTCTTCGTGACTTTCGGCTGGAAATGGATCGTTCTCAACGTAATCCGTTTCTTGCGTCTGCGTAGTAGTCCGGTTAATTACCCACTTAACCGTGCTGGCTGGGGCAACTGCCGCAGTTACCGTGCCGGTTGCACCGTTACCACCGGAAACCGTAAAGTCAGAACCGTTTGATTTGACACTTTCAGCGCCGGTTGCAATAACAACTTCAACAACCTCAATCTCGGCGCTAGTGCCGGTTCCGAAGAACACATAATTGACCGCAAACTCAGTCGTGCTGCCGTTTCCGGTGTAGGAAACCGTATTAGTGGTGCTGGAAATCGTCATTGTGCGGTTCCTTCGTTCACTGGCTCAGTATAGCCCGTATATGATCTAATGGCTTTATAATATTGACGCAGTTCTTCTTGTATCTCAGGCTCCGCCTGACCAATCGCCACCAACCTAGCAACGTGGGCGGATACGTCTTTGCTTATTTGACTAGCCGGTGTTGATAGCCATTTGACAAAAGCAGGGTTGGTCATAAGTTTTGCTGCGCCAATCGGTGCAAGAACGCTTCCGGTGACCATTGCAGCAGCCACACCGGGCTGACCAGTCAATACTTTCTCCGCTGCTCCTGTTAAAGACCCCCAGAACACCATCTGGTCAAGAGCGCCAGCGGTGTTGGAAAAGTTCGTGTAGCGTTTTACCTCTTTAAGCGCCCCGACAACATCAACTAAATTCATTAAATCTTTAGACACCCCAGCAAACTGAGTGCCGCCGAAAAGTGCCTCCATTCCTTCGGGGCCATTTTTTTTGATTTGAGACAGATTCTTCATAAACGTCGCAACGCTAAACTCCGCGACATCGCCAACCTGCGCCCCAGCATTTTCACGACCAAGGTTATAAAGGGCGGAACTAGCAACATCTCCCCATTCGTCTGGCGTAAAGTTTTCGCGCAATCGCTGGAGCGCCTTAATGCCCTCTTTCCCCATGCCTTTTGCGGAAGTCATGATGTAGTCATAAGCCTGATTGTCAGCATCAAAACTTCTGATTTTGTCAAAAGTTTTCTGCGCCGTATCCGCAAAAATAGCGCGCTCTGTGTCAATGACCTTTAGCTTTGCACCCAATTTAGGATTAACACTATTCGCGGCAACAGCAAGGTCATCAGTGATTCCCTTATAAATATCATCCACCATGCGATCATAATCGCCTTGGGTACCTGATATCTTTTTGCTTCTAATCAGCCGAAGTTGTGTTCTTAAATCTCTCAACTGCTGGAATGTCATATTGCCTGTTTCAGCAAATTTGCTTAACGCATCATATTTTTTAACTAACGCCAACAACTGACCTGTAGGCTGTGCGTCTGCTGGAAGTTCTGCAAGTTGACGAAGAACTGGTTGCAATGCCGCATTTACAGAAGTCATTTCGGTGACAACTGTATCTGCGCCAATTTCGTCAAATACCTCATCATATTTTTTCGAGAAACCATCTCTAATGCGCTTTTCAGCGGCTTCAACAGATGATTTCAGTGCCGCACCGGCCTCATTAGGTGTTCGCACTTGTCCCATTTTAGATGCAATACCGCGCAAGGCGTCATTCAATTGAACAACAACTTTCTCAGCCTGTTTTTGCATAATGGGAGCTGCGGCCATACGTTGCTCAAGTCCAGCGCCCATCCGTCCAAGCATACCTTTACGACCAATTGCAGCGCTGACCGGCTCAATCCCAAGAGATTCAAACTTTGCAATCAAATCAGAAGCCGCGTTACGGACTGTGGGCGAAACTCCTGTCAAAACACGTTTACCGGCTTCGGCCAGCATTCTCCCACCCTTTTCGCCGCTAACAGTTAGAACAGCACGGGTTCCGCTTTCCGTAAATTCACCAGCAATAGTTTTTGGCGCTCTTACGCGGCCACCAAAAATGCCCGTCAAGGTGTCAAATGCCCTCGCTGAAAACTCAGTGCCAGCAACTAGTCCGCCATAAGTTCCCGGTCCCGGACCAGCCAATACAGTCCCGCCAAGACCACCGAGCGTTCCGCCAACAATTTCAAAACCTGTTTTGGTAAGACTAGCGACATCTCCTAAATCTAGTCCCGGCGGGTTGTATAGCGTAAATTTTTTGGTGTCTGGGTCAAAAAACAGGAAATTGTCTTCACCGTACGGAACTGTTCCGGGGTAATATTTGTTTAATGTTGCCAGCTTTTCGTCCGTGGTTTCCAGCTCTCCGACCATAGCTCTAACCAAACCCGGCGCACCGCTTTCGCTGTCAATGTTTTCCCGTTCCCAAGACTTGTCCGTCTGTGCCTTTTTGGCTGCGTATGCTGGGGTGCTTTCGTATTTAGTAATAATTTGATCAAGTTCTTCTTGAGTCACATCAGCCGGAAGTTTGAACCTTTGCCCTTCATATTCAAATATCTTCACTTGTGGCACTGCGGTTGGTGCAACAGGCGCTGGCTCTACAGGCGAGGGTTC
>Ga0213862_10000090_pt1 | contig 34671 bp, 37 predicted proteins | sample PICome_7_FD_160092 | JGI IMG/M metagenome (GOLD analysis project Ga0213862, IMG submission 160092) | Coastal seawater microbial communities near Pivers Island, North Carolina, United States - PICO266 | ecosystem: Environmental > Aquatic > Marine > Coastal | place: USA: North Carolina... | reverse complement strand
TGTGCATACATAACATAAAACATGACTGCGAAAACAAGTACACCAGTAATAGTGACTATCCAAAAAACTAGCATATGAATATCGTAAATTGAATTACTTACAGAGGTAACACCTCTAGGCATATTTACGGCCCAATTACCGGCTTCTTCTGCTAAAGCACCAGCTGAAATCGCTAGTGATACAACAGGGGCGAATATAAGCGTGAAAAGCATTTTTGCTCTTCTTAACATTACCCTATCTCCAAAAAGTTGTTGTTTAAGTTTTTAGCTTATTTAGTAAATAAACTGGTTAATCTTCTTTTTTTAAAAAAAATTAGACGGCACTATATCAAACTTTGGCTATTGTCCTCTAGTATTTATAGTCAATCTTCTTAGGAAATTTGCTAAATTAATCATAATATTCAATATAAATGTTCTTAATATTAAACTGTAAATCATAAATAATGTTGATATTGAAAATTAACCACATTAAAAATTTTACTCGCAAGAAAATTTTTAATGTATATTTTTAGGGTCAATAAGAGTTACTGTTTGTGTTTCAGCTAATTTTTCTTCTTTGCTTACATTTACCCTGGTTTCTAGTTCTTTCGGGTCACTTTGTAAAAGCATCTTGTCATTAAAGCCACATTTAACACACTGTCGAAAATCTTGACCGCTTTCATTATAAATTGTTAGTTTGTCCATCTCACTACATTTTGGACATACTGCCCCAGCAATAAAACGTTTTTTTGCCTTATATTTGAACATTTCGGGGTCTCATTTAATAAATTTTACCTTTAATTGATATTATTTATTTTAACAAATATAAAGTCTTTTTTCATGCATTATCATCGAAAAAACTTGAGCCTTTATTTTGTAAGGCTATTATAAAACGATCTTTGAATAACTGTGGAGATGAAATGATAAAAAATATCAGGCCCTATAAAAACATAAAGCCTATATTCGGCAAAAAGGTATACGTAGATGATGCAGCTATTATAATCGGAAATGTGACATTAGGTGATGATGTTTCGGTTTGGCCTGGAGCTGTTATACGTGGTGATATGCATGAAATTAGGATTGGCTGCCGTACAAATATTCAAGATAATGCGGTTCTTCATATTACTCATGCAAGCTCCTTTAACCCTGAAGGGTGGCCACTTATTATAGGGGAGGATGTTGTTGTTGGACATGGTGCAATATTACATGGTTGTAGTTTGGGTAATAGAATTTTAGTTGGCAATGGAGTTATCATTAATGACGGTGCAGTAGTGCAAAATGAAGTGCTCATAGGCGCCGGAACAGTAGTTCCTCCCGGAAAAATACTAGAAAGTGGAAATCTGTATGTTGGAAGCCCGTCTAGAGTCTCAAGAAAAATTACAAAAAAGGAAAAAGATTTTTTCGTTTACTCACCTGCAAACTATGTTAGTTTAAAAAATGAATATCTCAAGGACGCACAATCACAATTATAAGGGTGATAATTGTTTTTTCAGCATTGAAATTACCGCTCTTGTTTGCGGTCTAACCCCCCTCCATACGTAAAATGACTCTGCAGCCTGTTCAACTAACATACCTAAACCGTCTGATATCTGAGCGGCGCCATTATTTTTCGCCCATTCTAAAAATATAGATTGTTGGCTACCGTACATCATCTCGTAACAAACTGCATTTTTTGACAACAAACCTCTCGGTAAGGGTGGAATTTTATTTGATAGAGTGGCACTTGTGCCATTAATTACAACATCAAACTGCTGGCCATCAAGCATTTGGTAATCGCAACCGAGCAGATTACCCATATTAGCGAAATTTTTAGAAAGTTTTAGTGCTTTTTCAATAGTACGATTAACAATAACTACATTCTGAGGAAGAAGTTCCAGTATTGGCTGCAATATGCCTCTAACTGCCCCTCCTGCCCCAAGCACAAGAACTTTTTTTCCATTAATTGCCCAGCCAAGATTGTCAACAATATCCCGGGTAATTCCAATACCGTCTGTAGTATCCCCTTGAATTTTTCCGTCATAACTAACGCTAAGAGTGTTTACTGCTCCAGCTATTTTAGCCCGCTGTGTAAGCTTTTCTGCGAAATTGTATGCATTAAGTTTAAATGGCACAGTAATATTTAAACCTTTACCTCCAGATTTAAAAAATTTTTGCGCCTCCTTTTCAAACTCACCCATATCAATATGTTGTCTTTTATAAGAGATCTTTTCATCGTTAGCCTTCGCAAAGGCAGTGTGAATATCTGGAGATTTGCTATGTTCAACTGGATTTCCAAAGACTGCGTAATTATCAAGCATAACCCATGAACCTCTTGTATAGCCTAGCATGATCTGAAGATTTGTCTTCAGAAATTAAACCTTATATCCAGTCTTGTGGACGAAGGTACTTATCGTACAGTTCTGCCTCCGGAGATCCTCTAGTTGGATTCCAATCATAGTTCCACTCTACAGTTGGAGGTAAAGACATAAGTATAGACTCAACCCTACCTCCAGTCTGTAAACCGAATAAGGTGCCTCTATCATAAACTAAATTGAATTCAACATACCTACCTCTTCTATAAAGTTGAAATTTTTTCTCCCTTTCACCCCATGGGGTTGACTTCCTTTTACGAACGATTGGTAAATAGGCGTTTACGAAACTGTCACCTATCGAAGACATCAAATTAAAGCTTCTATCAAAACCATACTCATTCAAATCATCAAAAAATAAACCTCCTATACCTCTCGGTTCGTTACGGTGTTTAAGGAAAAAATACTCGTCACATTGTTTTTTTAGGCTAGGATATATATTCTCACCGAACGGTAGGCAAGCATTTCTTGCAATTTGATGCCAATGCTTACAATCAGATTCGTTCGCATAGTACGGAGTTAAATCGTAACCCCCGCCAAACCACCACACAGGATCCTTTCCAGACTTCTCTGCAACAAAAAAACGTACATTTAAATGCGCGGTCGGCACATATGGGTTGTGTGGATGCATAACTACTGAGATTCCCATAGCCTCGAATGACCTTCCCCGTAATTCTGGTCTAGATGTTGTAGCTGACGGGGGTAGTTCATCCCCATGAACATGTGAGAAATTAACACCGCCCTTCTCAAAAATTCTGCCATTAGTAATTATTCGACTTGAGCCACCTCCGCCTTCAGCTCTAGTCCATTTATCTACTTGAAATTTGGACTTCTCGTCTTCAGCTTCTATAGATTTACAAATTGAATTTTGTAGATTTAAAAGATATTGTTTTACATGTAGTTTTTCTTTCATAAAGTTGATACCAGTAGACAGCACCAAACAATAAGCGGCGCCATAAATAGCTTAGTGCATTTAACTATTAACCTGAACGTAAAATCTTACCAGTTTTAAGATTTTTAATCGGGGTTGGATTAGAAAGCTCTCCGAGTAAACCCGGTACTACATAATCTAGTTGTTGATCAAAATAAGTGTTTATCTCAGACATATTTTTTGCAGGCGGCAATCCACTGGGATTTGCTGATGTCGAAACTAGTGGGCCGCCAAAAGCACTACATAAGTTAGATGCAATGGGATGGTCAGTTACACGGACAGCTAGAGTGTTATTTATTCCAGTAATCCAACTGGGTGCATGATTGTTATCTGGTATTAACCATGTCTGAGGTCCAGGCCAACTTTGTTTTAATTCAGTCATCTCTGCTACCGATAAACCTAATAAAAAAGGATTTAATTGCTCTATATCTTTAGCTATCAGGATCAATCCCTTGCTACGTTTTCGTAACTTCATTGCTAATATCCGCTCGACAGCTATCTCAGAAAAAGGATCACATCCAAGCCCCCATACGGCCTCTGTGGGATACGCAATAACTCCATCCGTCTGAAGTACTTCCAAAATTTTTCTAGTATCTGATGAATCAGGGAAAGACTTCATCATTGCTGATTGTTTAATTTCTCTTGCAAATGAGCATCTTTTTCAATAATAGTTAAAGCATTCTTCTCGCGCTCGTTGATGAGAGCTTTATGAATCTTAGTATCTGAAGTAGCGATGATTTGCATTGCAAGGTAAGCAGCATTTTTGGCTCCGGCTTTTCCAATTGCAACGGTAGCGACAGGTATGCCACCAGGCATTTGAACTGTTGAAAGCAAAGCATCTAGGCCATCCATAGAAGCGTTAATTGGAACCCCGATAACAGGTCGAAGAGTTGTTGCTGCTACAGCACCTGCCAAGTGTGCAGCCATACCTGCTGCACAAATAAAAGCTGCGCAACCTTCATGATCACAATCTTTTACAAACTTGTGTGTAGCTTCAGGAGTTCGATGCGCAGAAGTAATTTTGACTTTAAAAGGTACCTCGAACTGTCTTAAAATATCAATACATGATTCCATTACTGGTAAATCAGAATCAGAACCCATAAGAATTGCGACAAACGTCTTACTCATTGTGTATAATTCCTTTTTAATTATAAAAGCATATGTTAGCAGTGGTTAATACCTAATGGCTAGATACTCGTTAAAAATATCATGTCTTTATTGAATATTCTTAAATTTCCTGATTCGCGTCTTCGAACAGTAGCTGAGCCTGTCGATAATATAACCGGTGCAACTAGAAAATTGATTGAAGATATGCTCGAAACTATGTATGAAGCTGAGGGTATAGGTTTAGCAGCAACACAAGTCAATGTTCATAAGCGTATTATAGTGATTGATATAGATAAAAGTGATAAAAATCCAATTATTCTCGTTAACCCAATTCTTGAAATATTGGACGACTCAATTAGCCCGACTGAAGAGGGATGTTTATCTGTGCCTGAATTTACAGAAATTGTTGATCGGCCTCAAAATATTCGAGTAACCGCTCTTGATAAAAGAGGTCAATCGTTTGATTTTGAACCAAGAGGTTTACTTGCTGTATGTGTTCAACACGAGATTGACCATCTTAATGGTAAATTATTCGTAGACTATTTATCTCCACTGAAACAGACACGACTCAAGAAAAAGCTACAAAAAAAACTGCGCTATGATGATCGATAAATGCAATAGCTGAAACTGGTAGTCAGGAGGGTTTGTTAAATTGCGTATAGTATTTGCTGGTACTCCTGAATTTGCTGCTAAACATTTGTATGCGTTAATTTTCGAAAACTCTACTCATGAGGTAGTTGCCGTTTATACCCAACCTGATCGACCATCGGGTCGGGGTAAGAAAATGGCCTCTAGTCCAGTAAAGATTTTAGCTGAAAAGGCTAACTTACCATTGTATCAACCTGAAAACTTTAAATCTGATGAAGATAGATTAATCCTTTCAAACCATAGACCTGATTTAATGATAGTGGTTGCTTACGGCTTACTTTTACCTATAGAAATATTGAATATACCCAAATACGGTTGTATCAACGTTCATGCCTCACTTTTACCACGATGGCGTGGTGCTGCACCAATACAGAGAGCTATAGAGGCTGGAGATAACGAAACTGGAATAACTATGATGCAGATGGATGTTGGCTTAGACACAGGCGATATTTTAAGTACTATTAAATGTAATATCGAATCAAACGAGACTGGAGGATCTCTCGAAGCAAAATTGTCCAAGATAGGCCCTGCAAAACTTATTCATACATTAGAAAAAGTTGAGCAAAGAACTTTAACTCAAACTAAACAAGATCATGATCAATGTACTTATGCGAAAAAAATTAATAAAGAAGAAATGCTTATTGATTGGTTAAGACCGGCAGATTTATTATTTAAAAAAATATTAGCATTCAATCCCTATCAAGTTACCTATACTTATCTGAATGGAATACGAATAAAAATCTGGAGTGCAAAATTATCCTCTGACAAAAAAAAATTTACGCCTGGAACCATAATCGATGCCAGAAATGAGGGTATTCTAGTTAGTACAGGAATGGGAAGTATTTTATTAACTGAGCTACAGTTGCCTGGTAAAAGTCGATTAAACGTTTCGGAGCTACTTCGATCTAAATCTGGATTATTTGCACCTGGAAATATTTTTAGAGATATGGGTTAGATATAAATGGATCCTAGAATTGCTACAATTCATATAATTACTGGCATACTTCAGGGTTCTGGTTCACTAAGTAAATTAGTTCCAAAATATATTACAAAAGTTACTGAAACTGACCGAGCTTTGGTACAAGAGTTAAGCTACGGTACATTGCGTTATTATCCAAAGTTGCAATTATGTCTAGATTTTTTGCTCAAAAAACCATTTAAACAAAAAGATAAAGATATTGAAGCGGCAATAGTGTGTGCAATATATCAAATCACAGAAACTCGTGTACCATCCCATGCCGCTGTAAATGAATCAGTAAAAGCATGCAGAGTTTTGAATAAGCCCTGGGCAACAAACCTTGTAAATGCTGTTTTACGTAGATTTCTACGCGAAAAAATAGAGCTAGAAAAAAAGCTAGTAAAAAACGTAGGCTATACTACTTCTCATCCGAAATGGTTGGTCGATCTATTGGAAGATGCTTGGCCGCAACAATTAGCCTCTTTAATTGAATCAAATAATACTAAACCACCAATGACCTTGAGGGTCAATATAAACCATAATAATCAAGGCGAATATCTAAGCTTGCTGAGAAGTAATAGAATCGATGCTTCAGCTACACTTACTAGCCCCGATGGAATAACCCTAAAAAAACCTTTGGATGTCTTCAGTCTACCTAATTTTTCAATAGGTGCAGTGAGTATTCAAGATGAAGCTGCTCAGTTTAGTGCACATTTGCTTGAGTTAATGCCAAAACAAAGAATTCTTGATGCTTGTTGTGCGCCAGGAGGAAAAACTGGTCATATTTTAGAATACATTAAAAGAAATTGTCTCGATAATAGCAATGTTATAAGTGTTGATATATCAAAGGAACGTTTAGATCGTGTGCAAGAAAATTTAGATCGCTTACAGCTACACACAAAACTTATTGCTTGCGATATATTTGAAACAAATATTTGGTGGGATAAAGTCCTTTTTGACCGAATATTATTAGACGCACCCTGTTCTGCTACAGGCGTAATTCGACGAAACCCAGATATCAAGACACTACGTAAGTCGAAAGATATCCAGAAACTTGCTATTTTGCAGTTAAAGCTTCTGAATACTGTATGGCCTACCTTAAGAAAAAACGGGCTTTTATTATATGCAACGTGTTCCATATTACCTCAAGAAAATGATATGGTAATTTCAAGATTTCTAGATTGTGCATCTGATGCAGCTGTTGAAAAAATAGAGCTTCGGGCTGGAATAGAAACTTCGCATGGAAGACAATTACTCCCATCAGTGAATGGGTATGATGGTTTTTACTATGCTCGACTCCGAAAACTCTAGATCTAATATAAAAAATAGTTAAAGATTAGTATATGTTATGACTATAAATAAAATAAGCAGCATAAAAACCCAATACAGATATAAAGTATGATAATAAATTTCCTCATTTCTAAGCATTAAAGGCTATCCATTATGAAAATAGTAATTGTTGGTGCTGGTAAAGTTGGAACTACTCTAGCGCAACACCTATCAGCCGAATCAAACGATATATCGGTGATAGACTGGAACGAAAAAAAATTACTAGATCTACAAAAACGTATTGATATAAGGGTAGTGTGCGGAATCGGATCTCACCCCGACATTCTCATAAAAGCGGGAATAGAAGATGCGGATATGATGGTAGCAGTTACGAAAAGTGACGAGCTTAATATCGTTGCCTGCCAAGTAGCGCACTCTTTATTTCGCACTGAAACAAAAATAGCACGTGTTAGAAGTACAAGCTATACATCAAAAAAATATCGTAGTCGATTATTCCATGATGATAATTTTCCAGTAGATTTTTTTATATCTCCAGAAAAAGTTGTAACAGACTATATTTGTCGACTTATTGCTAGACCAGGTGCACTTCAGGTTGTCGACTATGCTCATGGGCTAGCTCAATTAGTTGCGGTTAAGGTTGCCCAAGGTGGTCCACTATTGGGAAAAGAGCTGAGGGTTTTAGGTGAACACATGCCTAAAGCTGATGCTAGAGTAGCAGCGATTTTCCGAAAAGATCGCTCCATTATCCCTGAAGGGGATACTCTTATCGAAGAAGATGATGAAGTTTTTTTTATTGCTGCTAAGAAAAACATACGCAAAGTGATGGAAGAGCTTGGGCGTCTAGATAATCCTTATCGTCGAATAATTATCGCAGGTGGAGGTAATATAGGATTTCAAGTTGCTAAATCACTTGAAGAAGATTTAAGTGTTAAAATTATTGAATATTCAGAAGAAAGATGTGAGTTTATATCAGAGCACCTAAATAATACGATAGTATTGCATGGCTCTGCTGCTGATCAAGAAATATTGTTACAAGAAAATATAGATAAAACAGACGTATTTCTAGCTCTTACTAACGATGACGAAGTAAATATTATGTCCTCTTTGTTGGCAAAAAGACTTGGGGTCAGATCGGTTATGACATTAATTAATAATCCGGTTTATGCAAATTTAATTCAAGGTGGTGAAATTGATATAGCTATTTCTCCCCAACAAGCAACAACTAGCACCCTTCTGGCACATGTGAGGAGAGGAGACACCGTAAGTGCAAATTCTCTGAGAAGAGGAGCAGCTGAAGCTATGGAAATAGTTATTCATGGTGACTATAGGTCATCAAAAGTTGTAGGTAGAACTATAAGCGAGATAAAGTCACCTAAAGGGGTTACTGTTGCAGCCTTGGTAAGAGATGAAGAAGTTATAATCGCTCACCATGATACTGTCATAAAAAGCAATGATCATGCGATTATTTTTGTTGTGGATAAAGAAAAAACACGTGAAGTTGAACGGCTTTTCTCGGTTGGATTAAATTTTTTCTAATTGAAATATTAGATTATATAAAGCTATCTAGATAGCTTCGAATGCCTTAGGACAACTATAAAAGAATTATGAATTTTTCAATGATTTCAAAAGTTCTTGGCATACTGATGATGATATTCAGCCTAACTTTATTGCCCCCAATTTTTGTATCTTACGTTTTTGAAGAGGGTGCTCATCAGGACTTTTTGCTGTCTTTTGCCGTTATTTTTTCAATAGGCATGATTATGTGGCTGCCATTTAGCGCAAAAAAAACAGAGCTTCGTGCACGAGATGGCCTCTTAATAACCGTAATGTTTTGGCTGGAGTTAGGTATTGTAGGTGCTCTACCATTTTACCTAGCTGACTCTATAAATCTCACTGTTACAGATGCGATTTTCGAATCAATGTCAGGGCTTACCACTACTGGAGCAACCGCAATATCAGGTTTAGACTTGCTTCCAAAATCGATTCTTTATTATCGGCAACAGCTTCAGTGGCTAGGTGGCATAGGTATAGTCGTGATTGCTATTGCAGTAATGCCAATGCTTGGTGTTGGAGTAATCGAACTATATAGAGCTGGGGCAACAAGCGACAAGAAACTAACGCCAAGAATACAAGACACAGCAAAAGTTTTGTTTATTATCTATATGTGTCTGACTTTGTGCTGTCTTATCGCTTATTGGGTCGCAGGGATGACTTTTTTTGATGCAGTTTCACATAGCTTTTCCACTGTAGCAATTGGTGGTTTTTCAACTCATGATGCAAGTATGGGGTTTTTTAACGACACCCCAGCTATCATGATCATTTGTATAATTTTCATGGTTCTCTCTGGACTGAGTTTTGGGTTACATTATTATGCTTGGATAAGAAAATCACTAAAACATTATTTACATAATGAGGAAGCTAAACTCTATTTATCAATTCTTGTATTTGGGTCTGCTCTGGTAGTAATTTATTTATATTCTACAAATGTATATAGTCAAAGTGACAGTTTATACCATGGCGTTTTTCAATTTGTATCGATCATGACAACTACAGGATTTGTAACAAAAGCATATACGAGTTGGCCTAGTTTTTTACCATTTTTTCTAATTTTATGTTCTTTTTTCGGATCTTGCGCCGGATCAACGGGTGGTGGAATTAAAATAGGCAGGGTACTAATTATCGCAAAACAAATAATCTGTCATACGCAAAGATTCATCCATCCCAACGGTGTCTTTCGAATCAAAATTAAAAATAAGAATGTGCCTAACTCGTTTACTGACGGTGTCTGGGCTTTTTTTGGTATATATATAGCGATATTTTATTTAATGATTTTATTGTTAATGGCAACGGGTATAGATTATGAAAGCTCCTGGTCTGCCGCCGCAGCGTCTTTAAATAACCTGGGTCCTGGACTTGGAGTGGTTGCAGAGAACTATGCTAATATAAGTATCTTTGCAAAGTATGTTTTATGTTTTGGGATGATTCTAGGGCGTCTAGAAATATTTGTATGTCTTATATTGATAACGCCAATGTATTGGCGAAAGTAAAACTATAATAATTGGTTCATCTTTTGTAATTTTAATTCTTTATTTCTCTAGCTTGGTAGTAGGATTGCTCAGAAATCTTATGATATTTTTTTATTTGTTCTTTAAATGCTTCCTGTGACTCATAAACCTTCTTAAATACTGGGTCCTTGGCTACCATATCTTTTAAGACTTTTTGTGTAATATTTTTTAATTTAGATAATACTGGATCTGGAAGTTTTTTTAGCTGAACCCCATGAGTGTTTACTAACAGATCAAGTGCTTTTTGATTTCTAGCTGTGTATTCGTCAAGCATGTCTTGATTTATTGCCCGTGCAGCGACTTCGATTATAGCTTGCAAGTCTTGAGGTAAACTGTCGTATAACTGTTTATTTATTATCAGTTCCAAGGTGGGTCCAGGCTCCTGCCAACCCGGATAATAATAATATTTGGCTACTTGATGAAAACCAAGTGCTAGATCGTTATATGGTCCTACCCACTCTGTGGCGTCAATCACACCGGTTTGCATTGCAGTATATAGCTCTCCACCTGGAATATTGACTGTTTCGACACCCAGTTTGCTGATAACTTCACCGCCAATTCCGGGTATTCTCATCTTTAGCCCTTTTAAATCCTCAATGCTATTAATTTCTCGATTAAACCACCCAGCCATTTGTACTCCAGTATTTCCTGCCGCAAGTGGTACTAGATTGAATGGCTCATACAGCTCTCTCCATAATTCTATTCCGCCCCCGTAATGTAACCAGCTGTTCATTTCTTGCGCATTTAAACCAAATGGTACTGTGGTGAATAGGGCCGCCGTTTGTATCTTTCCTTTCCAATAATAGGCGGAGCCATGACCTATTTGTGCTGTGCCCTGGGATACAGCATCAAAGACTTCAAGTGCTGGAACAAGCTGACCAGCTCCATAAACTTTTATGAGCAAGCGCCCCCCACTCATTTTACCTACTAATTTCGAAAAATTTTCTGCGGCAAACCCTAACCCTGGTAAATTTTTTGGCCAAGTAGTTACCATTTTCCATTTATAAACCTTTTTCTCAAATACACTATCGGTTTTCTCTGATAATGCTCTATTCTCCGAGTCTCCGCATCCAGATAATGTAAAGGTACAAATTAATATTAAGGATAAATTTTTTAAAAAACATCTAATAAGCATTTTTGGTATCACTTCATTTAGTTAAAATTAGAAATCAAAATTTTTACAGAGCTTCAAGTTTAGCGTAAGACTGAACCAGCCACTTACTTCCATTATTAGAGAAATTTACTTGTATTCTTGCGTTAGGTCCATTGCCCTCAAAATTCAAAATGACCCCTTCACCAAAAACCTTATGTATTACCCTCTGCCCTAGCTTCAAACCAGTATCTGTTCCCTCGTCACTAAACTGACTAACAGATTTTTTTGCATAACTTGTAGGGCTTGTTATTTTGCCACCTAATCTAATTTCCTCTATATGCTCAGTAGGGATATCACGCACAAAGCGTGAGACAGTATTATAGCTTTCTGTACCGTATTGCTGACGAGACTCAGCAAATGTTAGGTATAGTTTTTTCATGGCACGAGTGATGCCTACATAAGCAAGTCGACGCTCTTCTTCGAGCCTTACTGGATCTTCGATTGACATTTTATGCGGAAAAAGGTTTTCTTCCATACCTGCCAAAAAAACAATAGAGAACTCTAAACCTTTTGATGAATGAAGTGTCATGAGCTGAACTGCATCCTCATTTTCACCTGCTTGTTTATCTCCGGCATCCAAAGCTGCTTGATCTAAAAACTGTGGTAATGCTGACTGTTCTGCATCGTCGGGCTCAAAAGCTCGGCATGCAACAACAAGCTCCTCCAGATTCTCAATCCGAGATTGCCCCCTATCACCTTTTTCTCGTCTATAAAAATCAATAAGGCCAGATTCAGTAACTACACTATCTGTTTGATCTGGTAAACTGAGATCGGAGAAATTTTTATCTAGCTTGTTGACTAGATCCATAAAAGCCTGCACAGCACTCAAAGCTCGCCCTGTGAAATTTTTACCGCTAATTGCTAATTTTACTGCATCCCACATAGATATGTTTTCACCACGAGCAAGCCCTCTCAATACCTCAATAGTTTTATCTCCTATTCCTCGTGTGGGCGTATTTACTATTCGTTCAAATGCTGCATCATCATTACGATTAACGACTAATCGTAAGTATGCTAAAGCGTTTCGTATTTCCTGTCTTTCGTAAAACTTCTGACCACCATAAATTCTATATGGAATTTGTGCACGCAATAGTGCCTCTTCTAGAACCCTTGATTGAGCATTAGAGCGATATAAAACTGATACCTCATCTCGCATACCACCATTTTTCACCCAGTCATCAATAGTTCCAGATATAAAGCGAGCTTCATCATGCTCATTAAACGAAGCATAGAGTGAGATCGGCTCTCCCTCGATCTCTTCTGTCCACAGATTCTTTCCCAATCGATCTGTATTATGAGAAATAACCGCATTAGCTGCAGATAAAATATTTTTAGTAGATCTATAATTCTGCTCAAGCCTTACTATGGTAGTTTCTGGATAGTCATGATTAAAATTTAAGATATTTTCAACTTTTGCACCACGCCAACCATAAATAGATTGATCATCGTCTCCCACTGCAGTAATCCTAACGCTATCGCCAGCAAGTAACCTTAACCAAGCATACTGAATAGCATTTGTATCCTGAAACTCATCTACTAAGATTTGATCAAAACGTTGCTGATAATGGCACAGTAAGGCTGGATTTTGTGACCATAGCTCATATGCGCGTAAAAGTAATTCGCCAAAATCAACCATACCTGATCTGACACACGTATCCTCATATGCAATATAAATTTGGGTCATAATGCGCTGGTAAGGATCATCTGCAGGTGGCATATTCTTTGATCGAAGCCCATCATCTTTTTGTTTATTTATAAAGCTTTGAGCTTGTCTGTAAGGCCATTTACTATCGTCGATACCAAGTAAACGGTAAACACGCTTTACGGTTCTGAGCTGATCGTCACTGTCTAAGATCTGAAAGTTTTGCGGCAAACCTGCATCTTTCCAATGTAGCTTCAACAGCCTGTGAGCAAGGCCGTGAAAAGTTCCTACCCACATGTTTGAAACGGAAGCTCCCAACATGTTTTCCAAACGGCCTCTCATTTCTTTAGCAGCTTTGTTAGTAAAGGTGACGCCCAAGATACTGTGTGGTGATATATTTTCAACTTGTACTAACCAAGCAATTCGATGAACTAGAACACGCGTCTTTCCGCTACCAGCACCAGCTAACACTAACAAATGTTTGTCAGTGCTTGATACTGCTTCTCTTTGCGCAGCATTTAGAGGGTCAAGTATAGATGTAACGTCCATATTATCGAATTTTAACAGATCCACAATCGAATGGGTCGATATTGAACACTTAAAGAACATTATTTATCCTTATATTGCTTCAATTACATTTTCTTATAATTTATCTACAATAGGTCTTTAAAAGAGGATTTGTTTATGAAACCTGCAGAGCTTACAAATACGATAAGCGAAAATTTTTCTCTCATGAGAAAATCTGAACGGAAAGTAGCTAAGTTTATTTTAGATAATTTAGCTGAGGTTATTCATATGAGAATCGTTGACTTAGCTGAGGCTGCAGAAGTTAGTGAGCCAACAGTAGTAAGATTCTGTAGAGCAATAAATTTCTCGGGTTTTCAGGGATTCAAACTGGCTCTTGCTCAACAGCTTGCATCGAGCCCAAGCCAAGGAAAAATCGCAGTAACAGAAACTGACTCTGTATCTGAATATACATTTAAGGTCTTTGACTCAACCGTCGACACCCTTTTAAAGGCTAGAGATTCAATAGATTTGCACATGCTTAATCTTGGTGTAGAAGCTCTTTGTTCCGCAAAAAGAGTAGAATTTTTTGGCTTTGGGGCCTCAGCAGCAGTTGCTTTTGATGCTCAACATAAATTTTTTAGGCTGCAAATTTCGACTGCTGCATATGCTGATCCGCATCTTCAAAACATGTCTGCGACATCAATGGGGCCTGGAGACGTTGTGGTCGCTATATCTCAATCCGGTAGAACGACCACACTAATCAATGCTATTGAAGAAGTAAAAAAGAGGGGAGCAATAGTAATAACGATTTCGCCTTCAGACACACCTATTGCTTTTGCTGGAACAATTCCTATTTGTATAGATGCCAAAGAAGATATTGAAATCTACACTCCTCTGTCCTCACGCATAGCCCATCTAGTGATTATTGATGTGCTAGCTATTGGTGTTGCTAAGCACAAAGGGGGTGATTTGCAAGAACATCTGCTAGATCTTCAGATTGGACTAGAGAGCTTACGAGCACCAATTAATAGTTAAATTTCAGTTCGATGTTTTTTTAGATAGTCATATGCTGCTTGTATTTCTTGTGACCTTTCTGTAGCAACTTTAATCATATCCTCCGGTAAACCTTGCCCCATTAATTTATCTGGATGATTTTGACTCATTAGCTTGCGGTAAGTTTTCTTTATTTCTTGGTCTGTTGATTCACTGGTTAAGCCAAGAGCCTTATACGCGTCAGATATGCTAGATTCACTTGTAGGACCATTCCCAGAAAAATGGCTTTGGTTAAAAATCATCTCCACGAAATTTTTAAATTCAGTTTGACTATAACCGAGCCGTACCGCAATTTTTTCTAAAAACTTTTCTTCAGATAAATCTAAATTGTTATCAGCCAACGCCATAACGATTAAGTACATCAGAAGTGCCTGTTTTAACTGAGAGGTCTGTCCGCATACCTGAAAAAATACGTCTAGTGTGCTTGAAATTTCATCGTCAGATGCTTCAGCTCCTCTTTTAAACTGCTGGATCGCAACCTGTCGGTGAGGTTCGGTCATTCCTATTTTTTTTATAAATTCCTCAGTATGACTAATTTCGTCTTTTGAAATATGGCCGTCAGCTTTAGCTAGTTTTCCCATTAAAACAAATGTTGTTTCTAAGAAAACTTTTTGACGCCGTGCGTTACCAAGAGGGTTTACACCACCAATTCCATAAACTCTTGCTCGATCAATACTACTGCCAATACAATAACCTAGAAAAGCACCGAATAAACCTAACAGCTGAAAACCTAGCAGTGCAAAAATAAATTTATACATAGTAATCCGCTCTTATGTTGTGGTTCGTTTATAATGTTCCATCATAACAGTTGAAAGATGCGCTAGAAAGAGGGCCAGCTTAGTATGACAGATACCGCAAGCAACTTATTTGTAATCTTTGGGAATCAATTATTTGATCCCAAAATACTAAAAGAATATGACTGCAAAATAGTATATATGGCGGAGGACTATGGGTTATGCACTTACGAAAAACACCATAAGCTTAAAATTTACCTATTTCTTTGTGCCATGAGAGAATATAGGGATGAATTACAGCTCAATGGTATAAAGGTACATTATCTAAAATTAGATCAACGAAAAAAAGATCTTCCTTATTCGGATTCTTTAAAAGAGTTTGTTATGAGTAATCAGATAAAAACGATAAATTTTTTTGAAATTGAAGATAAGCCACTAGAAGTTGAAATTGTTGCAAGGCTTGATAAAGAAAAAATAGCTTATAAAGTTCATCGTTCACCGATGTTTATGTTTTCAAGGCAAGAATTTCATGAGGCTGTTAAGGATAAGAAAAAATTCAGAATGTCGTCATTTTATCAACTCGGTAGAAAGAAATTCAATATTCTGTTGGATGAAAACAAAAAACCTATTGGTGGCAAGTGGTCGTTTGATGAGGATAATCGAAAAAAGATACCACCAAATACAACTATTCCAGAAATACCAAAAACCTCCCAGTCGATTCATCATGATGCGGTAATAAGTGCCATCGAAAACAATTTTCCAAGTCATCCAGGTTCATTAAAAAATATTTGGTTTCCAGTTACTAGAAAATCTGCGCAAGTGCAGCTCGAGATTTTTTTAAAACAACGGCTAGATAATTTTGGGCACTATGAAGATGCGATGCTCGAAGGGAAAAACTTTTTATTTCATAGCTGTCTCAGTGCATCGATGAATATTGGTCTGTTGTCTCCTGCCAACGTTATTGATAAAACACTTTCTTTTGCAAAACAAAATTCAACTCCATTGAATTCAGTAGAAGGCTTAATTAGACAAATTTTAGGTTGGAGAGAGTTTATTCGAGGGATCTATCAAGAAAAGGGTGAGTACCAACAGAACCAGAATTATTGGAACCATAAAAACGGTCTAACATCTAGCTGGTATGACGGAACAACTGGAATATCACCTCTTGATGACTGTATAAGAACCGCCCTTGATGACGGATATAGTCATCATATACCAAGATTAATGGTAATTAGTAATCTAATGAATCTCTGCGAAATAGACCCTAAAAATATTTATACCTGGTTTATGGAGATGTATGTTGATTCTTCTGATTGGGTTATGACTCCAAATGTTTTTGGAATGGCTACTTATGCAGACGGCGGCCTGATGTCCACTAAACCCTATACTTGCGGTTCTAATTATATATTGAAAATGAGTAATTATAAAAAGGGGGATTGGTGTGATGTGGTGGATGGTCTATATTGGAGGTTCATGGAAAAAAACAGAAAGTTTTATGAGTCAAATCCTAGGCTCTCTGTACTAGTTAGATCTCTAGATAGAATGGATATTGATCGGAAAACTTTGATCTTTGAAAAAGCAGAGCAATTTATCAAAGAAAATACCGAAAAAAACTAAACGTTCGTTATTTATATTTAAGATTCAACGAATGCTCTTTCAATAACATAATGGCCAAGTTTAATGTTCCGTGCCTCGGTAAAATCTTTTGATTTAAGAATTGCCACTAAATCTTTAATCATGCTTGGGCTTCCACAAATCATAAAACGATCGTCATTTACGTTAGGATGAGGTTGGTTTAAGTCTAAGAATAATTTCCCACTGGTCATTAGTTCAGTTAAACGCCCATTATTTTTATAGGGTTCACGAGTTACTGTAGGATAGTAAACTAATTTTTCACGGACTATTTCGCCTAAATATTCATCATTTGGCAATATATTTTCAATATAATCAGCATAAGCTAACTCTGATATTTCACGAACGCCGTGGGTAAGTATCACACGGTCAAACTGATCGTAAATCTCGGGATCCTTTATGATGCTCATAAAGGGTGCAAGACCAGTTCCAGTGCTCAATAGATAAAGATATTTTCCAGGAATCATATTATCCGGAATCAGAGTACCATGTGAGCGTTTACCAACTAAAACTTCATCACCTACTACAAGGTTCTGTAGTTTCGAGGTGAGCGCTCCATCAGGAACCTTAATACTAAAAAACTCAAGTTCGTTTTCATAATTAGCACTAGCGAAACTATAGGCCCTTAAAAGTGGGCGACCTTCTGATGGTAATCCGATCATTGTGAAGTGACCGTTTTTGAAACGGAAACTTTGATCACGAGTAGTTCGAAAACTGAACAAAGTGTCATTCCAATGATGCACATGTGTTACTTTCTCTGTCATTATTTCCGTCATACTTGCCTCTGATTGAAAGAACTAGATTTTAAAATATGTATTTTTAAATTTGAGTCTATAAATAATTTCAGACATATTACTTACAATAATTCAATTTAATACGTATTTTATCCTAAATAAAGACAAACGATAAACAAACTCTTCGTTATATTGACAAGAAGCCAGGATTATATGTTTTTATCTATAGTAAAAGCATTTTTTTTTACGGAGGACCAATAAATATAAACTAATGTAATCAAAATAAATATGCTTAAGCTAGCACTTGGAAACACCCGCTGAAGAATTAAACCTAAAACTAGTAAACTGGAAGCAAAAAATAAGATAATTAGTAAAGCTTTTTTAGGAGAAAAACCGGCGTCTAAGAGTAAATGGTGGAAATGCTGTCTATCTGCGGATAGCGGTGATTTACCAGTGCGAATACGCTGAAAGCATACGGTGAAAGTGTCTATTACTGGAATGGCGACACACCACAAAACTGATGTTGGAACCATTGATCTAGAGTCACCCTGACTCAAAAATACTAAAATCCATGCCAAAATAAAACCAATCAGCAAGCTGCCAGCGTCACCTAAAAATATTTTTTGTGCAGAAATAAGGTTTGTGAACAAATACGGCAAGAGAGCGGCACTAAACATTAATAAAAATCCTAACAACGGCGGGTTTTTTGTCACAGCATCAAATAAAATTATACCGATGATAGTCACAATTGCCAGAGATCCAGCCAAACCGTCAATACCATCACTCATATTAAACGCATTAACAAGACCAACTACTGCAAAGATTGTAAAAGGAATAGCAAGCTTGCCTAATTCAATTTCGTTTGAGCCGAATGGGCTGCCTAAGGACGTAATACAAGTATCGGTAAATAATACTAATAATAAACAGGAAATAATTTGGACTAGGATACGCGGCCATATACCCAAGTCTTTAAGGTCGTCTAGTAAGCCGATTAACAAAACCAATGAGGCAATCATTAGCAAATAAAATAAATTATCTGGTAAAGGCTGGGTGATGTAAATTGCTACCATCAAACCAAAATATATCGAAAGGCCACCTATGAGCGGAACACTTCCATCATGCTGTTTTCGGTCATCTGGAATATCTACTAAATTTATATCTATAGCTATTGGCCGAAGAATTTTTATCGCGCATAGAGCACTGATCATTGCAATTAGACTTGCTTGCCAAAATTCTAATATCATGATCAATATACAACCTTCAGCTCTTGTCTCTGCTTAACATTATATGTAATGAGGGGAGTTCCAACAAACTGATCACAAAAAATGACCAAATTATTTTTTGTTAAGAGATAAAGTAATTTTTAATACACCAAGATGTCCAAACATCTAGGCGCTAAGATTGATCTAAAATGATTTAATTATAACTAGTTATTGAAATATTTTTGGTTTCCAAAGAACAGCGTTTTTAGCTTTCAGGCGATTTGTAAATAATTTATATTTTGACTGCTCGGCCTCCCATTCGATGAGCCATTTGTGACCGTCGCGCTCTGCATCAATAAATACAGCATTTGTTATAACTAAAGGCACAAGCACAGATAAATGAATAATTATGCTTGTTACGGTGCTGTAATTCACTAACCCTAAATGAACTGAAGCAATAAATCCAAAAAATACACTCCAAATAACAAACAAAACTAGCATAAAATAAGCTTGAAGTTTTGGGCAAGGAACATATTTTAGCGGGTTATATTTCACATTCATAATAACTCTCCACATCAACACAGAAAGCATTATCATTCTTTTGAAGATATTTGGTTTTTTCATATCGAAAGATGCCTCATTACAATAAATACTATTATTCAAAAATAACTCAAAATACATAGATAGCCAAGTTATTTTTTAAATTTAATTACCTCAGAACCGATAAGTATATAACGACTTTGACGCTTTCAATAAGAAACAAAATTTATAAAAACGGATATAATTTTACCCAAAGTCTTTCAACATTGCCTTTAGTTCTAGTGAATGTTGTTCCTCTTGCCCTATTAGACCACGTGCATATTCTTCTAAATAAATTGATCTGTCTGCAACATTCTCTAAGAATTTTTTATAGAGCTTGAGTGCGCCTAGTTCATGGGCCAAACTTTCTTCAAGAATATCTTTTATTGAATGCCTGTGGGTTTCTTTAATTTTAGCAATACGTTGGCTGGGGTGGCCGTCCAGTCCAACGATTAATTCTCCAGCCTGCTGAGCATGTGTCAATGATTCAGAAGCCTGATCTTTTAAAAAATTAACAATTGGAAGCCTGTATGGTCCACTGACCATCATGGCGGAGTGAGTGTATCTGACAACGCCAGCTAATTCATATTCCATGATTTCATTTAATATATTACACACAGATTCTGAGTTAATTTCCTTCATTTCCATAAAAACCTCTGTCAGTTAACTAGTGAAACTAAAATATTTGATTCTCTTTAAGAAATCAAGACGGTAATAATTTCTTTAGAAGATCGTCAACGGCCTTATCTACGTCCATTTTCTTTTGTAAGAAGTATCGCCATCTGCATATCTGTGATTAATTTCACTGTGATGTTGTTCATCTGCTCTTACACATTTTATAAGGTCGGATAACTTTGCATTCTTTTTCATTTTATAATATTCAATTGCTAAACTAGGTGCAGGGACATTTTCTACTTCACCTCGTTCTACAATATCCAAGTAATCTGTATAACTTTTTACTGCTTCTTCTTCAAAGCATCCGATCATCCTATGTGCTGTTTTATAACTTACTATATATAGAATTGTATAAAATATCATAAAAATTAATTGTGCAGATAAAACCAATAATCTTTCAAATATATTTGGTTGTACTATTTCTATAAAAAACATTAAATGCATTCGCTCGTTTTCTGCTTCTGCTAACATTTCTCTAATATCTGGACCGTATCCTGTTTTCATTTTGCGTAGACTTTTCATATGCAACCACATACCAGCTACCATACCTGGTACACCTGCTATGGTTTCTAATACTATTGCTCTATGTCCATAACGTTTGGCAAAGAATGTGTCTGCCATAAAACGGAAGAACTTTGTCATTGACACTGCAAACCAATCTCTCATGTCATTACCTCTGCATTCTTATTAGTATTCCACCAGTTTTCTATTTCAGGAAATGCTGATGGAAAATCTGTATCTTTGTGTTTATCAAGTTGCGCAAAAAATTTATAAAATCTGACTTGAGTTTAATCCACTGTTTATGTTTTTGCGACGACAATAAATTGAATGTAAACAATATAACGATGGTACCCCAATTTACTACTTCAAAATATACTGATTAACTTATACTCATTATTTGTATTTTGAACTTACAACCAAAGCTAATGGGTTTGCCCGTACATAATTTGGACGAGATTGAAAAATCTAGATTAAAGGTTAAAGTACGAATTAAAAGTTTTAGTAATAATGCTTTTAGTAGAAAAAGAAGAGATAGAGGCGGTGAAGGAATAGATACTTTAAATAGAAGTAATATAGTAAATTAGTTACTTCTAAGAACTGTGATATTTTAGTTGCAGTAAATAAAAAATTCTGAACTATTTATCTTCTCTAAAAATGAAGTAGATGACTTACCAATAAATTCTATAGATAAAAAAGATTATATGAAAAATTGGGAAAACTGGTGAAAATTCAATGAATAAGTCTTATAGACTCATTTATAAAGATGGAAACGATAATACAAAAAGATACAAGATTTCCGAAGGAAAAAACAAGAAGAAGACCCCTTTTCTTGATGTATCAAGTGCAGTTGGGCAACCTAAAAAGACTTAAATAAAGATAATTCCCTAAAAGAAAGGGAGTATAAATTTAATACAGTGAAAGGGGCATGTCTCAAGGTTCTAATTGATAACTTCGGCAAAGACATGCCTGCAAAGAGTATTTGTGAAAATGCGGATAAAATATTTAAGTCTTATAAGAAAAAACCTTTTGCAGACCGAGGAAGAGATATTAGATCCCTTCATATTGCAGAAGGTATAATACAAAAAACTAGTAAGGGAAATTATAAGTTCACTGGTAAGTTCGAAGATAAATCAAGTAGTGTTTTTACACCTAAAATTAAGAAGCAGGTTTTGAATAGAGATGGTTTCAAGTGTATGAATTGTAATGGAAGTGCCTCCGAAGGTTACGAGTTAATGGTAGACCATATTATACCTGCTACCAAAAATGGACCAGCAACACTAGAAAATGGACAAACTCTTTGCACCACCTGCAATAATATTAAATCAAATTACGATGTGAAGAGTTTTGGAAGCAAAATGTTTAATACTTATTTAAAGAAAGCAATTAAAACAGAGAACCATGAGAACAAAAAATTCTTCCAAGAAATACTAGACGTCTTCAAAAAATATTATAAGTTCTAATAACAAATTTAAACTATAGAGCATCATGGGTAGAGAATGTGCTGAACCTGAAAGTACTGACCCATCCTGTTCATACAAAATTATTCCACTGTTACAGAATTGTTTTGTTTTGCTATGTTCATTGCACCCCTTATAACTCAACGATTCCCTGCGCTTTTTTTTGACCACTTTTCGTAGTTAAATCCTTTCTGACATTACTAGTGTGTAAATCCCTCGTCGTCTTCGTTTTAAAGAGTTTTCTACCACTCTTTAAATCATACCCTTTTGACTTGTTATTTTCATCTGCATAAATCAGTTTATCCCCAACTAATGCCATTTTGAACTTGATATCAAATTTGTGTCCGATTTGAATATTTTTGCCCCTAGATTTTCCCATTACCTCAGAAACAATAATTTCATCTATCAAATCATCAACAAGTATTTTTGACTTAGATTTGTTAGATATAGTTTCACTGAGTATTCATATTTCAAAAAAAGTGTCTTATTTCGTGAATATGAACTCATCTAATAATGCAAATTATATAATAATTAACAGATTGGAATCTATTTGCTATTATTAAAATATGGCAAAGTTAAAAAAATGGAAAGAATTTGAACTAAATGTTGTTAAGTATTTAAATGCGTATTATGGAAATGATTCAGTTAAATTTATTTGCGAAGGAGGTTCTAATTCAACTAAGACTGATATATTCGTAATACATAATGATAGCAATATATTTAATATTGAATGTAAACATCATAAAGCACAATCATCTCAGTTTGTCGTTCATGAAAATGATAAAGACAAGTTTTTCTATTTTTCACCTAGAAATAAATCTTTAGAAAATGATGCATTACCGATTATAAATCACTTAAATGAAAACTATGAATATTACTCAAGAAGTACTAATAGTAAGAGAGAAGATGCTCTACTTATTTGTGATAAAAAATTGATGTCAGATTACATAATTAAAAATATAAAGAACAAGGCATCAATTATAATTTCTTCAGATTTTACAGATAATTTCAATCTAAAGCGACCTCTTACGATAACTAATGTTACAGACTTTGCTGAGAATTATAATGTTTCTGGTGTGTATCGTTATAAACGAAGTGGTTCAGGCTCAGTAAGTAAAAAGGATTTAACAAATTTTCAACATAAATCTGAATTAATTAATAGTAGATTTTATGTCTACGACCCAAATAAAAAACTTGATGATTATCAGGACAATAAAAAGTTATTTCTTTCCAAAGATATAGTTATGAATGGTTATAGAGAAATAAGAAAAATAAGCAACACAAATAATAGAAACATTATTTTTCAAGTTGAACTAAAAGATGAGTTTAAGATACATACTAATAAAGAGTTTTTGAAAAATATAATTGATCAGAGTAAATAAGGAATAACCTGTTTAAATATTTTACTCACTACTGGTACTGAAACACTGTTTCCACACATCTTATATACTTGTGCTCTCGTGATTTCATCTGGAAAGTTAAAACTCTCAGGAAATCCTTGAACTCTTAAGCATTCTCTTTTTGTTAATTGTCTGATTTTATTGTTTATAAGATATGCACCTGTTTTACCAGCAATACCGCCACCATATGCAGACAAAGTTATAGCATGGCCTTCAGGACTATAAACTCTTTCGCCTTGACCGCCCTTGTTAATTGTCCCAACTCTGATTGGTCTTAATTTTTTTCCACTGATTAAATCATCTGATAACAATTTTTCATTACCAGTAATTCTTATATCATCTCTCTTTACCTCATATTCATTTAAATTAACATCATTTTCTAGAACATCTTTGAGATAAACATCATCATAAGTTCGTTTTGGATAATTAAAATCATTTACATTAAGTTCTTTTTTAAAGCATAGTATATAAACTCTTTGTCTATGTTGTGGAACTCCATAATTACTTGAGTTTAATATTTCTGTATAAACATCGTAACCTAATGTGTCCAATACGCTTTTGATAGTTGCAAGAGTTCTACCGTTATCATGTCTTATAAAATTTCTAACATTTTCAAGAAATAATATTTTTGGTTTCTTATGTTTAACAATGTTTGCGACATCAAAAAATAGTGTTCCTCTAGTATCATCAAACCCACCTTGTTTCCCAGAAATACTGAATGCTTGACATGGAAAACCTCCACATAAGACATCATGGTCTGGTATTGAATTTGGTTTTATTTGTGTAATGTCTCCATATGGCATATCGCCAAAATTATGTTTGTATGTAATCTGTGCATATTTATCCCACTCAGAAGAATATACACAATTACCACTGTGCTCCTCTAATGCGATTCTAAAACCACCGATACCTGCAAATAAGTCAATAAATGTAAAATGTGACATATTATTTTCAAAAAATTTTTATTACAGTTACTATTATAACTAATCTCAGCGTTTTTTAATATCCATATTAACTATCTCGTAATCAAACTTCTCTTTTCTATCTGATAATCTTTTATCTCTTAATCTTTTTTTCTTTAAAACAGAATGTGCTGAACTTCCTGATTCTGTCCACTTACACCCACGAATTGTTTTTATGCCTGACTTGTTGAGAAATGCCGATATTTTTCTAAATGACATTCCTTCTTTGAAATGCATAAATGAGATTAAGTTAAAAAGCATCTGTTGAAGAACAGTGTACTCGTGTCCCTCGTAGATTAGATTGTTTGACTGCGTTTTGAGTGTGAATGTCAGATAGACATTAGATTCCACATAGACATTCAAAACTATTCCACTGTGACAGACTTAGCTAGATTCCTTGGCTGATCAATATCGGTACCCTTAAGCACAGCAACGTGGTACGAAAGTAACTGGAGGGGTAAAGTATAAATGATTGCTTCTAAGCTCTTAGGCACATGGGGCAAATTGATTACTGTTACACCTGGTTCATTTTTGAACCCAGCATCCCGATCTGCAAAAACAAATAGCTGACCACCCCTTGCTTTTACTTCGTGTAAATTAGATTTTAATTTTTCTAATAATTCATTATTTGGCGCTACCGCTATGACTGGCATTTTTTTGTCTATGAGTGCTAGAGGGCCATGCTTAAGTTCCCCAGCAGGGTATGCTTCGGCATGGACGTAAGAAATTTCTTTTAATTTTAGGGCTCCCTCGAGCGCCACGGGGAACTGAACTCCACGACCTAAAAATAAAGCATGGTTTTTATCTGAAAAAGACTGAAATATTTTTTCTATAATATCACTCAACTCTAAAGTTTTGCTACAAAGCTGGGGCAGCTGATGAAGCGCCTTTATAAGCTGTTGTTCTTTTTCACTATCAAGGCCGTGATCTTTACCTAAACCAATGAATAATAGCTGAAGGGCCACTAGTTGTGTTGTGAACGCCTTTGTTGAGGCTACTCCAATTTCTGGTCCAGCATAGGTCATTAATACTAGATCGGATTCGCGCACCAGTGAGCTATTGGCAACATTGCAAATAGCTAAGGATGCTAAATAGCCGGAGTTTTTTGCTAATTGAAGAGCTGCAAGAGTGTCAGCTGTCTCGCCTGACTGTGAAATAGTCACAAATAATGTATCTTTAAGAATCACCGATTTTCTATAGCGATACTCGCTTGCTACTTCTACCTGACAAAGTATTCCCGTCCATTCTTCTAACCAATACTTTGCAATTAAGCCTGCATGATAACTAGTTCCACAAGCTACTATATGAATACCTTTAACCTTTGCGAAAATAGCAGGGGCCTTGGTGCCAAATGCTTCGGGTAAAACATGTTTATCGCTGATTCTACCTTGCAGTGTTGCCTGAAGCATTTCAGGTTGTTCAAATATTTCTTTAAGCATAAAGTGCTCATATTTTCCTTTTTTCGCAATTTCATCATTATCAGCAATTATGACTATTTTTCTTTTTACATTTTTTCCTGATGAGTCTGTAAGGTTATAGCTTTGAGTTCTGAGCTCTACTAGATCACCTTCTTCCATAAAAATAAACTTATTTGTAACTTGTCTTAAAGCCATCTGATCTGATGCAATAAAGTTTCCATTATCGGTAAGTCCTAAAACTAAGGGGCTACCTTTACGCACTCCAAATAATACACCGGGCTCCCTAGCACACATTATCCCCAAAGCGTAAGCACCCTCTAAACGTGAAATTGTTTTTTGAATGGCACTCTTAAGAGAATTTAAATTAACAAAATAATAATGTATTAGATGGGCTACTACCTCGGTGTCAGTATCTGAGACAAATACGTAACCATAATTTTGCATTTCACAACGCAATTCTTCGTGGTTCTCGATGATGCCGTTATGAACAATAGTGACGTCTGAGGATCTATGAGGATGGGAGTTTATCTCTGAGGGTTCTCCGTGGGTAGCCCATCTCGTATGTGCTATTCCAGAGAAACCAATATTAGGCTGATTTGCTAGTATGCTAACTAAATTTTTTACTTTGCCTGAGTTCTTGTAAGTATGTAATTGGCTATTTTCATCAAAGAAGGATAAACCGGCAGAATCATATCCCCTATATTCAAGGCGCTTTAGTCCTTCTATTAAAATGCCAACTACATTTTGTTCTGACAAAGCTCCAACAATTCCACACATATAGTTTTCCAGTAATTAATTAAACGAGCTTAGACTTTTGTTTAATTCTCCCAATATTACTTTTTCTTTTTTGGACGCTCCCATCCAGACTTATTTAGTTGTGGGCTTCTGGATACAGACAATTCATTGTCTGGTATATCTTTTGTTATAGTCGAACCAGCGCCAATTGTAGCATTTTTACCAATAGTTACAGGTGCGACCAACGAAGCGTTTGAACCGATAAAACTATCATCGCCTATAATTGTTTTATTTTTATTAGCACCATCATAATTACATGTAATGGTACCTGCTCCAACATTTACATCTTTACCTAGTTGGGAATCCCCAATGTAGCTTAAATGACTAATTTTACTGCCTTTACCAACTTCTGTATTTTTTACTTCTACAAAATTTCCTATTTTAGAATTATCACCAAGAAGTGTTCCTGGTCTCACTCTAGCGAATGGTCCAACTTCTACATCATTACATATTGTGCTATTTTCGATAATCGTATTAGCCTTAATTTTTACATTGTCTCCTATAGAGCTTTCTGTAATGAGACAGTTGGGGCCAACGGACACATTCTTTCCTAACTTCACCTCACCTTCGAAAACAGTATTAACATCAATAAAAGTATCTACATCACAAAATATGGTCCCTCGTATATCCACTCTTGAGGGGTCGGCTAATGTAGCACCATTCACCATTAATCTATCTGCTTGCTTCTGCTGATAAAAGCGCTCTAGCTTGCTTAACTGCTTCCGTGTGTTCACGCCTTTTACCTCTTCAGGGGTGTCAGGGTTTACAGCTTCAATTTTAATTCCCGCTTTATTAGCAATTGAAATGAGGTCTGTCAAATAATATTCATTTTGTGCGTTATCATTTCCAATCTGAGGTAACCATTTTTGCAAAAGATTTGTGCTAATTGCGATGACACCTGTATTCACCTCTTGGATTTCTAGCTCTTGAGGCATCGCGTCTTTTTGCTCAATAATCCCACAGATGTCGCCTTTTCTATCACGCACTATTCTTCCGTAACCCTCAGGTTTTTCAAGTACTACAGTTAACAGGCCCATTGTATTGTTATTAACGACTTTGAGTGTCGATAAGACAGTTTTGGTAGAAATAAGTGGCACATCACCATATAAAACTAAAGTAATCCCATTAGAATCTAAATTAGGGGCAGCTGTCTGTACTGCATTAGCTGTACCAAGTTGTTCTGCTTGATACACATATTTTAAATCTTTCCCAGCTATTGAATTCTGTATTTGTTCAGATGCATAACCAGTTACAACAGTTATGTTAGAATCAGGTATAGTTTCAGCCATATTGATTACATGCTGAAGTAGCGGTTTCCCGGCCAAGGGGTGTAACACCTTGGGAAGGAGAGACTTCATTCTAGTGCCCTGTCCGGCGGCAAGAATTACTATATCAATGGTCATAAAATTCTATATTCAGTAAATTTTCTTTATTTAATCAGGAACTTTACAAGATTGCTACAAACTAACACTATCATCGTATATTCAAGATAAATAGAAGTCCAAAAAAAAGGGTGGCTATTGCCACCCCAATATTTTTATTTGTATTTATTTTTTACTTCCCAATTTTTTTCGTATCTGATCAATAGTTTTGAGCTGTGCTGCTGCAACTGCTAATTGCGATGCTGCTTTAGAGTAATCAAAATCGCCACTTTGATTTGTTATTGCTTCTTCAGCTTTAATTTTTGCTGACATCGCTGCTGCCTCATCAAGATCGTCTCCACGAAGTGCCGTATCAGCTAAAATTGAAATGACATTAGGTTGAATTTCTAAAAATCCACCAGAAAGATAAAAAACTTCTTCTTCTCCGCCTTTCTTGATTATTCTTACAGGGCCAGGTTTTAAATTAGTTAAGAGAGGAGCATGTCCATGTGCAACGCCTAGCTCACCTTGAGAGCCAGTTGCAACTACAAGTTCCACCAGCCCAGAAAACAAGGATTGTTCGGCACTTACAATGTCACATTGGACTGTCGACGACATATTCAACTCTCTTATTTAAGTGTTGCTGCTTTTTCTACAGCTTCTTCAATAGAACCGACCATATAAAATGCCTGCTCTGGCAGCTCATCATAGTCTCCGTCAAGGATCCCCTTAAAGCCTGCAATTGTTTGTTTCAAAGAAACATATTTACCAGGTGAACCAGTAAAAATCTCTGCTACATGGAACGGTTGTGATAAAAACCTTTCTATTTTTCTAGCCCGAGCTACAACCTGCTTGTCCTCTTCGGATAGTTCATCCATTCCCAAGATAGCAATTATGTCTTTTAGCTCTTTGAATCTTTGAAGAACTAATTGAACTCCACGAGTTACCTCATAGTGTTCTTGCCCAACAATTAGTGGGTCCAGTTGACGAGATGTAGAGTCTAGTGGATCTACTGCTGGATATATGCCCTTAGATGCGATATCACGACTTAACACAACGGTGGAATCTAAGTGAGCAAACGTTGTTGCAGGTGATGGATCTGTCAAATCATCTGCAGGCACATAGACTGCTTGAACAGATGTAATTGACCCAGTTTTTGTGGAAGTAATTCTCTCCTGAAGAACACCCATTTCTTCTGCCAAAGTTGGCTGGTATCCAACAGCTGATGGCATACGACCAAGCAATGCGGAAACCTCTGTTCCTGCCAAGGTATATCTGTAAATGTTATCAATAAATAACAATACATCTTTACCTTCATCACGAAATTTTTCAGCCATAGTTAGCCCAGTCAGTGCAACTCGCAGTCTATTGCCGGGGGGTTCATTCATCTGCCCATAAACCATAGCTACTTTTGACTTACTTGGAGTTTCTATATTAACAACATTAGACTCCTGCATTTCAAAATAAAAGTCGTTACCTTCTCTAGTCCTTTCACCCACACCTGCGAATACTGACAAACCTGAGTGTTCTGTTGCTATATTGTTAATTAGCTCCATCATGTTTACAGTCTTACCAACACCCGCTCCACCGAATAAGCCAACTTTACCGCCTTTTGCAAAAGGGCAAACCAAATCAATAACTTTTATGCCAGTTTCTAACAATTCATTTGATGCAGCTAACTCATCATAAGCAGGTGGTTTTCTGTGGATAGCAGATTTTTCTTTTTCGCCAATGGGACCCCTTTCATCTATAGGGTTACCAAGAACATCCATAATTCGTCCCAAAGTCTCTATTCCAACAGGAACAGAAATAGGAGCATCTGTATTATTAACATTCAGGCCTCGACTGATTCCCTCTGAAGAACCCATAGCAATAGTGCGAACAATACCGTCGCCTAATTGCTGTTGAACCTCGAGAGTTAGTTCTTTTCCTTCAACGACCAATGCATCATATACATTAGGTATTTGATCACGAGAAAACTCTACATCAATAACTGCACCAATAATTTGAACAATACGTCCACTACTCATTTTCGGTTCCTCTTCTACTAAACCTTTAAAATACTTGGTTAAACTGCTGCTGCGCCGCTAACAATTTCTGACAGTTCCTGGGTAATGGCTGCCTGGCGTGCCTTGTTGTAAAGTAGCTGTAATTCTTTGACCAGCTCCCCTGCATTATCGGTCGCACTTTTCATTGCTATCATTCGCGCTGCTTGCTCGCAGGCCTTATTTTCTACAACTCCCTGATAAACTTGTGATTCGATATATCGAACCAACAACTCATCTAGTAACTCTTTAGCATCTGGTTCATATAAATAATCCCAGTGATGGGACAACTCTTCATTTTCAGCTGGCTTAAGGGGCAACAATTGTTCTATCAATGGGGTTTGCGTCATTGTATTTACAAACTCGTTTGAAACAAGATAAAGTTGGTCTATGGTGCCCGCCTCGTAGGCATCTAACATCACTTTTACCCCACCAATTAAGTCATTTTGTGTTGGTGCGTCTCCTAAATCTTTAACAGTGGCAACTATATTCCCACCAAAACCGCCAAAAAACCCCGCTGCTTTATTACCGACGACACACAAATCGTTAGAAACACCCTTGTCTGACCAATCTTTCATTGATCTGATGACTTGTTTAAACAAATTAGTGTTCAGCCCACCACATAAACCACGGTCTGTAGATATAATGATATACCCGACACGTTTGATTTCACGTTGTTCCATGTACACATGTTTGTATTCGCTCACCGCTTTCGCAATTTGGCCCACAACAGAACGGATACGAATCGCATATGGTTTACCTACAGCTCTTCTTTCTTGGGCTTTGCGCATTTTACTTGCGGCAACCATCTCCATAGCACTAGTTATTTTTTGAGTGCTTTTAATACTAGAGATCTTAGTTTTAACTTCTTTACCAACAGCCATTTTTGTGCCTTAATCTAAAACAGTTTTATTTTATCTTAATCCAGAATTACCAAGTTTGCGTACTAGAAAATTTCTTAAGTGCCGCTTCAAAGCTTGCCTGAATGTCATCGTTCCAGTCACCCGATTTATTAATCTGATCGAGAAGATCGCCATGCTCGGCCTTGAAGTAAGATAGAAGCGCCGCTTCAAAATCTCCAATTTTGTTTACAGGTATCTCGTTAAGATAATCATTATCAGCTGCATAAATCATTAAACCCATTTCAGCAACACCTAGTGGGGCATACTGTTTTTGTTTCATGAGCTCAGTGACGCGCTCACCATGATCAAGTTGCGCTTTAGTAGCGTCATCAAGGTCAGACGCAAATTGTGAGAATGCTGCTAGCTCTCTATATTGAGCCAAAGCTGTACGAATACCGCCTGATAGTTTTTTCACGATTTTTGTTTGAGCGGCTCCACCTACTCTAGAAACAGAAACACCGGCATTCATCGCTGGCCTCACGCCGGCATTAAACATTGCTGCTTCAAGGAATATTTGACCGTCAGTAATAGAAATAACGTTAGTGGGTACAAAAGCAGAAACATCTCCAGCTTGTGTTTCAATAACTGGCAAGGCGGTTAAAGAGCCGGTTTTACCTTTGACTTTTCCTTTAGTAAACTTTTCAACATATTCTGCATTTACACGAGCAGCTCGCTCAAGCAAACGAGAGTGAAGATAAAATACATCACCGGGATATGCTTCTCTACCTGGGGGTCGCCTCAGCAAAAGTGATATTTGTCTATATGCAATTGCTTGTTTTGTCAGGTCATCGTAAATAATTAAGGCATCTTCGCCTCTATCACGATAATACTCACCCATTGTACAACCACCAAATGGAGCCAAATATTGCATTGCTGCTGGATCAGACGCTGTGGCTGCAACCACAATTGTATGATCCATTGCGCCATGTTCTTCTAGTTTTCTCACAACAGCTGCAATTGAAGAGGCCTTTTGACCAATAGCTACATAAATACATTTAATACCAGAATTTTTTTGGTTGATGATCGCATCAACTGCTATTGCAGTTTTGCCAATCTGCCTATCACCAATGATTAGTTCTCGCTGGCCGCGACCAATGGGAACCATTGCATCAATCGCCTTTAGGCCAATTTGAACCGGCTGATCAACAGACTGTCGGGCAATAACCCCGGGAGCGACCTTTTCGAGTGCATCTGTAAGCTTAGCTTTTATTGGTCCTTTTCCGTCGATAGGGTTACCTAAAGCGTCAACTACTCGCCCCTCTAACTCTGGTCCTACTGGCACCTCGAGAATTCGGCCTGTGCATCTAGCTTTTTGGCCTTCTGCCAGAGACTGGTAGTCACCAAGAATGATCGCACCCACAGAGTCGCGCTCCAGGTTAAGGGCCATACCGTATATACCGCCATCAAATTCGATCATCTCACCATACATTACGTCTGCTAAACCGTGTATACGAATGATGCCGTCTGATACAGAGACGATTGTGCCTTCATTGCGTGCTTCAGGTGAAACTTCAAGACTATCTATACGTTGCTTGATTATTTCGCTTATTTCAGATGGATTCAATTGCTGCATTTTTTCAGTTCCTCGATCCTAGGAATGTAATACTTGAGCAAGTGTTGTCAATCTACCGCAAATAGAGCCATCTATAACAGTGTCTCCTGCTCGAATAACTGCTCCACCAATAAGTTTCGTATCGACAGATACTTGCATATTGACTTCTCTTTCAAGCTTTGCGCTAAGTGCACTTGCCAGCGTATTTTTTTGTTTATCGCTAAGTTTAATAGCGGAAACCACATCTACATCTATGGTTTTCTCTCTATTATCTTTTAGCGCCTCAAACTGCTTTGAAATTTGTGGTAATAACTTAAGTCTTTTGTTCTCCGCCAGGACTGATACAAATCCTTTTGTTTTTTCGTTTATTTCATCATCACATATTTCGGTCATTAACTTTGCTTGCTGTGCCGAAGTAGAGTTGGGCGAATTAAGCAAATTTAACACTCTTTCACTCTGACAAACAGCAACTAAAATCTTCAAACTATTTGACCAGCCCTTAAGATTTTTACCTGCAACAGCATATTCAAAAGCTGCTTTTGCATAAGGCCGAGCTAAAGTGCTCAATTCTGCCATGTCAGATCCTTATTAAAGTTGTGATGCCAAGTCATTGACTAAAGCTGCATTTGTTTTTTCGTCAATATTGGCTTGCAGTATTTTTTCTGCGCCCGCTAAAGCTAAAATTGCGACCTTACTGCGCAACTCTTCTTTGGCCCTATTTACTTCCATATCGATTTCCGCTTTTGCCCCAGCCTTAACTCTTTCAGCTTCGGTTTTAGCTTGATCTTTCGCCTCATCAACGATTTGACTAGCTCGCTTATTGGCTTGCTCTATAATTGCTGAGGCTTCTTTTTTAGCATCTTTAAGTTTTTCTGATACTTTCTCTTTAGCAGCCTCTAGATCCCTGGATGCCTTATCTGCCGCATCTAAGCCATCTGCTATTTTTTTCTGTCTTTCTTCCATTGAGCTAATTAAAGCCGTCCATACAAACTTCTTGCAAAACCAGATGAAAAAAAGAAAAGAAATCGACTGTCCGATTAGGGTTAGGTTTATATTCACACCAACACCTCGTTTTTTTTGTGATCTGTAAAAGAAATATATGTCAAAATTAGCCTGCTACACCTGGTGCAACTGCAAAAATTAAATACATACCGATACCAACACCAATCATTGGAATCGCATCAATTAAACCCGCCAACAAAAACATTTTTCCTTGAAGCATTGGCCCCAATTCCGGCTGACGAGCAGTTCCTTCAAGCAATTTTCCACCTAATAAACCCATGCCTACTGCGGCCCCTAAGGCGCCAAAGCCAACCATAACTGCAGCTGCGATCATGATAAGTCCCATTTTGTTCTCCTAATAACTAAAGTTAATTGAAATAATTAGTGATTCTCGTGTGCCATACCAAGGTATACAACGGTTAACACCATAAAAATAAACGCTTGCAAAGTGATAATTAAAATATGGAAAATTGCCCAGCCAAGCTGCAATGCTCCTCCAAAAGCGCCTAATACTATACTGCCACTCATATACATAATGGCAATTAAAATAAAAATCATCTCCCCCGCATACATATTTCCAAAAAGCCTGAGCCCTAATGAAAAAGGTTTTGCTAGCAAGCCAACTAATTCAAGCGCAAGATTAATTGGTATAAAAATAGCTTGAATAATTGGATTTTTTGCTGAAAAGGGCTGAAGTGTCAATTCACCCATAAAGCCAGTAATACCCTTTATTTTTAAGCTGTAGTAAAGAATCATACTAAATACTGCTAAAGCCATACCTAGTGTAATATTTGGATCAGTTGATGGAACTATTTTCTGAAACGGGACACCGCTCATCTCAAACAAATGTGGAATAAAGTCAACGGGAATTAAATCCATTAAATTCATGAGAAAAACCCAGACAAAAATGGTCAAGGCTATTGGTGCTATCCAAAGATTGTGTCCATGAAAGCTATCCTTAACTGTACCATCCACAAACTCAACCATCATCTCTATAAAATTTTGAAAGCCAACGGGAACACCACTTGTTGCTCGAGTTG
>Ga0213862_10000089_pt1 | contig 34710 bp, 52 predicted proteins | sample PICome_7_FD_160092 | JGI IMG/M metagenome (GOLD analysis project Ga0213862, IMG submission 160092) | Coastal seawater microbial communities near Pivers Island, North Carolina, United States - PICO266 | ecosystem: Environmental > Aquatic > Marine > Coastal | place: USA: North Carolina... | reverse complement strand
GTTTGTTATTTTTGCGTGGAATTGTTCTGGACCATATTCCAAACCAATTTCACCATATACTTGGAACTTGTAAGCAGCTCCTGATTGAGCGAGTGGCTCAACGAAGAAGTGTCCTTTTCCTGGAATGTCCAAGAAAACTGGCTTACAGAACGCAAGGTCTACGATGATAACATCATCAGCAGGAAGGTGTCTATCATAAACAATACCTACTTCACCAAAGTCAGTTTCTATTGTTTGGATATTTACACCACCAACATTTCTATCTCTAGGAGCGAGTGATAACGCACTTCCATAGATAGATGATAGTTTTTGCTTTTGGAAAGCATTAGCCATAATTACAGGGGTCTCAAAAGGAGCTCCTGAATCTGCCATTAGCTTTAACGCTGCATCAACTTTAGCTTGGTCAAGAGCTGCTGCTCCACCTGCTACTTCGTTGGTAGATATAGCTTCAAGAATACCTCTGGTTTTTCTCTCTGTTGCCATATCTGTGTCTGCGACATAAGTACCTTGCAAGAAAGAGAACTCAATGTCTCTAGCTGCTCGTTTCATAGACATATCCAACTGGAATGCTAATTCATCTTGTACAGGTTGGTTACCAATAATGGATTCTCCACTAAGGTTTCCTGTTGCTGCTTGTTTTGTATATGATACATTTACACCATATTGCATAATTTGAGTAACATTTGTTACTTCGCTTCTTGTTCTCTCTGCGTAAACAGGGTCTGCACCTTCAACAACTGCTGTTTGAGCTGCTGCTGCATTGTCAACTGTTTGCCAAGTGAATTGCTTAGAGGTAACTGATTTACCTCCAGTCATTCCACCAATAGCAGAAAGAAAAGGTGTGTCGTTTGGAGTTACATTAAATAACTCACCCACATAATTAGGAAGATCGTATGAATCTCCCAATCCTGATACTGCACCCATTTTAAATCTCCTTTACTTATCTTTTAATAGTGCTTTTAATTTATCGGCTTTGAGAGCAGAACTTGTTTGCCAGTCGCCATCAGCTTGTGCTTGTGCTATCTGGTCATCTAGTCCAACAGGTTCTACTGGAACTGATGCCTCTATAACAGTATCTAAATTTTGTTGGCTACTTACCACTCTTGCTTTTTGTACAGCTTGTGGATCAGCTTCAGTAGGGGTTTCGGAGCCCCATCCGTAGTTCTCCTGTGCAAACTGCTTAATTGCATCAGCTTGTAAGTCGCCTTTATACAAGTCTTTTAATGCTTTACCTTGCCCAGAGTCAGGGTCAAAACCTGCATCTTTAATGGCATTACCCATTTGTACAGACTTAAATTCTTTCTCTACAGCTTCAAGCTCTTTAATACGCTCACGCATTTGCTTGATAGCATTATTATCTTGTGTTTCTTCTACTGCTTCGTTCATCTCGTTTTCCATTTTTTCTCCTCTCCCAGATTTCTACTAGCTACATTATCCTGGGGTAAATAATGCGATAGGCGACAAGTTATAATTAAAGTACAAATGAGAATTGTCAGCCACTTCTAGCTGTACCGATACTAGGCGAATTGAAATACGCAGTTTACACGCCAGATATAAACTGGAGGTGCAGCATCTTTAAGCCGAGGCTACCAGGCTATACAATATATTGTACCACTATATGTGGGATGTACAAGTATTAAAGTTCAGTTAATCCTGTAACTCTACGACCTGTTCTTGTAGCACCTGTTGTTGGTGCAAACTCTGATGCTTCTTGTTCTTCTAATCTAGCAATAATTTCCATCTCTTCTTGACTTTGAAATACTAATGCTTCACTAAGTTGTTCTAATCCTATTTGTTGTTCTTGTGCAATACCTCTTTGTGCCTGTAATTCTTGTAACCTAGGTAACTGTGCTTCAGCGACAGAGAACAATCTTCTTGCTTCTTCTTGTGTTAAACCTGCTTCTTGTAATCTTTTGGCTTCAGAGGTTGTTATTTCAAAACCTGCTCGTTTTGCTTCTCCACCAATTTGTGCAGTTGTAATCCTTCCTTGCACTATAGCTTCACCTACTGTAGGATCTAAAGCTCCAGCTAATATAGACCTAGCATCTAAAGTGACTCCAAAGTTAGTTTCATAAAACTCTTGTACTTGTGGTATATTTTCTTCTATACCTTGATATACCGAACCTACTCTTTGTGCAAACTCGGAAGCTGATACATCTCCTTCTATAAGACCTGTTATTTTATCAGCCATAAATGTAAGAGAAGCTGATCTATCAATACCATACTCTTGCAAAGTACCTATGTAACTTTCTTTTAATGCGTTGTAAGTTACTTCATCATATCTAACTTGTCCTGTAGGAGTTGTGTTACCAGGAAATATATTTGTATATTCTGGGTCTTTACGAACCTCTGATATAATTTGTGTTTCTGGTTTACCTATTTGATAATACTGTGTCCACAAATTTAAAAACTCTACAGGTAAACCTGGAAATCTTGCTTCTGCTAATGCTACAAAATCTGCCATTATGTGTTTGCTCCTAAGTTTCTTCTTACTGTGCCTTGTCCAATAGATTGTTCTAAACTATTTAAAGCATCATTAACAACTTTATCATTTCCTTGTTCTAATCCTACTTTAGTTAAAACTTCATTAGCATAGGTAACATTATTATTTTTTACTATGTCTTGAAAATATGTTTGATTTTCATCAGGTACTTCACCCCAAGCATTTTCTACAATGTTTTTCCAAGGTTGTGAAATATCCTCATAGGTTAATTCAGGATTTGTATACGCATCAAACAAAGCAACTCTCTGTTGTTTAAGCATTGTTTGTAATTGTTGAAAAGCATCTGCTTCTCCTGATCTGAGTCTTGATCCCCAATTAGCTACCCAGGTACTATTGTAGTTACCTGCTACAGGTCCTAACCACTTTAAGGCTTCTTGTCTTACAGTATCTTCATACTGCATTTGTCTATCTATTTGGTCATACCCACTAGCTTCAACTACATTAAAAAATGCTTCATCTCTTTCTCCTGCTGCAAATGGATCAGCAAACAACCTTAGTTGTTCTGTTGTTTTTGATTCTGACCATTCACCAGTAACTGCTTTCTGTGATATATAATCAACTAATCCAGGTGGCACATCTCTCAACATTCCTGTTTCAGGGTCAAATCCTCCAGCTATACCTAAAGAAAGTAAATTGTTTTTAACATTTCTTCTTGTGTTTTCGTATTCTTGTTTTGCATCTAGTGGTAAGTTATTAAATCCTCTACCTAGTGATAGCTCATACCAATCTCTTTGTTCTTCTGTGGTTTCTTGAAACCATTTGAGCTGTCTGTATTCACCTGGTGTTGGATCTCTTCCCTCTAGTGCAACTTCTGCTGATAGAGCTAAACCATCTGCTGTTGCTAACCAAGGAGATATTGCAACATTATCATTTATTCTTTCTACAAACTGTAAGAAAGGATTGCCTTCTATACCTTCTAGTTCAACAGTTGTACCTGCAACTATTGCACCACCAGTGTTTAAATCTTCTTTAGTTAAGAAACTGTTAGCTCCTTTAAAAGCAGAAGCATCTGTTAATAAACCTGACTTAACGAAATCGTTGTTTGGTACTTGGTACATCATATAGATTGAGCCTGTGTAAAGACTTCCATCTCCACCTGGAACTAAATATCCTAGGTAATAATCTCCATCTACATCAAATACTTTTGCACCTGTTGGTATATTATTGAATACTGTATCTTGATTTGATCCTGCTGTACCAACATAATTTTGATTATTTGTAACTATGTTGTTTGTTATTGTATCTTCTTCTAATTGTTTTTTTTCTTCCTCTACAACAATATCAATAATTTCATTTTCATTTTTAGTTGTATCTTTTTCTTTTTCAATTTCTACTTTATCTACAACATTGTTAACATAATTTTTTATATAATTTGTTTCATCTTCAAGCTGTTTTCCGTAATCAATATCACCAGGATCTGCTGGTTTTACTATTTCTTCAACAAAATTTTTTATATAATCCGTTTCTTTTTCTACTAAACTTCTTGTGTCTTTATTTTCAGCTTCTGCTTTTCTTATTGCTTGTTGATTTGCAACAAAGTTTTTAATGTAATCTGTTTCAAACCTTATATCTGATTGTATTACTTGTGCAGCAGCAGCCATTGTTCGTGTTCTGTCTATTACAGATTCTTCTTTTTCTGGTTGTGGTGCTGCAAATACTGGTTCTGGTTCTGCAAAAGAAGTACTGCTTAGATCTTGCTTAGGTTCAGATGCAGGAATAGCTGTAGTTGTACCACTAACAAACTGTGCATTTAAAACATCTGCTGTTTCTTGCGCAGCTTGTTCTGACATACCAGATTCATAATCCTTATCATTTTGTTTGACAGGAATAACTGTATATCTACCAGGTGAGCCTACAACTAAATATTTATCCATTATCTATTCATCCCTAACTCTCTAGCTGAATAAGGATTCTTCTCACTAGCCATACTTACATCAATAGTTGACTCACCCTTTGCTTTAGCATTATCTATAGCTGTTCTAACATTACTTGCTTGTCGTGCTTGATCTCCACCAACTGCTATTTGCTGTCTTTGTCCACCTGCTGTGTTCTGTGACAAAGCATCAATCATACTTATAGCAACATTACTGTTAGCAATTTGAGGTTGTTGAACTCTAATACTTGGGTCTTGTGCAGTATATCTAGTAGCTAAAGGCATACCTTTATTTTTTAATTCTTTATTCATATTGGTCATTACATCATTGACATATCCACCAACATCTTTACCTAAAACATCTTTATAACTCATTATATCTACAAGATTTTTTGCATCTTCAGGAAGTAGTCTAGGGTTTAAATCAGTATTTCTTTTTACTATATCAGCGTTACCAGGTCCAGCAAACCAAGCTATTGCTACTAAATCCCAAGATTTATATTTGTTGTAGTATTGTGTAAATTTATATCTAGCTGTTTTATCTTGTGCTTCTTTATCTTTCCAGTTAGGTGCTGGTTGATTTTTGCTCAATCCATATGCTTCTCTTGACCAGTTTTCCCAGTTATCTTCTACTATTTGATAAGCTCCCAAAGCTCTTCCGTATCTAGTTACAGGACCAATAGCATTATAGTCACCACTGCTTTCCTGCATTTTCATTGTTTCCATAAATGTATCTAATTGTTCTAATGCCATAGTATTACCCTGGAGCACCACTAATAAGGTTAAGAATAGTTTGGTTAGTTCTTTGTATATCAGCTTGTCCTCTTAGTCTTTCTGTTTCAAATCGTGTTGCATCTTTAAAAGATTGTTGGAATCTTGCAGCTGGATCAATCTGTGTAATTCCTTCTTCTAGTATAGTTTCTTGTATATCTTCTATGCCGTGATTACTGTAATCAACAAGTTCTTGTACTGTTTGAAATTCAGGTTCTTCTATTAAACCAGCAACTCTTTGTTGATTTGCTGCTTGTTTTTGTATTATTGCACTGTATTGATCTAGTAAATTTTGTTTTTCATATTCTTTTGGTTCCCTACCTAATGATTGTGCAAACATACTATCAATAAGATTAGCTGTACCTGTATAATCTGGAGGTAAAAATATATCTTCTGCTGTAGGTATTTCTGGTAATTGATTATCAACATACCATTTCATTGATGAAACCCAATCAGGATTACCTATTTGATTTGCTCTACCCAGTACTACTTTCATTGCATCTGCACTTGCATCATCCCATTCCCCAATAAGAAAAGAACCTCGTTCTAGTAAACCTGCATTGACTAAATCTGTTTGTATAGTTGCTTTCACTTCAGGACTTAACCCTGCAAAGTTAGAATATTGTTCACCCTGTGTATAAAATACATATTCTCCATCATCATCTTTTTCTGCTATATCTCTACCAGTAGGAGTTGTATAGTAAGTAGGAACATCACCTAAGAAACTAACAAAGGTTTGCCCTTGTGTTCCTGTATCTTGTGGATAGTTTTGTATCTGTGGTTGACCTGATCCCTGTGATATTCTGGATAGTTCATCAACTGTCATAACACCATTAAGTAACAAAGCAGCTTCTGCTATTGCTGCTTCTACTGTTGGTTGTTCTTGAAGTATTTGTAAAGCATTAGCATCTAATACACTTCTGCTTAATCCTTGACTGTTTATTTTATAATTAACTTGTTCTATTAATAAATTTATAAATTCGTTTACTGTCATACTACTCTCCACTTATATTATAGCTTGGTTTTTCATCTCGTTCCTCATCTAATAATTCTTGTTTGAAATACGAGTTCCAAATATACTGGAAGTCAGGATGTTGACTTACAATATATTCAGCTGTATCTCTAAGATACCACCGAAGATTGCTTAATGCTCTTGCAGTTTTAAAAGAAGATTTTGTAAAACCTAGTGCTTCTCCTTGTGCAATAGCTTGTTCTCTAGCTTCTATATATAGCATAAGTCCTTTACCTGCTTCTGTAGTTTTAAGAAACTCATTGTTTTGCCATTTATAAAATTCATCTATAACTTGATCTCTTGATGCTTTTATAGGAGTACCTACTAAAGGATTTCCCCAACCAGGATATCTTTCTTTCAGATCCATTCTTTTCTTTTCTTTTAGTAATCTAGCTTGTTCGCTACTGTTGCGATATAAAGGTTTTTGTCCTACTTCTGCTGGTGTAAATCCATCAGTAGTATTCATAAATTTTTCCCAAGCTAAAGCACCAAGTAATTGATTCTTAGCAATACCCCATTGTTCTGGTGTTCTAGGTACTCTATCTTCTCTTTCAAGTGATGTTAAATAACTAGCATAATCAAACTCACCAGTTGGATCATCAGGATTTGCATAGTAAGCAGTGTATTTATATTGTTCGTACAAATCTTTATTATCTCTAAAGAACTTAGAACCTTCTACAGTAACTGGTGTTCTTCTCACCGAAGTTGTTTTAGCAACTGTCAATGTTATAGGGTTTACACCATAGGTATCAATAAAATGTTCTATTGTTTTTAAATCGTTACCATTTGCAACATTATCTCTATATTCTCTATATTCCTCAACTAATGCAGAAAAGAACATAAACTGTCTACCTTCTTCTGTTTGTACAGCAAGTTCAAATCTAGGTGTGATACCTGAAGGACCTATAAATTGAGCAGCACTTCTAATTAAAGTCATTCCTTTTGCATACTCTTTAGCTTTTTCTAGTCCATCCTCCATACCTTGTGGTGTACTATCATCAATTTTTCCTGAATATAACATAGCCTTATATACTTCTATAGTTGTATTTCCATATACTCTTTGAAAATCAAATACATCAGCATCTATAGCTTGTAATAATTTTTGTGCATAACTAGGAATAGCAGCCTTAAATGTACTCTTTAACAAACTATCAATTTTAGAAAAAGAATCATCTTCAGGAGTAGCAGGTTGAAAATCTCCAAATATAAACCCTCTCATAAAATCAAAACTTGGAGTGCTTGGTATTAATGCAGCAGCAGGTATCTGAACAATAGGACCAAATCCTGGTAACAATGTTGCTGATACTATGTTAAGACCACTAGCAAAACCTGACGCAGTAACTCTAACATTATCATCTGAAGTCATATTCATATAGTTTTGCATTACCCCATTCCAACCAGGAAAAGCAAACATCTCTTCACCTGTTGTTGGATCTTCAAAGAAAAAACCACTATCTGTTCCAGGTGGCATAAATGGATTATCTTTTCTGCCTGATACAACAAGTTGTTCTAATCTTCTTACTGGTGCAGGATTAGCTTTAAGCAACCTTGTCCAAGTAGTTACAATTTCTTTATACGCTTCACCAAAGGGAAATGCAAATCTAAGAGCATTTACTATACGAGTATTAGAACCCAAATCATACAACAGTTCTTTAGTTCTTGTTAAAGCATCTGCTTTTGCTATATCATCTATATTTCTAAAAGCATTTTCTATACCATCATCTATTGTGTACATTGCTCTATCTACACTAGGTTGTACTTTCTTCATCCTTGCTATATAGTTTTCTCCAACATTAGCTTTTTCTGCTTGTTTTATTATGTGTTGTTTAATTCCATCATCACCAACTGCAATTAAATCTGTTACTTTGCTCCAATACGCTTGTTTAAATACTGGAGCTCTTGACAATTTATTTGTTGGCATTGACATAAAATAAAAATACATTGAATCAACTGCTTGATTTAATTTTGCATTTTCATATGTTGGGTTAAGACTACTAAGGCTTACTCCTCCATTTAGTTCTTCAGCTAAATCATCTTTGTATTTATTAAAAAACTTTTCTATATTAGCTAATTCTTCATCTCTAGTTCCACCTCGTAGTTTTACTTCCTGTCCAGATTTTGTAGTAAACTTTCCTGCTGCTAAATCATCAAGTATTGACTGTGTGTTAGCTCGTAAAGTTATGTTTGTTAAGACTCTATTAGATGAATCTACTTGACCACCAGCAAGTTGTACTGCTCTAGCATATGCTAAATCAACAATGTCATCTGCTAATTCTTTATTGTTAAAAGCATTAGCCCATTCGCTTTCAGGAAATCTATTTATAAATTGTACTAAGTCAGATTCTTTATTAGGTGTACCATCAGCTTTTAATCTATCAGCCCAAAATCTTTTCTTGTATGATTCAGGACCTTCTTTAATTGCATTCATAGCTAAATCATCACCAAGAATTTTACTTATATTCCATTGCATAGACTTTAAGTAAAGAGCTTTAGGTCCATCTTTTCTTACTGTTGTAAAAAAAGTAGCAAGTCCTGGGTTGTTTTTTGTTAGCCCTGGTATTCCGTTGTGTATTCCAGATAGTGCATCAAAGAATGTTTCTCTTAACAACTGTGTTCCACTAACACTTTCTAATCCATCTTCTAATTTTTCTACTTTTTTAAGAAACTCATCTGCCTGATCTATAGTCATTTTTCCTGTAGCAAATTGTCTAAACTCTTTATTTAATTGTGGGAATTTTTCTAGCAACAAGTTTGCTTCTGCTTTAGCATTTCTTCCTGTCATATAGGCAATCCAAGTTTGTGGGTTTATTGGTGTGTCATATCCTGCTGCCCACATTCTTATTTGTTCTTCACCTATAACACGAATTGTCCAAGCTGGTCTAATCAATACTAAAGGTTTCCATACTTTGGAGATATACTTATCTAGCAATAAAGGAAAACCTTTAAAGTCAGTTGCTTTTCTAAAATCATCTAAAGATTTATTTTTTAATAATCTTTTTTGTATTCTTGAAGTAACTTTAATAATATCTTTTGGCGAATATAAAGGAATAGAGTTTTGTATCATTTCTGTTTGTAATCTATATGCTGGTATATTTACTTCACCACCCTCAACTAATGCTTTAAGTGCTGGACCATAATCAAGTTTTGATCCATCAGTTGCTATTCCATATCTTGTCATACCATCAAATTCTTTTTTAAATATATTACCAATGTGTTCCAATACATCATCAGTCAAGTTATCATCAAAATCTTTAACTAAGTTTTTTTTCCAAGATTCACCCATTTCACTTAATAGTTTAAAATACATATCTATTCTGTTTTTTTGTAAAGATTGTGTTAAATCAACTTCTTGTGCAATCTTAACTATATCTTTAGGTGTTTCTCTTAATACAATATCTTTAGGTCTAATAACCCATCCAACTTTTCTAAGTTCTGGTAAAACATCTACAAGTTTTCCCAAGTCATCATAATTAGCTACTCCAAAAAAAGCTCTCAAAATATTATTAAGCTGTTCTTTTGTTAAATCAGAATCTTTTAATAATTTTTGTATTTCTTTTCTAGTGTTAACATCATATGCAGCTTCTCTTTCTGCTTGTGTCAATACTTTCTTTGGAGCAGGTAAGCCTAATAATTTTTTTGGAGCAGGTAATTCTCCTGCTATTTGTTTTACAACATCATCAACAGCACCTAAACCATATTCTATTTCTAATGCTTTTTTTATAAACTTTCCTCTTTCTACAGTATCTAATCCCATCTGTTTCATCATCAACTGCAAGTTTTGAATAGCAGCACCTGCATTTTTTAAATCAAGTTGTGGTTTGTGTAATTTTTCAGAAAGTGTTGCTGCATAAGGTAATTTCATTTTAATTATTGGTGCATAACCACCAGCTTTTAAAAGTTCATCTGCTTGTCCTATAGGTGCATCAAAATTACCTATAACTTTTTTCTTCATATAATTTTTTAGTTTTCTATTAGATATAGGTAGTTCTCTAGCGTGTTTAATAGAACGACTTGTATTCAAATATCCAGTGCTAAGTGCATCTAATAATTTATTATTTATTAATGCTTCATCTGTCAATTTAATTAAGTCATTAATTAATTCTGGCTGATCATAAATTTTTAATAAATCCATAAGAACATCTGGATTACCACCAGCATCTTCTATATTATCACTGGAAGCAATCATTTTTTTTAAAGCTCTATATGGTTCTGTTTCTAATACTTCTTCTATAGAATTGTTGCCTGTTCTTCTTGGAGATTTAGCAATAGCTGTTCTTCTTATTGAATTTGTAATACCTCCAGCTTTTTCTAAATTTGCAAGTCTTGCTGTTCTATCTGCAACTGTTCTATACTTTGCCATATTTCCAGCTCTAAGAACTTGTCCTGCTGCTTGTGCTCCTCTAAATACAGGATCAGCATATAAAGTAACTGCTGCATCAGTTATACCTGTTAACCAACTATAAGTTTTGGAACCAGGTTCTACTATCCCAGCAGCTGCTAAAGGTTCTGCTAGTAATCTACCTGGAGTAACAAACGCATCTTCTTGATTTTTTTTAAATTTAGCTGCCGTTTCTCCTCGGAACTGTACACCTGTTTTTGCTTTTTCTTGTGCAATCTTTGTTATTGGTGCTCCAACTATTTTTTCGGAAAGACTTAATGCCTGTTCTGGCTGTACACCCATTCCAATTAACTTTTGATATTCAGGAGTATCTACCATATTTTGACTGTTAGGTATTATTCCTGTACCAATGTTTACTGGTCTACCTTCTTTAATTTCCCTAAGTGCAAGAGTAAATGCAGTATCACCTACTTGTTGTCTTATTTCTGGAAACTCTTTAAATGTTTCTGATAATGCTTGTGAACTAGATATACCTTTATTTTTTTTATCTTTATATCTTTGTCCTATTGCTACAGGAAACCTACCAAGTATTTGATCTACATAATCTAATCCTGCATCAAAAGCTAAAAAAGCTCCCCTTGCAACTCCTTTAGCACTTTTTTTAAATGCGTTCCAGGGACCTGCCTGTTCTTTTACAATACTCTGTGCAAATCGTTCTAGTGTTCTTGGGTCTATATCATCAAAATCTATACCTGCAACAGCAGCAGTAACAGGAACATTAGCAGGTAGATAATTAGCATTAGCAGCATTTTTAATTGCTAATTCTGCTGTTTGTTCGTTTACTTGTTCTCGTAAAGAATCAAATCTTGCCTCTCTTGCTTTAAGAGTTTCTAGGCTTTCTTTTTCTTTAAAAGGGTTTTCTGGATATGTATAACTCATAATACATTATCCAATGTCTTGCCTGTTCATCATTTGCAAAAATATAGGATCAGGGTAAACATTGTATAATACCCTTAACATCATATCAGGATCTTCTTCTATAGATTGTTGTGGTGAGTACCCAGAACCAAAAGGTAATCCTGCTGTTACTGGTTCGTTAGGTCTTTCCGTTGGACCGAAAGCATCTACTTGTGATAAATTTAATTTAGGTTGTAAAGGTTGTTGTTGCAAGTTATTTACTTGTGGCAATCCACCAGTAGCTTGTACTTGTTCTTTTATATCTTGTCCTTCACCATATGTAGTTCCAGCAGTTAAACCAGGGATAATTCCTCTTGTATTATCTTGTGTATTTCTTGCAGCTGGTGGTACATTAGCATTTCTTTTTGTAATTTTTTTATTAGGTCTGACCATCTTCATCCTCTTCTTCTTCAAAAAATTGAAATGCTGAACTTATAACCATATAACCAAATGGAAATACTAAAGGTGGAAGTTGGTCAATGTACATTTTGCCTCGTGGCTTAAATACATCTTCTTCTAAAATAATGTCATCACCGAGCTCATCAACATCTACTAAACAAAAATCTACAATCTCTTCAAACTTTTTATTAATTGACATTATCCACCTAACCCACCAAGTAGTTGAGCTATGCCTGGTGGAGGACCTTGTGGTGGCAAAGCACCTCCTCCAAGCAATTCTTGTTCAGCTGTTGGTATCTCTGGCTCTTCTGCTGTAAAGAATTTATCTAAGATATTTTGCATATCATCAGGATTCTTTCTTATCTGCACAACAGCCATAGTTGCCTTTGGGTCGCCCTGTTGGGCTTGTGCTAACAATGTATCAAACAATACACTGTCTGCTTTTTCTTTTGTAATTCTATCGTTAACTCTAACAAGGTTATCTAAACCATCTAGGTTTTCTTGTAGTGTTTGTCTGTCAATAATACCAGCTTGTAGTAACTGTAAACCAGTAACAATTTTCTGTGGTTCATCATAACCAGCCATAGCTCCATACACTCTTCGTGTCTTAAAGCTATTTGCTATATCTTTTGTTGGTTCATATGTTTCAGAGTAGAAAGTATTATCCATATATCCAGATAGTGGTTTAGTAGAGCCACCATACATTTTCTGATCCCACTCTAATCGTTTAGCATCAATCATCTCTATAGCATCAGACATAACTGTGTGATACTCTCTAATCATAAGTGACATAGATGCACCTAACTCTTCAAGTCCTCTACCAGTAGCAAATGCTAATGGTGACTGTGAATCATCAGTTGTAGGGTAAGAACCACCAACACGAAGTTGTCGTTCTATTCTATCTATCTGTTGGAAAATCTGATAAGGAACATTAGATGCTGGTTTAGAAACCTGTGTACCTGGAGCTAAATAGTTAACAGCGAATCTACCTTTACGATATTGTCCTGACTCTATCTCTCCAGAAATGTTTGTTTCTGTAAACACGGCATCTTCCATTGCTATTATTGACATCACATTAATCTTTGCCATAGAAGCCATAAGTCCTATGATCTGGTCATACTGTCCTTGCAATCTATCAAAAGCAAATTTCTTTGCAATAACAAATGCAGGTCCACTATCAAGTGGATTTGGTATGAAGTCAAGAATAGTTGCAGAGGTCATATGGAAAATGTATGTACCTTCTTCATTGTAATACTCTGCTATTAAGTCGCCCTCACCATTTGAGTTTGCCCAAGAGCCGTTATAAGAATCTGTGTATGCAGAAGCATAAGCATTACCAACACCTAGAGTGTTTGTTTGATAAGGGTCTTTAGACATAATTTTGTCTGAAAACTTAGGATATACTTTTGCTAAAGATTCTTTAGGTACTCTACGAACAATAGCCATTTCTTTTGGTTGTTGGTCTGCACCAAAGTAACCTGGGAAACAGTTGTATGGATCACGAAGTTCTGCACAAGGATATGGTGTTCCGTTAGCATCTCTTTTTTCTCTAATTACCCATACAGCAAAACCATAACCAGGTAGCCATCTACCAACTTGTGGCATTTGTAAATCTAATTTCTGTACTTCATCATAGGCATTAACAATTCTGCCAATCTTTTCAGCTTTCATTCTTGCTCTGTCAGAATCTTTACCATTAGGTACATCAACTTTTAAGTTAGGAATACGACCAATCTTTTGTGACAAGTGTTCTAGTCCAGACATCATAAGGTTTGGTACAGGTACTTGCCAATCTTGGAAACCTTTAAGGTTATCACCAAGCAATGCCTGAATACCATCTGGTCCACCATTCATAATGGCACGAATACGACCACGAGTAGAGTATGCACTCTGGTTGTCAAAGTGTAATTGTGTTACTTGATATTGTATTTCTTCAGGTGTCATTCTAACTCCAAGGCGTTTCGTTCATATCAGTTATATCCCATTCTCCAAAACTTGGTTCATAATCTAATCCTACTTCAGCCAATCTTTCTTTTTGCATTCTTCTTATAACTTTCATTGGAAACCAAGAAGCCATAACAACATCTGACTTATTATTTCTACCAGACTGCTTACTAGCACCAGTAGAAAAATAAATTAGTTGCCTACGATATATATTACTCTTAGTTTCGCTTTCTGCACTACCATAAGGCAAACTTATTAATTGTTCCTTAAATAATTCTCTCATACTTCCTACGCCAAAGATAGGGTCAAATTTATTTTTTTGTGTCTGATGTCCTTCTAAGTAAATACCTACTCGTGAACAGTAATCTTTTAAATCTTTGTCTTGTCGTATTGCTCTCTGAAAACCATTCTCTTCAATAACCCAGTGTGCAAGTCCATACATCTCGTGCCATTTCTTTATGGTTTGTTTAGCTTGTATGACACCACCACCTTCTTGATTTTCTATATCAACCATATAAAGTTTTCCTGAATCAGAATCTATAGCCCATAAGAAACAAGCTTGATAACCTGTAGAAGCTGGGTCAAGTCCTGCTATCAAATGTGTTCCAGCAGGTACCTGCCCTACAACTCTATTTACATCTCTACAAACATCTATCTCTTCTACATCAAACATTGTTATACCATCTACAAATGCTTTGTTAAGATACACCATCTCAAAGATAGCTTTACCACCTGTGGTTTCAGCTGCGTGTAATCTTGACAATAACCATTTGTAACTACGCTTTCCTGCCCATAACATACAGTCAGAATGTAACTCAATTTCGTTTTCTGGCAGTACACACTCTGTACTATGTGCCTCTTCTACAATTGTGGTCATCTCTGGGTTTTCTAAAAGAAAGTTATATAAATCTTCAGGATGCTGTCTTGATCCAATAACAACAATAGCTGTATGTTCCTCTTTACGACTAGATAGTGTGGTAGTCCACCATTGCCTAGTCTGCTCTCTAGCACTCGGCTGTACAGTTGTTCCGTGGTCCTCAATGTCATCTGCAATAATCAAGTCACAGTCACGAGAGAGAATCTTACCACCTTTACCAACAGCAACCATAGTAGGTGATTTAATACCAGTAACTGTTCTTGTAGCAGTAGTAAACTGTCCAGATGTCCAGGACTTACCTGATCTATTCTTAGGTTTAAAGGTAGCTCCTGGTCCACAGAAATCCTCTATAAGTTTTTCATTATGTTCTAAGTGGTCAACTACAGCACCTACAGCATTTTTTGCAATCTCTTCGTTACCACCAACCCACATAATTCTGACATTAGGATTTTTACATATCTGCCATATAGCAAAGTGTGTTAACAAGTCAGTCTTGCCGTGTCGTGGTGGGCTAAGGATCATCTGTTCTCCACCAGTATCAATAGCATCTAAGATAGATTGAATCCAGCGTTGATGAAAGTCTGCTGTTTCATACTTATCTCCTGTTTCTGTCTGAAAGTACCTATCTCTAAAATCTTCAAATTTCTGTAGTGAATCAATAGCTGCTTGTGGGGTTGACCAATCTTCTCGTTGTTCTGCATTAGTTTTATCTATGCGATAAGCATTGTGCATTTTATTTACTATATCTTTAGCTACGCCTATAAGTCGTGCTACATCAGATTGTGTAATTGTTTTCTGCTCTACTAGACTTGCATAATTTTCTACATAGTCTTTGTAGTGTTCACCACGATTTAATGTTGTTTCGTTTATATCTAGTTTATTAATAGCCTCTAAACGCTCACGCTCTTTAGCTCGTTTGTATTTAGCTCTATTAGAACATTGAGTAGAACAGTAACGACTGTTACCATTTTTAATAGTAAATTTTTTCTCACATCCTGTATTGCTACATTGCCTACGCTCTGCCATTATTTCTTTATTTTTTTGACTTTGCCGTTTTCTGTTCTAGCAAATTTATGTGTTTTAGTTTCCCTAATCAGAGTTCCATAGTAGCGTTTACCACCATACATCCAACTTACTTTAGCCATTCTCTCTCCTTACCAGGCTCTGCAACTCCAATATCGTGCAGTTGTTTTATCCTTAGCTGTGCTGCATTTGTGTCTAGCACGAAACGAAGCTCTAGCCTCTGGATTATTTTTCCTAATCTTCATATTAGGGTCGCCAAACATTATTTTCTTGACTTTCCCATTTTTCATTACAAAGACTTTAGACTTCTTACGACCATAGCCAGGCTCACCCTTACGAATAGGGCTAGGTGAATTTAACTTCACTTTCATTCCTCGCCATTCAGCCATTACTTCCTCTTCTTAACTTTATTTTTTTTCATCCCTTTTTTAGGGTTGTAACCTTTTTTTGGCATTTTTCTCTCCTATACTATATGTTGTATGAGTGATTATATTAAAGGAAAACAATATCCTAATCATAAACCCTCTACTACATATAGTAGTGGAAGAGTTTGCGTTCACAAAGAATGCCAGACAGTTATTTCAAAATACAATAAATTTAAGTACTGTAATAACCACAAACCTCGCTCTTATCCTAGAATTAAAGGTCGCCAAGCTCCTACTGATTTACAGGAACCTTTACAGTAAATTTGTTTAATTTTTCTTTATAGTATTTTAATCTATATCTAACATCTGCAATGTATGCTTTATTGTATTTGTTTTTATATTTTATAATTTTTTCCAAAGTAATTACTTTTTCTAAAAGAAATGTTACTTCCCCAGTTAAATTATTCTGTGAACAAAAGTGTTGTACAGGTTCTACCATTTCGTACTCTTCTTCAAATTCTTTATCTATTTTATCGTAATCACTTAAAGTTATAAAATTATCTTCAGTGTATCTATTTTCTATTTTTGAATAACAATTGTCATAAATAATTCTTTCTTTAAGTAAAGAATTAATTGTTTCTTGTGTTATTTTCAATGTGTGTCCTCTCTATGTTTTTACCTTGTGTCAATATATTTTTAGCTAATGAATTGTAACAAATATCATAGGTAGCTGTTGTTTTATGTCCACCTTCTACCATTTCAAATTCTATTTCAATTCCACCTTTATTAGCTTTTATATAATAATTATTGCTATGTCCTTTGTGTGGCTCAAAACCAACTTTAACTATTGCTTCTTTAATATCTTCTTCTAAATCACCATTACTAATGTTTATAAATTCTTTGCTTCCCCAGGCTTGTACTTCATATATTTCTGTCATAATATCCTTTCTTTCAATAACTTTAATAACTTACAAAATCAAATGTGGGGTAAAAAAAATTTTTTTATTCAAAGAAACTCTCTAAATCGTTTACACCACAAGTAGGGCATAAGCCATCAGTAAGCTGATCTGCCCAAAAAGGATTCAGGCACTGGTCGCAATCTTCTACAGGTATATCATCACTCATAAAAATTACTATACCATACCCTAGACTAGGAGCTAGGGATTTTGGGTTAATCACAAACAGGGAAGTGTTTTTGATACTTTATTATAAACCAGATTAGAAAGTAAGTCAATAAACAAAACCCTGTATTGCTACAGGGCTTTGTACACGTACAGTCTGTCCATTTACTGTAATGAAAAATATAACAATCCACAAAAACATCTCATCTTAAACAATACTTTCAAGTACACCACATACTTAAATGTTAATGAAAAGCCTTTCTTTCTTATTATAAATTGAAGCATATCCTCATATGCTGCACCTAGTCTTTCTAGGTACTTGCATATTAGTTGAGTTGTGATACTATGACAACAACAAACAAAACATTTCTCTAGCTCTAAGGAAAGGAATGTTGGATCAACACTAAAGGGAACGTGGACTAGCTGGACCATCTTAACTAGGGTAATAGCCTATTACTTCACATATTTATTTGTTACTAATTTTAGTTCATTCTGGTTTTGGGAGGGAGTGACACAGGGTTAGAACCACAATAAAGAAACTACAACTAGAATAAACAGTATGAAATGCAAAGAGTGTAAACAACCACTCAAACAGATCAGAGATAACACTTATTACTGTATTAGTAGTATTACTAACTGTAGTTTATCTACCAAGACAGTGCATATTTCTTAGTAAAAGTTTCCAAGGATTTACTGGTGTCTAACATCATAGATGTTGGGGTTTCATATTGACATATCCATTTATATCTACTCAACGCAACATATTATATGTTATAGGTCAACTTTTTTTCCTTAGTGTTTATAGGGTTTTATCTAAGAAATACTACAAAATAAGACATAATGGAAAATATAGGATATATTTTTTTTAATAATGGGTATACGGTGTTTTAATATAGATGACGATAATAAGATTACTCTTATAACTTCCTCTACACTTCACAACAATAACCAACTAAAAAGAAATTAAAAGAAATACTATACATATAATAAGTATCTAGTAACATAAAGGTTACAAACATAAAGGGGAAGTAATGAAAACTAAAGAAAAAAAATATTATCTTCGTAAATGTGACGGATGTAATAAAGGGATGAGTAAAGGTATTTATTTATTCAATGAATATTATTTCTGTAACGAAGATTGTCTAACTAAAAACTATAAAAGATTAGGTATAGTTTTTAACCTACCTATTAATCATATTGAAGATTCTGTAACTTATGAAGAATTTTTACAATGGATTAATGAAGATAATAATTACGAATTGTATGAAGTTTATAATTATTATAACGGCATATCCGAATGGTATATAGGGGATGATTGGGGTTATCTTTTTGATATTAACGGGGATGAAATAGACATAGAAGAAGTACAAGAAAAAGAAATAGTAGAGGGGAAGTAATGAAACTACACCATACAAAATATAAAGCTAATTATAAAAGATATATATTAGATAGAATTTATATAGAGGGTAATGAATCAGCAAGTGATCAAGAAAAAATAGATTATTTATTTAATCGTTTTTATAGTGAGTACGATTGGAATATTGAACGCTATGGAAAATATAAAGCAATGAAAGAATGGTTACAAGGTTTAGCTCTTGATATACCTTATTGGAATAATGAGCTTGTGCCGTTAGCTATAGAAATGGGAAGTATAGACAATAATCCTAGTGATGAATTACAGTCTAGGGTTATTAATAACTATTGGGAATTTATGGCTAATATCATTTTAGGATTTGAGCCAACAAATTAAACAGTTAGGCACTCTATTTCCTTTGTTGTAGGGTGCTTATAGTGTTTAAAGGTTAGACACTAAAGGGAGGTTAATTAATGGAAAAAGAATATTACTACTTCGTAGATAGTAGAAAGAAAAATAGTAACGACGAATGGAAAAGATTAAAGATAAGTAATAAAACTTTTCAAGATACTTTTTTAACTCGTATGCTTATTATTGAATTAAATAATCAAGATAAAGAATACGAATATAAAAATTATGAATTAGTGGAAGTATAAAGGGAGGTAGAAAGATGACAAGCAACCAATTTGCAATACTATGTGATAAGTACTTAATTCATCCAGCAATAGCGTTAGAGAGTGAATTAATACAAGAGGCATTAACTTGTAGAGATGATAAAGAAGTTAAAAGAATATTAGAGCAAGAATTTTAAAGGGAGGTTAGAAAGATGAAATTAAAAGTAATTGATTTTGTTGAATGTGATTATTGTGAACACGACGGCATTATTAACAATTATATTTATGAACAAAATAAAGATGATTTAGATAATATTAAATGTTGGAATTGTAACAATGTTTATATAGTTGATACAGATTATATGCACAAGTTATTTAATCAGGAGGTTAATTAAATGTTTAGTATAGAAGGGTTAATAATAACAATCGGTTTTATAATCGTGTTACGAGTGGCTATTGTAGGCACATTAAACGAGGTAAGATATTACAGAATGATAAGAGAATATGAAAGACTATTTCCAGAAGTCTGGAAGTAATTAAAAAGTAACCAACACCAGATTAAGCCCTAGTTATCCCCTTTTAACTAGGGTTTTTTCTATGGATCAATATAACTAAAGTGTAGGCACATACCGACTATGTAGCGATATTGTAGGCACATAGAAAATGTAGGTTAATAACTATACTACACCTATTGACAATGTGTCGTATAGTAAACATCATTTGACAACAAATACAATGTAGGTATAATGTAGGTAGGTTAATAAACAGGAAGGTTAATCAATGAAAATATGTAACGATTGTGGAAAACAAACTAACGATTGGTATGAATACAAGCCGTATTTTATTTTATGGATATTGTGTTGGTATTGTTTACAAAAAGATAACAACATAGCTGATCGTAAATTAAAAGAAAGTGTAGGGAAGTAATGAATCAAGAAAAATCACATAGCTATCAAGATATGGCTAACTTAACACATACAGAACAAATATTGCAGTTTAATTTTTGTTTATGTGAAGAACAAGAACAATTTCCATACGAAGATTGTCCAAAAGAAAGTGTAGGGAAGTAATGGCTAAACCAAAATTATATACAATGTTTGTATCATTTTCAGCTATTGATATGGAACAAGCAATAGAATATATACACGAATTAGATGATAAGGATATTAGAAGTTGTTTGGAGGAAGAATAATGTCTTATGTAAATCAAATAGATTGGAATTGTGGTTGTATGCGTATGACAGAATTTGATTATAGAACACATAAAGAACGAACAGTAGGCAGAAGTTATTGCAATAAAAAGAATTGTGATAGAAGATTACAAAAAATATAGGAGGAAGAATAATGTTCGCAGTAACAACTAAAGAATGTATACATTGTAGGCAAACAGGTACAGTTATGGTAGATAGAAGAGCTTATAGAGAGTTTACTCAAACACCACGACACCTTAGAAGATTAATCCAGGATATATTTCCAGATCATAGCAAAGAAGAAAGAGAACAGCTGATGACTGGGGTACACCCAGAATGTTTTGAGGAAATGTTCAGAGGAGAGGGAGAATAATGTTTATAGTAGATATTGTTAATGGAACAAAAATATATTCAAAAGTATGTAGTAGTTGTAGGCAAGATACAGACTATTACCAATTAGAAGATGAGTATTACAACTTTATTTATTTAAGTGATTGTTGTAACGCAAAATGCATCTAAATAAGAAAGTCAAATAAGTTTACACACTATTGTAAACTTCTGTTTATACTAGAATGAAAGGTTATTAATGATAAAAATTGATATGCCACGAGATTGTAGGCAAATAGTCGTAGCTTTTAATCGTAGCTTTCGTATCTTTCCTAGCACAAGCGAAGTAGAAAGATATTGTAGGCGAAATAGATTAGAAGTAGTCAGCCAAGAAAGTCAAATGGGATCATTCATTGTCACTCTTAAAAGAGCAGACAGTACAATATAAACACAACTAAATAACAGAAAGGAATTATGTTTAGTAAATTAATATATAGATACAAATTCTATAAACGAGTACGGTTAGAAGAACAACAACGGAAATCACAGGGATTAACACAAGAATTTTTAGACCAGATTAGAAAGGATATGTAATGGACGACTTATTAGAACAGGCACAAGAGAACATAAAGAAAGTTGTAGATGAACAACAGTTACAAACTCTTTATGTAGTGCTACAAGAGAGTTTAGATGAGCTAGATCAAGCAGAACATTTAGTTAAGACATACAAAGAGTTGAGAGATAAAGCTATTAAAGGTTTATACAATGTAGGCGTATCAGCACAGTCATTAGCAACGACTACTAATTTAACAAGACAAATGATACATAGGATTGTTAAGTAAACAACCTCTATTGCTAGAGGTTATCTACTTCAGAAAGGAAATAAACATTGAATAATCTGTTTATCAATTTCAGTCTAGTAGATATTGTCATACTTAGTAACTATAATGTAGGAAAATAGGAGATAAATAATGAATAAAGAAACACAGAAGAAGTTGATTAAAGACTTCCCAAAGAATGTAATTAACAAAGCACCACAAGGTAAGTTTGGAGATTACATAAGTCACGGCATTATCACTAAGAGATTAGTTGATGTAGCACCAGACTATAACTTCACATACGAAGTGTTGAGAGATAAAGACAACGCTATTGTAGGTGCAAAGTGTAGGTTAGAAATCCCTGGACTAGGTATCAAAGAAGATGTAGGAGATGTAGATGTACACGCTATCAAGCGTAATCTAACTGAAAGCGAACTACTTAAACTTGCAGTATCAGATGGTATCAAGCGTTGTGCTATGAGATTTGGACTAGGTTTAGACCAACTCTGGAATGGTGGCGTGACAGAAGAAGAACATTACTCTGCACCACAACCAATTCAAAAGACAGGTACTGTTAAAGATCAAGTCATAGAAAAAGAGGATAACTTAGCTAAAGCTAAACAAGACTTCGCTAAAGATGTAGCTGATAATCCTAATAATAAGCAAGAGTTAGCAAAGTTTATGGATGCAACTATCAAAGACAAAGCTAAAAGAGATAAGCTAAAGCGTAAAGTCTATGATGATGTAGTGTCTAAAGGATTTCCAAAAGATATTAATGAATGGGATGAATCACAAATAGAAATATATAAAGATGAAGTCTTTAATGCTAATGAAAATAAGTTACCAGACACAACAGAGGCAGAGGAAATTTTAGGTGCAAAGGTTACCTATACTGGACCTCCAACTGATGAGAACAAAGTATGCCCTAGTTGTACTGATAAAGGTAGCGTTGTAGATAACAGAGATAAGAAATCTGATCCAAAGTTCTCTAAGATACCAGACTTTGCTTGTCAGAAAGCACCTTATGGTAGTGGCTGTGGTTGGGCTGCTTGGTCAGGTAACGAATCAATACCAAGCGAATGGATTTAGAACGAGCAGGGGAATCTATAAACATAGAGAAACTTAAAGCTAGGTTGCAAAAAAGATTTCCTGATTATAACTTTGATGTACCTGCACCACCAGATACTAAATGCAAAGCACCATTTTATTGCAAACAGAACGAGATTAAATATACAGATATGGAAGGCAATCTTTACTGCGGTTATAGGTATAAGATGACTGATGAAAAGAATCCGTTTACTTGGGAATGGAAAGTATGTCACGCTTTACTAGAGCCAGTAGATATACAAGCCAAACATAAGGAAGATGAGGTGGAACTATTTTGAAATGTTTAAGTTGTAATATAGGTGAGCTTGACTTGTTCGGTGAACCAAGCAAGATAGTAAATGGTTATTGCGAAGAATGTAGAAAGGTAATGGAATATGCAAACACAAATTATAAATAGACTAAATGAACTTTATCCAAATATGGATAAGTTACAAGAAACAGAAGATCCATTCTGTTCTTATGATGCAATGAATGACACATACATTGTAGAGATTAAGTCAAGAGATAAGACATATGACAGTTGGATAATAGAGAAGAAGAAATTTGATTCTAATATTATCAAAGCTATTGAGGAGAATAAGTCTTTTATTTATCTTACTGAATGCAACGGTAAGGTTATGACTTGGAACATTAATAGAATGATTGCAGCTGAATATGATTTCAAATGGGAGCTTAGAGATATGCCTTCCACTACAGAGTTTGACAACAATCATATGATAAGTAAAGAAGTAGGGTATCTGTTTGAAGCAGATGCTAAAGTACATACAAAGGAGATATTATGATAGACACAATGTTAAGCAAAGCAACAGAAGGTATGTTGATTGCAGAGTTACTAAACAGAAAAAATGAGAAAGGTGTTCCATTCTTTATGGGTAAAAGCATATTGTTAACTAATGGACAACAACAACTACTAGCAATTCTTCCTAACATACAGATACTTACAACTGTTGAAGAAGAAGAATGAAAATAAAAATAATTGTTTCAAATAGTGGAGAGTTTAAAGACATTGAGATTGAAGATGCACCACTACATATACCTACAGAGGTAGAAGTAATTGAAGAAGAAGAATAAGTACAGACCGTTACCTAACTATCTTACTATTCAACCAAGCAAGATAGAAGGGTTGGGTTTGTTTGCAATTAAAGATATACCAGCTTACGAAGTTATAGGAATGACACACGCTAAATGGTATGGAGAACCTGATAACTTACTACGAACACCACTCGGTGGATTTATTAATCATAGTGATAGACCTAACTGTGAGATACAGGGTAAAGTGACACGCTATCTATATACATTAGAAGATATAGAGGCAGGATCAGAGCTTACTGTTAAGTACAGTATGTATAGTGTATGAGTAAAAGAACAAAAAATTATAATATTTGTTACAAGCATCAAGTAATTTCTGATGGTAAATATTATGTTAATATAATTTTAAAGAAACCAAAAAATTGTCTACTTAAACTATCTTATAATTATCCCAACCATCTTTATCAATAGTAAAGGTTAACACTCCAGGCTTACTCCACATACCAGTTCGTGCAGTAAAGTCTATACTTGCATCAATAGATGGGCATTGAAACCAAGTTCTGTTACCTTGCTGCATCATACGAGGGTGATGAAAGTGTCCTGTAATAAGAATCTCTGCATCTCCAACAGGAAAGTCACCAAACATTTGTCCTTGCCACCACTTCATTATCTTTCCCTCTGGTCCCTGGCCACCAGCGTGCATATGTCCGTGAGTCCACCCAACCTTCACATTTTTGATGTCCAATGTATGATGGAATCCCTCTGGTATGGACACACTTACTTTGTCATATCGTGGGTTCTGTTCCATAATCTCTTGGCATATCTGTAAGTGCATAGTGTCAGAGTTGTCTAATCGTGATGTAACGACCTGTCCTTTGCCTGATCTAGCCATTTCTCCGTGATTAGCAGGTACACCAGACAGTACAATCTTGTTTGCATAGGGTAGAAATGTATCAACAGTTTTCATTATCAGCTTTCTTGCTAAGTGATACTGTTGAGATAGATTTAAAGATACATTATGGGGTTGAGAATCATAAAATCCGTAGCAACCTTCGGTTAAATCGCCCATAGAAAGCAAATAAATTTCATCTACGCTACCTAGTCGCCTAACCTCTGCTACTGCTCTCTCAAGTGCCTTGTCGTATCTCTCAAGCGTTTTCTCTACACCGAGGTCAACTTTCCCTAGTTGCCAGTCACTTAGTGTAAAGATGTATGCTAAATCACTCTTAATTTTCTTTTTCTTTAATGGTTTCTTCTTTGATACTTCTTTAAGTAGCTTGTCATACCATTCATCACGAGCAGGATGTCGCCTTCTGACCACTCCTTTGAACGCATAAAAGGTTTCAACATCTCCACCTTTAAGTTGTGTGTTCCAGGATGATGCTTTGACTTTGCCATCTATCTCATAATGTTCTGGATCAAAGCCCCAGTCTTTTAAGATGGTGTCAAATTTAGATTTGTAGTTAGGGTCTTGCCCTATATGTGTTATTTCTCCTAAACCAGTAGCTTCATCAAACTCTGCTGATGGTTGCCAACCTGATTTAAAATAGTTATTACCTAAGTCTTTTTTATCTTTTTTCATACGCAGCCTTTCTGTTAAGGCTCAGTATAGTCAGATTTACAGACAGTTTTCTAGGATATTTTTTTCTTTGCGAATGTTTTAATAACAGATAAAGCTGCTCCACCACCTGCAATAGCTGCAATTTGTAGTGAGTTTATGTCAACACCCACGATTGGGCTGATGGTTAAAGCTCCTATGAATCCTTCAATGAAGGTCCATACTGCTCTCTCTAACATATCTTTTAGTTCTGGTGTCATTGTATTAACTTTCCTAACTTTAATTTTCTCTCTATGCTTTCTAGTTTAACAAGAATTTTGTCTAATTTACTTTCAAAACTAGTTGGTATGTACACATTATCAGATGATTTGTTATCTATGCTAGGACTTTTCTCCTCTATAATCCATTGTCGCCAGGCATCACCAGGACATTGTGTCTGTTTAAAAGAACTATGTGGTCTTAGCTCTCCACCGACTTGTTCATAGAGCCATTTGACAGATGCAATAGCTTTATCTGAAGGCTTGTCGGTAGGATTGGAGCCACCAAGCCAACACACAGCAACATAATGCTTATTGTTAAAGTTAATTTCTTCACGATTGTTACCACCTTGTGCTGCTGATCTGTTTCCAAATCCTCTGCCTTCATATATCTGTCCTGTATCTCCTACTAAAAAGTTATATGCTACATCATTCCAACCTCTATCTTCTTGATGCAGTCTTTGTATTGTTTTACACTGATCCATCTCTGCCATATTGCCAACAGCAGTAGGATAAGCTGACCAATGTACAACTAAACCTTTTACTTCTCCTAGTTTAGAGAAAGATTTCTTATTAGGTTTAGCACCCCATATATCTCTTGCAGTTACTTTCATTATCTATTACTTTCTAACCAAGTAATTCTATCATCAAGTGTGTCTATTTCCCACATTCTTTGTTCTAAACCTTGTATTTGTGTTTCAAGTCTGACAGATTTGCTATTAAGGTCTGTCCATTCCCACTTCTCTGGTATATATTTCTGGTCTAAATCCCAACCACTATCCATAACATCTTGTCTGATACTATTTATCTCTGATTGTAAGTATGCAATTTGTTCATTGGCTCTACCTAAATTACTAGCTGCCATTTCTAAATCATTAATCTTTTCATACAGTACTGCTATATCATTAGAAACCATTGTGCTTTCTTTTAAAGCACTGAACTCATACTCTATATTATTCATCCTGTCATCAATACCAGTTAATGTAGTAAGTACAGCATTAAGTGATTGTATTCCTGCACCAACAGATGACATAAGAGCTATGCCTGTTACGACTAAACCTATATTATCTTTTATTTTTTTTAGCATTTTTATTTCCTATTACCAGTGCTATTAAAAGCTCTATCAACTACCACCACAACAACCATTACCACAACAGTCCATACTATCCTCCTAACTTAATGAGAACATCTGTTAATGCAGAGTTTAGTTCTCTTTCTCTCATAGCTAGACCTACAATATTTTCTTCTAGCTTTTGTATCTGTATCATATACACTGCAACTTGTGACTGCAATGTATTGACTGTGTTAAATAACCAAGCAACTAATGCAGCAAGTCCACCTTGTAATACTTGACTTAGGTTTACTTGTGCTTTCATTACATTGTTAAGCTACCAACAATTAATATAACTGTGGCAACTAATCCTAATACTTTATAAAATTCTGATTTATCCAATTTGTTATCTAGTTTTTCTTCTAGTCTATCTAATCTTTCTATGACCAATTTTAATAGTTCCTTTTGTGTAAAGCCGTTACCATTAGTACTCATTTTTATGGTAGGTCCTCGTGACTTAGAAAATCCCATTCATCTTTATAGGACATACGATTATTCAAATCGTAATCACTTATTCTTTTAATAAATCCCAGAGTTTCTTTTAAAAAATAACCTAAAAGAAAACCAATTAAATAATCCATACTATGGATTTTATCACACGATTATTTATTCAGGTTTAGGGTTATCAGATTTTACTTGTGCAATGTGGTCAGCCCAGGTAGTTGTACCATTAACACCATCCCAATACTGCATATCTAGTTGGTCTTGTACAGAACCATAAGCCTCTTGCCTTGCTTGTATGTAACCATTTTGTTGTTCATCAAACTTACTATTAGCACAATCAATAACCATCTGCTCAAAATCACTATCTGATATTGGCAATCTTTCATTATTAACCTGCTTATAGATACCATCTCCATCTCTAAGAGCTTGAAGTTCTGTTCTACATTCTGTTTTAAATTCTTCTAATGTCATATCTCTCCTATCTTACCATACTTTTACTTAGCTAGACCATATAAAGTGAATGTTCCACTAGCTATGTTTCCACTTTGCATAAAATATTGAACACCATCTGTTGCTTGTGCTACTGTTAAAACTCCACCACCTTGAAATCCTCTTAAATGTGCATCTTGATTTCTGTTACTTGCTTCAACAGTACAAAAAGAATATTCACTTGCATTGTTAAAATTAAATAAGTATTGAGTAGCATTAACCAACTCTTGTGTTCCTGTTCCAGCATTTCCTAAATCAAGTTCAGCTTGATTTGTATAAGCAATATTACTAAAAGCACTATCTGCTCTTAGATTTTTATAAGCTCTATCATAATTACTTGATGTATCTGGAGTGCCACTAACAGTAAATCTAAATCTAACACCTTTGGCATCAGTATCAGTAGCAACATTTATAACTTGTACCATATACACATCATAAGAAGTATCCCATTTATCATCTCCTAAAGTAACACTTGCAGTTGCTGATGTAACTATTTCTTCATCTATTTTTATTAAGCTACCTGCCATTATTTAACTCCATATATATTTACATTAAGATTTTCAATATTGCCTGTTGATAGAGCAAAATATAAACCTGTTATATCATCAGTTGTTTTTAAAACTCCTATAGATTTTCTACCTCTCATACCAGAGCCACTATTTAGATATGTTGATTGATGTAAAACAAAAGTGTATGAACTTGAAGTAGGATTAAAAACATAAAGTATTGCTCCTCCATTATGTGTATCTAAAGCTCTTGCATCTACAGATAAAAACCCATTAATTTGATTTTGATTAGTAGCTTTACTTTCAGAATTAGCAGCATTACTTATCATTAATAAAGTAGCATAATCATAATTTGCAGTTGATATTACTGTTCCACCACTATTTATAAATCTTAAATTATAACTTGCAACATTACTTAACTGTTTATCAACTACTATTTTATAAACATCATAATTATCATTGAAACAATCTGTAATACTTACACTTGCAACAGAAGTTGAAGTGCCACCATTTTTTATAAATTCTAAACTTCCTGCCATAATTTAACTTTCTGCAATTCCATATAGGGAAACTGTTCCTGTAATTCCAAAAGGACTATTTTTAGACAAAAACCTAATTGCATCAATAGTTCTATTTGTTGCATCCTCTAAACCTGCATAACCAAAATACATTGTTGCTATTGCACTACTATTCATATATGAACTGTGCATTGTTGAATATGAAAATTGGTCATTAACAAGATTGTAAAGATATACATAGCCATTAATTGTTTCTAAAGTAGCACCACCACCTGAATGAGTTAAAGGAAAATTATTAGCACTTGAACTATTTGGGTCTAAAAATGAGCCAGAAGCAGTACCATATTGACTTCCAAACTGGTAATCGCCACCTGACCTAATCCAACTAGTACCACCATTAGATGATAATTCAACAACTAATTCATTGGCATTATTATCAACTTTTATATTGTTATAAGTTGCAAAATGAACATTATAAGTTCCTAAACTTGTAAAAGTTGCAGTTCCTGAAGTTGTTACATTTATAGTTTCAATTAATTCTAATTTACCTGGGTCAACTACTCCTCCTAGTAAGCCAAACTTAGCTTGTCCAATAGGCATATTAACTCCAGGCTTGTTGAGGTACTAAATAATAATTTGTTCCATCAAAGAGGACTGTGACTATATCAATTACTCCAGAACCTGTGGACATTGTCCAACCTGCTCCACCTGCTGTCTTAGCAGCAACTGTATTGATCGTAGAAACAACAGTTCTATCTGTACTGTCTTGTGTAAATCTTACTGTAATAACTGTAGCTCTACCTGCTGGTAGGTTACTGATTGTCCAAGTAGTTACATCTTCTGATAATGCAACTGTAAAGAAACCACCAACACTAGCATCTAAGGTTAATGTACCAGAGCTAGAAGTAACAGCAGTAACATCTTCTGATACTGTGTTGCCTAGTTGTATAGTATTGCTTGTAGTTTTTTCAGAAACTATATCTACTTTAAGTTCACTAGCCATTAGCTAACTACCTGTTCCCAAGCTCCTGTGTTCTCATTCCAAACATATTGGTTACCATCATCAGGCATAGCTGTTGGTGCTTCCCAAGTCCAAGTATCTTGATCTAATATCCACTGGCTATAAGGTTTAGGTGCTAAGAATACATCATTGTCTGGATCATAAGTATATCCTATACCTGCATAGTTACCTCTAAAAGGAGTTCCATCTCCACTGTGTGCATTAGCACTTGTGTTATAGGAAGTTCTTTTACAAGTCTGTCCTCTAAAATCTCCATACCAGGCCTCCCAGTCAGCAAAGCCTTCTGGTAAAGTTTCTGTATTGTCCTCATTAATACCAACAATGACTTCTGTCACTATGTTGTTATCGTTTATAAATGCGTAATGTGCCATATCTCTCCTATTATATCAGCTAAATGTAATTGTTCCTGTTCCACCAGTAAAAACTATATAACTATCTGAACCATCTGTTAGTACTCCACCATCTACTAGACCTGTTCTTGTTGGACTTATTGTAGCATCAGCTGTTGCCCATCTAAGTATTACAACTCCAGAACCACCACTTGCAGCATTTTGTCCATTACCACCACCTCCTCCACCAGAACCTGTATTAACAGTTCCAGCAGTAGCAGCAATATTAACTGATTGGTCTGCTTTTCCACCAGTACCACCTCCACCAGTTCCTCCTGCTCCACCATTACCAAAAGGGTCATAAGCACCAGAACCACCACCACCTGCTCTAGTTACACTAGAACCAGTAATAGAAGAAGCTAAACCATTACCACCAGCAACACCTCCACCAGAAGTACCATTTGTACCAGCAGTTCCAGCTCCTCCTCCACCACCACCAGAGTAACCTTCTCCATTACTTGTACCAGCACCACCATCAAAACCTTGTCCAGTAGTACCTGTACCTCCTGCTCCAGCATTGCCAGATAAACCAGAACCTCCACCACCTGCACCACCAGTATTACCTGCTGTTCCACCAGATAAACCAACAGCACCACCACCTCCACCAGTAGAAGTTATTGTTGAAAAAAATGAATTTACACCATTAGTACCAGTTCCACCACCACCTGCTCCACCACCACCTACAGATACTGTATAACTTGTATTTTTAGCAAGACTTAAAGTACTTTCTGTAGAACTATTACGACCAGAAGTTTCACTAGCGTAAGAGTTTCTATAACCTCCAGCTCCACCACCAGCACCTCTACCAGAACCACCACCTGCTCCACCTGCTATAACTAAAGACTGCATTGTAAAAGAAAAAGTACTACCACTTGTTGAAAACCAAGCTGTACCATTATAAAAATCTATTGTTCCATTGTCAGAGTTATAAACTACATCACCAGCACTAGCAGTCAAAGCATCTCTTTGTGCTTCTGTGTATGACTTTAATCCAAGTGCATTATCTATAGCTACATTGTTTTGGTCATTTGTTGAAATCTTATTTGTTTTTAATTCACTCATTATGCAAAGCTCACTGTTCCTGTTCCTGCTGTAAAAATCTCTATTTTATATCCTGTTGGTGGGTCTGATACTGTACTTGAAGTTAAACCTGCACCAACTGTGATTGAATAGTCTGATGAATATTTGATAATAACACAACCACTTCCTCCAGAATAATTTGGGGGAGTTTGAGTATCACTAAAAGAACCACCAGCACCACCACCTGTGTTAGCAGTACCATTTTGACCTTCGTTTCCTCCACCACCAAGACCACCTGTACCATTACTAGATTTACCTCCACCACCTCCACCACCTGCAAAATATAAATCAGAACCAGATACTTCTCCTACTGAATAAGTACCAGCTTGTGTTGTAGTAATAATTGTTGTAGTAAGTCCATTACCACCATTACCTGCTGTTTGTGATGAAGCATTTGTTCCAGCAGCACCTGCACCACCACCACCACCACCAACTCTATCGTTAGAGTTTCCATCACTACATCTACCAGAACCACCATTATTACCATTTTTAGCACTTCCATAACCAGCAGGAGTTGTTCCTATATTTCTATTTGTAGAAGCACCACCACCACCAGAAGCACCACTACCACCTCTAAGAGCAAGTGTGCTATCATTTATAAAGTTTAGACCTCTACCACCATATCCTCCACCAGTAGCAGATAATTCTCCAACAGAAGTAGGGCTTCCATTACCACCACCAGAACTTCCACCACCACCAACTGTAACTGTATAGTTAGTAGATGGAGATAAAAATATTTCCTCATCAATAAATTCTCCTGCACCAGCACCACCACCACCTTGTGCATCATTTCTCATACCTCCACCACCACCAATAATTAATAGTTGCGTACTTACTGCTTCAGTTCCACCTAAGTTTTCCCAAGCTGAACCTGTATATACTTGAACTTTATTGTCAGTAGAGTTGTATATAGTATCTCCAGCAACTGATGTAAGTGCATCTCTTTGTGTTGTGGTGTATGACTTTAAATTTAAAGCATCATCAACAGAAACATTATTACCAGAGTATTTACCTATAGAGTTAGTTTCTAATGTACTCATTATAAATCACCCCAACTGCTTCCATTGTAGAACTGTACTTTACTGTCTGTGGTGTTGTATATCACATCTCCAGCAGAACTTGTTAAAGCGTTGCGTTCTGTAGTTGTATAAGACTTTAAATTTAAAGGCACTTGCATAGCAACATTGTTGCCACTTGATGTAGATATTGTGTTTACTTTTACATTAGTCATTAGATGACTACCATTGTACCATTATTTGTTACTGTACCTGTGATTGTTATTGGTCCAGCTAAAACTGCTCCTTCATCTGTTGCCACAGTATAAGTAGCAGCTTGGGTTTGATGATGTCTAAAGATACCACCATTAGTTGTTAAGGCAATACCACCTGTATTCCAAGTAGCCATATCTGTACTATCTAAGTTGTAATCTAAACCATTATTGATACCATCTGTAATTGTTAAATCTGAATCTCCATCTGTTAATGCGTTAGCAGAACCTGAAGCGATCTGTGATGGTTTAACTTTGTAAACTGTACCATCTGTAACATCTTCTAAAATAAGTAAGTCGTTAGAAGTATCTACTGTTATACCTGAACCATCTGCTAAGTTTGATGGGTCTATAGTAAGGTCAACATCTCCTGATGCAGCACCACCAGCTAAACCAGAATCAGCGTTTGTGTTGACTGCTGTTATATCTCCAGTTGTTGGGTCAGCAGGTTCAAAATCTCCAGAAGTAGAGTTGTAAGCTAGTACTTGTCCATTAGTTACACCTGTTGTATCTACATCTGATAAGTCACCTACACCATCTGTTGGTTGTATTGCACTATCAGCTAATGCACCTTGTGCAGAAGTAGCAAATGCTGTACTGTCATTACCATCTAGGGTATCTGCATCTACATTAAGAGCATCAACAAATGCTTTATCTACTCTTGTATCTATAGCAGAGTTTGCTCTTGCATCTGTGTAATAAAGATTTGTACCTTCTGATAAGTCAGTAGTAGATTTACCACTAAAAGCTGTATCAAATCTTGCAGTTGTATAATAAAGGTTTGTACCTTCTGTTAAATCTGTTGTACTGTGGTTAGATATATCTGATACTTGACCAGTTACATTGACTGTAATATTTGATGGTAAACCTATTGTTATAGTCTGTGCAGAAGTAGTAGTTTCTATTTCATTCGCAGTTCCTAAAACGCTAAATGTTTGTGTATCTAAATCTATTGTTGTAGAAGTTGTACCATCACTAACTGTTAAGTTATCATCTACAGATATAGAATCAACATAGGCAGTAGTAGCTACCTTAGTACTGTTATCTCCAGCACTTTGTGTAGTAGCTGTTACGCCATCTGCAAGTACAGAAGTAGCAGTAACATTACCTGTTAAGTCACCTTGTACATCTACAGTTATAGAACTTGGTAATCCTATGGTTAAAGTTTGACCTGATGCACTTGTTTCAATTTCATCTGCTGTACCTGCTATGGTAAAGTTTTGTGAATCTAAATCAACTGCACCACTTCCAGTATCTCCCAAGAAATCTAAGTCTTGTGCTGTTACCTGGCTATCTACATAAGCCTTAACTGATTGTTGTGTTACACCTTTAGTAGCACTGTCAGATACCATATCATCTTCATCTAAGAATAATGATGTATTGACTGCTGTACCATCTTCATTAATAATGGTATCTACTCTGTCATTGATGTCCTCTATGTGTTGTTGTAAAGGTGCCATTCTGACAACTTGTCCAGATGAGTGTGATAATCCTGAACTAGCAGCAGAACCTTGTAAATATCTATTGGGAACTGATGTTGTTAATTCTTTTGTTCCTGTGTTTACTGCTGTAACAAGGATCACTTCTCTGTTAGTAGCACTGTCAGGGTTAATAACAATATAAAAAGGTGCTGATAAAGTTGTTGGGTAACTATCTGTTACTGCTGCAACTGTTAAAGTTGTATCTGATGAACCCATAGTTGTTGCTAAGGTTGTTTCAAATGCGTTAAATAAATTCGTTTCTTGTGCTGTCATCTATAATCCTAAATTATTTACACCTAATAATTGTATTCCTAATCCTTGTCCAGAAGATGAAGTTGCAATTACTTTACTACCTCTAAATCTTACTAGACAATATTGTGTTACCGACCCTCTTGGAGAAATTTCTTCAATAGGACTGCTAACATTTTCTATTATACCTCGTAATAAAGTATCTGGTCTATATATCTCTAATTGAACATTCTTTCCTTCTTTATTTCTAAGAGCTTGATAGATTAATTCACCTTGACCATTGATCCGTAATGCTTTTCTAAATGGTCGTTCTATTTGGTCAGATATATTTATTGGCATATCAACAACTAAGTCATTGACAAGCTGGAAACCTCTAATAGCAAAAGATAATAACTCTGGACTTTGTGAGGTATCAGAAGTAGTAATAGTAAGTTTTGCTGTAATCCATCTACCATCTACTAACTCCAATACTTCCTCATCACCACCTACACCAGATGCTATTGTTATCTGGTTTTGCCAAGTAGCAGAATCTATATTATCTATATCAGTTGGTATTGTTGATGTTGCTAACTCTACAGTTCCAGCACTTACACCATTAGTATTTAGCTTTGCACCTACCCATTGTTTTTTCTCTGATGTATAAAAGTCAGCTAATGCAGTAACAATATATCCTGTTGATACATAAGTATCTAACTCTTTATATACACCTTGTCCACTA
>Ga0213862_10000088_pt1 | contig 34841 bp, 39 predicted proteins | sample PICome_7_FD_160092 | JGI IMG/M metagenome (GOLD analysis project Ga0213862, IMG submission 160092) | Coastal seawater microbial communities near Pivers Island, North Carolina, United States - PICO266 | ecosystem: Environmental > Aquatic > Marine > Coastal | place: USA: North Carolina... | reverse complement strand
CATCTGCATCCCAAGTGATAACCATATCTAATTTCTTATCTTCACTTTCAGCTATCTCCACAACCTCCTCATTACTGATCTGGATCGGTCTTTGGATGTTGACTACAGGGTTAATATTAGGGTTTTCAGTAGGGTTTATTAGGAATACATTTCCTTCTACAGATGTAATAACAGCAGATTTAGCTACAGAAATAATTGAGAGTAGGGTTATGAGTGTGCGCTTCATTTCTTCTTTTTCAGTATAAAGTTTTTCAGTTTAGTGAGATTGCCCGTCAACTTACCCAATAACCTGCCTAATTTACTATCTTCAGGCACGATGTAAGAAAGAGTCCCCAATAAACCCAAGATGGAAATGATAAACTCAGGCATTGATCCCATATAAGGAGCGAGTATTTTGTCGAATAAATCTTCCATAATAATTATTTTCTTATCATGTTAGGTATTTTGATCACATCAGGGACTTGAGTGACTTGATCATCTTCTTCTAGTTCGAATGTTTCTTCTGAATTCTCAATATCTGTTTTTTTCTTTTCACCCTCTTCAGGCTGTTCTTCAGGCTCACCCTCTTCAGGTTCTCCCTCCTCTTCTTCGTCAGGTTCTCCCTCCTCTTCTTCGTCAGGTTCTCCCTCCTCTTCTTCGTCAGGTTCTCCCTCCTCTTCTTCGTCTTCTCCGTCTCCCTCATCTTCTTCGTCTTCTTCGTCTCCCTCATCTTCTTCGTCTTCTTCGTCTCCCTCATCTTCTTCGTCTTCTTCGTCTTCTTCGTCTCCCTCATCTTCTTCGTCTTCTTCCTCTTCAGACTCTTCCTCCTCAGACTCCTCAGACTCCTCAGACTCCTCAGACTCCTCTTCTTCGGATTCCTCTTCTTCAGTTTCTACAGAATCCTCTTCTTTAACAGCTTCTTCTTCGCCTTCTTCATTATTTTCTTCTGTAGGCTCACCCTCATTTCCTTCAGCCTCGTCAGACGCTTCGTCTCCCCCCTCTTCACCAACAGACCCTTCATCTTCCCCCCCTTCTCCCCCTTCGTAACCTTCTTCAGACGTGCCGACAACATCTCCGTAACCTTTTTCGGCATATTCTACAATTGCTTCAGTAACACCTCCAAAGGGTTGAAATCCAATTGTAGTCTCAGTAAAGTCATTTAAATTAGAAAACACTTGGTGTTCCTGCTCTGCTACAACAGCGATCTCAGTACCTTTTTCTTTTGTTGTTTTTGCTTGGAAATAAGCCCCACTCCCTATGGACATAGTTCCAGCGACCCCAATTGTTCCTACTTTTTGAACCGCCTCTTGTACAAAAGCACTTAAACCAGTAGCGGCACTTGCTGTTTGGGTTGTTGCGCCAGCAGCGGCTGCAGCAGCAGTACCTTTTGCAGCTTTATCTAAAATATCTTTATTCTTCTCAGCTATTTCACTGAGTTTATCCATAGTAGAGGTCTCAGGGGTTTCTGATTTAACTTCTTGACCCTTCGCTTTTTCAGGTTTTACTTCCTCTTCTGCGACCTCTTCTGTGACCTCTTCTTCTACAGGTTCATCCTCCACTTCAGAGCCACATTCTTCACAAACACAAGATTTTTCTTCTAAATGTTTTACCCTTTGAAGTAAAGCCCACGCTGTTTCTCTTGCATGGCGATCTAAGTCACAAATGATTTCACTATCATCTGGATTGCAGTATTTTTTAGCAAAAGCTTCCGCTTCCGCAAGATCTTTGCGATGTTTCCCCATCGCATGTATTTACACGCTCAGAGACAAAAAGAACAAAAATAATTATATTTTTATACAAATATAAGTGTAATTTATCTCATGGACCACTGGACAATAATTTCCTCTTTAATATCAGCAATATCTGGAGGAGCTTTATGGGGTTATTTGGGCAAAAGATTAAAATCAGAAGAGCAAATAAAAAAATTAGATTACCAAACAGAAGGCGTTCTGCTTAATAACCTAATTGACAGAGTCAGTAAATTAGAGGCTTTGTTGACTAGCTCCTCTGAAGAAAAAGACGCTATGAGAATTCAGATAAGCGAATTGACTATCCAAGTAACAGAACTAAAAGTTGAAATTAAGTTTTTAAGAGAAGAAAATCAAAGACTTAGAGAAGCTCATGAAAATATATAACAATTATATAAAGGTTGGTCACCCTGTCTAAAATCATTTGGATAAATATGTAAAGATTTTTGTTTGTTATTAGACCCTCGAATCACCCCAGATAAGTAATCTCTACCATTTTTGTTTTTCTTGACCCAGAAACCTCCAACCTCTTCTCTTTTTGAATCGCCAAAGATTTTATAACATACTTTATCAGGCGAACTCTCACTTTTTGAACGATTTTTGTAGATGTGAAAGGATTCAACCTTTCCCTCTTCAGTTATAATTGAGCCAGACAAGTACTTGCTACCCAATTTATCCTCTTTAATCCAAAAACCTCCGACTCTTTTTTTTGTCCAATCACTGGAAGAGTCCTTCTGTCGCTCTAAGGAAGTCTGATTTGTTTTTTGACGAAACTCGCTGGTATTGGCGCTTGAATCTTCTGTAGCTCCTTCTTGATGCCGGGTCTTCATTAATTAATGATAATGCTCTTCTAATTTTTTTGCAAGTTTTTCCACTCATAATTTTGCTATGTAACTCTCTGAAGTCTTTATGAAACCTAATCTTTTATAAAGTTTTTTTACCTTATCTTTTTTTGGAGATTTTTCTGATACGCCCATAGATATATGTTCGAAGCCATTATTTCTAGCGAATTTTATCGCTGTAGCAAACAACTTATAGCCAACCCTAGGATTAGCTGACAACCAGATATATTCAGAAAAAATTTCTACTCCATTTTTGGGGCTGTTATCTTTAACAAAGATTATCCCCGCATCATATTTTTGTTTTCTGTTTAAATTAGCCCAGACAAAGACATTATAAGCCAACATTTTATCATGCCCAAACGCCTTCTTTAAGGTGTTTATATTGTTTGGTAAAAGATGATAGTAATTATTAGACTCGTTACTGAGGTCTAGATGATTAGTGATGTCATCTACAGCTTTATTGAATTGATCTGCACTAATTATTCTTTTAATCATTTATGTATAAGAGCAATCAATTTACGGACTTCTTTAGTTGGGATATCCTTCCAAGATTTCCAAGTTTTTATCTCTTCTACGTCATAAGTATAAACCGAATCCTTATACATTCCTCTAAGCATCTCCAAAAAGTCATCAAAAGACGAAACACTCTTCTTCGATAAAAGGCTCTTTTGTAAAAGACCGATAGGTGTGGTAGCTGCAACCTCAACAGATTCCACAGAAATACTGTTATTCGCGCCTTTAGACTTGTCAATCTCATCAGCCCCAACAATATGGATGTTTAAAAAATTTCGAACGCAACGCACGAAAGCTCTATTACAAGCTATCGTCTCCAGAAACTTTGAAGCAAATGAGTCTGTATTATCTAGTGTGGCATTAGCTACATCTTGATAAACTACCCGCTCTTTTCCGCTTTCATAATTAGCAGACCAGACAATCTCACAAGAGGCTATAACATAAGTTTCAGAGACACTCTCAGTCTTGAAAGAAACGCGCTCAAAACCCCTGAGTCTAGCAAGCTCTTTAATCCCCCCAAGCATGATAAGTAACTGGTTATCAGCTAAACCTTCAGAAGAATCAGGCATAGGCTTATTCCTATAATTAAACCAATCCCTATTTGGATAAAGAAACTCAGGCTTAATCATAGCCCGCCAGTTCACTGAACCATCTTCATTAAAAATATAATCAACATCCTTTAGTAAACCGTGTTCATCTCTTTTGTAGAGATCAGGTCCAAATAATTTTTTCTTAACAGCTTTCTTAGCTACCTTCTTCTTGCTCATAAATATAAAAGTGTTTGGACTCTTTCCAATAATCAGAATTATTGATTACTTTATCACAGGAGTCAAGACCTTTTTTGTAATGGGCGTAACTCGTATAAACTTTCTCGCCTTCAACAATTTTCTTGTTGGTTAAAAATTTAGCGTTTTCAGACAAATCAAACCTTTCATCATCATCATCATCATCTTTAAGGTGGACTTGCTGATCAAAGTACTTATTCCTTAATTCAGGCAAATCATCTTCTTTGTCAGACAGTAGAATAAAATTAATATTTAATTTTTTTAAAACATCAAAATATTCCTCGGGGATCGTGTCATCTTTATCTTGGATCGTGTATATAATGGTTTTTATATTATCTTTGAACTCAAGAAGCATGTTTACTTGTATTAATTGGTCTGTTACCAATGTTACTTCGTGATTAGCGCAATAATGCAATAGAGGAGCCTCCTCTACGCCGTAATCTATACGGACAAAGACGCTTTTTGGTAGACCCCCTACAATTGAAGTAGGCACAACTTCTACAATTTCTTGGTAATAACAATCTCCAATATTTAACGTTTTAAAGTTAAACCCCAAATCGGAAAGCCCGCAAAACTCTAATATTTTTTTGCACACTATCTCTGGTTTGATTGAATCTATTTGCCTTTGAGGGTCGCGGTCAGAAAAGCATGGTTTATTATCCCAATCCGGCTCCAAGAGAGCTTTATTTTCATAACTACCCCAGAAAGGTTTTGTGTTGCTTGCGAAATTACTCCCATATAAAGTAATAGTCTTTACATCTTGAGAGCTGGCATACTGAGCCAAATAGCTATCAGGCCCAATATAAAACATACTTTTAGAAACTATATAAGCTTCATTCTTCAAGTCGCAGTTCAAATGCCTATTTACCCCAATAATTGGTTTTTCACCTCCAATTTGATATATTTTAATACCATTATCTCTCAACGTCTTACCTATCAACTGGAAAACTGTAGAATAGTGTTTGTATATTTTAGATTCCTTAGACTCTCCATTAAAAAATACTATAAATTTTTCATCCAAACACGGAAAAAAATGTTGTTGGATATCCGGTTTGGAAATCTTTACGCCCAAACTCTTTGAATATTCATGAAGCAAGTGAGACATTATACAAATGAGAATTCGTGTTTAGTTATTCCATTATGCGTGAAGCATACTGATTTTTGGGTGGTCGTATGTGGGTAAAATGCAGCCTCAAAAAGACCCTCTGATTTCCCCACCCCCTCAAGACTTAAACAGTTCTCAATATCTTTAGTATACTTTAATATTTTAAATACATAAGGGCTGTCTTCAATGAGATCAAAATATTGTGGGTTTGTAAAAAAATAAATATTATATTTTGAATATAGTTTTTTGAACCTTTTCATCAATGAATTAATTAACAGAACATCCACTTCGGAATGAGGAACCACAACAGCTATTCTAAAACCCTTATCCTCTTTACCAAGCAAATCTTCTAGAGAAGGGGTGTTATGATTTTGAATGTGTTGCTGAGCTATACCTTTAAACTTACCAACAACAGCTTCTAGCTTTTCGCCAGATCTAATTTTCTCAAGCCAATACTTAACTCCAGCTGAATTCTTATCAACATCTTCATCCAAGATATTTTTATATAGATTAATCAGTAATTCTTCTTTATCTTCACAAAGTTCAACTTCATAATCCGGGTTACATTCTCTGTGTTTTGATTCGTAATCATAGTTAACAGCTGGCATGTTATCAATAATATTTTCCAGCTTCTTCCCAATAACTTGAATAGAAAAGTTGTCTATAACCCATTGTCGAGCCACTTTACCCATTTCACTTCTTTGCGATAAGGGCATCTTATAAACTTTTTCAATTTCTTTAGCAATTGAATCAGCGCAAGTTGAAGCTTTAATAAATTGAGTACCGGGTTCTCTATACTCACTCCAATCAAGAGGTATACCTCCACTCTCTTTAGTGCAATTATCTTCTCCACACGAATAATCGGTTACTAAAGTGATAAGCTCTGTTAGTTTAGCTTCTTGAATTGGTATTTCCTGCCCACCACTTGTAAACGGGTGGCAGTACAAGTCCATAAGGTTGTAAATTTCATTGAGCTGTTTTTCGCTTACCCCTTTTCGAGTGTTTGTTGTATTTACGGTACCCTTGGATAGACAATTGCGACAATCTTTTTTTTGGCCTTGATAGGGTGAGATGTAATAAGTCCCACACTTAGAGCAGACATATGTAGTTAGTATGTCTAACTTATTCAAACCTTTCTCAGAAATAAGCTTGTCGATATCCCACCCCTCTAACCAATGAGTATGTAAAAGGAGCTTAGCTTTACAATTTTGATTTTTATTTTTGAATTTTTTAAAACCTTCTAAAAGATTAGGTACGGATTTACGCAGTTGGTTTCTAAAAACAAAACCTATAATAAACTCATCAGATAAGCCGTGACTTTCTCGTAAGCTCCTCCGTTTCTCATCTGAGAACCTCAAAAAATTATTATGCTCTAAAGACCCCCTGAGAGTTTTTACGTGATCATAACCCATTTCATTCATAGCCTTTTCCGCAAAGGAAGCCCAAACGTAATAATTTTTAATCTTAGGCGCATACTCAATAGCTTGAGGCAAAATAGGAAGACTATCTAGAGTCGTCCAAACCATACAGTTTATTTTATTCCACCAAGGCTTAACGTGGTAATCTTTGAAGGCCCATATATCTTCCATTCCAATATATACATCAGGCTTAAACTCTTTTACAGCCCGGTCAACAGCAGACGAACCGTACCCCTCCTCTCTCTGGCGATTCTTATCCATCCCTAATAAGGTGGCTTTTGGCAGTGCAGAGCCAACAGCTCGCCAAGGCATCAAGGATAATTGAGGAGCAGACCACTCTACTCCATTCGCCAATTCAATTAATTCATACTTACCCGTATTGTGTAAGTACCTCATAATATTCCTCTTATTCTTCCCAAAGCCTGTGAAAGCTCTACAAGAATTAGAATGAATTAAAACTTTTTTCTTCACTATCGCGATTTAATTTCTTCGTTTCTAGTAAGGCGAAAAGCATAAATTTCCTGTAAGGCAAACCTGAAAAATTCAAGCAAGCAGTAAGCTTCGGACATCTCCACTCCTATCCCAAACTTATTTGTGGAGTTCCTAATGATGCCAAATGAAAAAGCGTTAGATCTACCCTGCCTCTCCCAAAGTTTAAAAGAGATCTGGGTTTTATTATCTTCATAAGAATGGTATGCGGAAAAATCCTCGCACTTTTCAATAGCATGGATCAAACCTCCTATCTCAACTTCATTAAGCTTAATAGAAATTGACGTTTCTGGATTCTTAGCGTTTTGAGAAAAAGATCCAGTCTTCTTTTTATCATCCCAAGAAAACTGCCTAACCGCCCTAACATAAACGCAAGGTTCACCTTTCTGATTACCACTACCAATATCGCAGCTAAAAGCGCATCCAGTGTTTCTGGGGTTAGGTTTATAGAGCTGAACAATCATAAATGATGATACATAAAAGAGCTTATAATTCAATAATTAATGTTTGATGTCGCTCCCAAAAACAGGCTCTGTGATATTGCTCAGTATAAAGTCCCTATTCTCTTTAAAGATGGGTATTTTACAAAGCCTTTTATAGCTTTGAGAAAAAGAATCTATGATATTGATTATTGTTTCAATCCTCATCGACTCATAAACATAAACTTCTTTTAAATACTGGAGCAAGTAATACAAAGCTCTTCTCCTTAACTCCACCTCGTAGTAACAATTATATAAGTTTTGATTAAAATGAACTCCACACTTCTCTGAAACACTTTTTAAAAGTTTATTTTCTACGTCCGAATTTAGTCCATAAAACAAAACCATGTTAGCTACATCCGAATATACATGACCCTTACACGCAAACCTTAAATCTTTAAATGAAAATTCATCTCCAGAGGTAAATATCGAGTTTTTAGTTATATCACCTAAGATATTGCCAGTATACAGCTTAGGAAGCTTTCCTAGACGATCTAATATTTCCGATTTTAGTATATCTACTATAAGCTTACATTTTAAGTAGTCTGAATTGTTTTGAATAAAGCTTTTTTGGTCTTCATCAAATATCTGATCCATATTAGACTCCATTACAAATTCTTTTACAATAGTTTTGTATAGAACTCTATAGTTTGAATGAGAGGAAAAATCAGAATAACACTCACAAAACAAACTTAAATCACTAGATAATACAGATCTGCCATAATCAAATAGAGATTCAGATAGGTCTGATTGACAAATCAAGAAACAAACTTTATCGCCCACTTTTACAGTATCACTATTTAGATATTTTGGAGAGTATTGAGATTTACAGGTTTTTACATTTTTTATTTCTCTAGCAAAATTTTTACTATTATAATCTAAGGAGAATTTCAAATCTAATCCTTGGGAGCCACCTTTTAAGGTGTAAAAATCGTAGTCTTCCTCGACGTAAAGAAGAGATAATTTGGTATTTTCAGCCGAAATACCACACATATCTAATATTTTAGATACAATCTTGCGCTCCACCTGACTAGGACTACTGTTAACAGGCAAATTATAAAGTCTGTCTCTAAATATTGAGTTAATGTTCACGGATCATTATAATAAAAACCCGCCCCTTTTAAAGGGCGGGTTTTCTTATGTTTTTAACAATAACGACGAATGAAATTTAACGAACTCGACCAAAGGTACGAGAACCCGAACGAACCCCAGCGATGCTGGTTTTGGAAAAACGACGACTACGATTGAAATTGCGATCATAAACAACAATTGTTTGATCTGTTTCAGATTGAAGCTGAGCGTTCAGAGATTCACCCTGCTTTGTGTAAAGCCCAAAAAAACGACCTTTTGAATTACGGATAGCTTTGATAACTGACTTATTCATAAGTAAACATTAGCAAACTTTAATAGTTTTGTCAACAACTTTAAGTGATAATTTTTTATTTTTTTCCCCATCCATAATGTACGAGGCTAACGGAAACTGTATAAGCTTAACAACAAGAGCCTTTATGTTTCTTGCATTTAGCTTTTTGGATTTTATCTCTTTGACTAGGAAATTTTTAATTGACCTTGGGACAGACAGTTTTACCCCCCTATCTGCTAGACGATTTTTTATTTTATTTATCTCTACCCCTACTATATTAGCCATAATATCGTCATTCAATGTATTGAAGATTAATGTGTTTTGGACTCTAGCTATTAGTTCTGGCCTTAAATAATTTGACAAGCTATCTCTGTAAGAATCTTGCTCGTTATTATCACTCAGAAAACCAACAGAGCTTTTAGAAGCTTCTTTATGGCCGATATTAGTCGTCATCACAATGATACACTTGGAAAAGTCTATATTCCTATTGAAGCTGTCCGAAACATACCCTTCGTCTAAAAGATGCAAGAGTAAATCTAAAATTTTTGGATCACACTTTTCAATCTCATCGAATAGAATAACAGAATTAGGATTATCAATGACAAAGTCACTTAGAACACCTCCATCTTCATGGCCGACATAACCAGCATTAGCGCCAAGCAATTTAGATATACCAGTTTTATCTTGGTACTCACTCATATTAATCTGAAGGAATGATCTTTGATTGCCAAAAAAATGCTTCGCGATATTCTTAGCTGTAAATGTCTTACCCACACTAGTTGGCCCAACGAATAAAAAATTAGCTAAAGGTTTGCTCGGGTCGTTTAGACCAACCTTAACAGAAGAAAGGATGTTGTATATTCTATCTAAAGCTTCATCCTGCCCAAAAATCTCTGACCGCATCTTTTTATCAAAATTAGAAAAAGACTTCTTACTTTCCCCAATTATCTTTTTAGGTATCCCAGTCTTTTTTTCGAAGACCTCAAGAATTTGATTTCTTGAAACCTTCCTTTTTTTATCCTCCTCATTCATATAGGAGACCAAATTCTCAACATAATCTTTAATTAATTTTTCGGTTTCCTTTTCGTTTTTTAGCTCCTCCTCTTTTATTGAGAACTTATCTCTAATAGACATTAACTCCTCATCAGGGTAATCCTGCTCAATTCTAGCTCTAGCCCCAACTTGATCAATAACGTCAAAAGCTTTCTCAGGGAATTTTTTATTGGATAAGTAAATTTCACTAAGATCTAAAATATCTTTTATGTTATTTTTTGAATATTTAACTTTATGAAAGTTTTCGTAATATGAGATACTGTTTTTTATCATTATCTCAGTTTGTTCTTTTGTCGGCTCTTCAACTTGCACCCTGTCAAACCTCCTCTTTAGTGCGGGATCTTTACTAAAAGACCTCTCATATTCCTTAAAAGTGGTCGCCCCTATGCATTTAACTTCTCCTCTAGCTAGCGCAGGCTTAAGCATGTTTGAAGCGTCTATACCATTATCACTTGAATTGCCAGCACCCATCAAAGTATGGATTTCATCAATAAATAGTATAACTTCAGGACGACCTTCAACCTCTTTTAATAAACCTTTAAACCGCTCTTCAAACTGGCCCCTGTATTGACTCCCTGCAACCATAGAAGCTATATCAACACTATATACAGTGCATATACCGATATGAGCCGGAACTTCATCTTTAATTATTTTTTGAGCTAACCCTTCAACAACTGCAGTTTTCCCCACTCCAGAATCACCTAGTAATATAGCATTACTTTTATTTTTTTTAGATAACACCTCAATTAAGCTATCTATCTCTTCATCTCTAGATGTTATAGGGACTTGATTTTCTTGTTGAACTTGCTCGTTCAGATTTAAACAATATTCAGATAAAAATTTATCACCGCCTTGATTTAGAGACTTTTGATCAAGAGATTTTTTAAATTTCTCTATAAAACTATCCTCGTCAAGATTTTCAGATTCAAGAATAGTAGATTTAGGAATAACCAAACTTGCGTCTATAATTAATTCTAGAAGCACTTCAGACATGTGTAAGATATCGCAAACATCTGATTGTATAGCCTCGCAGAATGGTGACCTTAATATGCAATACATTATATGATCAACCCCAACAAAGAAATCTTCGTTATCATCAGCAAACGACTTAGCGTCAGATATAATATTGTTTAATTCGCCATGCCAAGCATTTTCATTTTTGGATCTTGAAAAATAATCTTTGTTACTTTTACAAAAACTTTTAAAATCTTTTAAATAATACTTAGGTGAATATTCTATACCCCTACTCTCAAAGAGTAGCTCCACCCTGTCAGAAAGATTACATAAGCATCCATAAAACAAGTGCGGAATTCTAATTAAGCTATGACTATTTGAAGCCGCAAAGAGTTTAGCATCCCTTATAGCCTTCTTAGCTTTTGGAGTTAGATTGTAATCAGTTAAAGACATCATATATAACTACGCTTATTTTACCTGTGAAAGCTTCATGTAAATTTTATCTTTTAAAGTATTTATTGTATTTGCAAAAATTATGTCTTCACCCTTAGTTCCTGTCACAATAACGACATCGTCTTTATTAGGTAACTTATTACCTGCGTCTAAATAGTCTGTCAAGCGAGATTCCCTATTACTATCCATAAATAACACATTTATAACGCCTTTCTCATCATGAAGCTCTAACCTAGCATATTTATTGCCATTTCTGCTCGTTCTCTTTGTTATATCAACTAAAACTCCAACACATCTTACTTCAGATCTAACACCAGCAATCTTTATAGAATCGGAACACTGGTAATCCTCAGGATACTTGAATATGTCTCTAATAGTATACGAGTAGCTATACCCTAAAAGTTGGGTTTCAAAATACCAATTAGCATATTTTATGGAGTTTTTATTTTTCTTGAAAATTTCTACATAAGGCGACCTTTTCTTTTTTATAGTTTGAATTCTCCTATCTGCAAATATCCTTTTATTATCATCTGCAATTAACTCCTCTGAAATAGCTTTATCTATAGAGCAACATATGTCATAGTCATGCTTTTCCCCCAAAGATATAAAGTTTCTTTTTTCTCTGTCTGTAAGGATATTAAAAGTCTGAGCCTCTAGAACTAAATGAGATCTATTAGCAGTAACAAACGAATCTAGAAGCCCAGCTTGAATCAAAGCTGATAGAACACCAATATTTAAACCCGCCTGTTTAGCAGCTATAAACACACTATACTTATTCGGAAAAGCCTCCTCCCTGAACTCCAACAAGTTTATTAGAACCTTTTCAGAAACCCCTTTGATTGAATTTAAACCGTATCTAATATTTTTACCTTCTATTTTAAAATCTATATCTGACTTGTTTAAATCAGGGGGTAAAAGTTTGATATCAAAGTGCATCAACTCTTGAGATATTTTAGATATTTCTTCGTGACTATTAGGCTCAAACTTAGCAAACTTCAACAAACTTAAAAAGAACTCTTGCGGATATTTAAATTTTAAATAAACCGTGATAGCCGCTAGATACGCATAACTAATAGAGTGAGATTTGTTGAATGAGTAGTTCGCAGAGTCTTCCGCGACCTTCCACAAAACATCTGCTATAGCAGAATCTGCATTTTCAAGCTGACTGACTTTTTCACTAATCTTAGCTTTCCAAGCTGGCATTTGATCCACTTTCTTCTTACCAACAATCCTGCGAAGCTGTTCTGATTCATCTAAACTGAACCCAACTTTTACAGCCATTTTCATCAATTGCTCCTGATAAAGAGGGATGCCTCCCGTGTAATCCAAGACAGAGTCAAAGAATTCATGTACCGACTGAGATTCTCCAGTCTTAACGTATTCCGCATACCTATCTTTGAAATCTAATGCTCCGGGTCTAGCAATAGCCACAACAGCAGAAAGCTGTTCAAGGTTTCTCGGGGCGATTTTTTGGCAGACTTTAAAGTTTGTATCTGCTTCAATCTGAAATAACCCTTGTGGACTTTGCAAGTTAGATAGCGCTGTGTAAATCAAAGGGTCATGAGGATCTATACTATTAACATCTATACCCAACCCTTCGCAAACATCATTGACAACAGATAAGGTTCTAAGCCCAAGAATGTCAAACTTTACGCTCAAGCTTGCTACATCATCCATATCATAACCAGAGACCAAAGAGTCGTCATTGGTTTTTTGAAGGGGCATAATGTCTGATTGCTGATAATAGCAAATTGAGATTCCTGAAGGGTGAACACCAGTATTCTTCACTAAACCCTCCAGCTTTCTAGCTATCTTAAAAGCTTTAGGATGATTGTCTGCATGTTTTTTAAATGATTCACTATCTTCATAGGCGACTTCTAATTTAGCGACCTTACCAAACTGTTTAGGGATACTATCACTTATTTGGTTAACGTCGGTCTCATTAAGCTCAGACACTATTTTCCCACACTCCTTCATGCATAGCTTTCCACTGAGAGTGTTTAAAGTTAGTATCTTTGATGTTCTTCCTTTGTATTTTTCCTCAATATATTTAACAACTTCGCTCCTGCGATTGTAAGAGATATCATTATCAACATCAGCAAGAAGAGACCCGTCAAGGAAAACTTCACCATCATGCTTAATTTGTTTTGCTCTGCTTCTAGACACGAATCTCTCAAAAAATAAGTCATATTCAATTGGGTCAATGTTTGTTACACCTAAAAGATACAGAACTAATGAACCTGCGGCAGATCCACGTCCAGCACCTGTTGGGATATCCTGCTTTTTACAAAAGTAAAGAACATCCCAGTTGAGGAGAATATAATCAATAAATCCTAACTCCTCAAAAATCTCAAGCTCCATAACGGCCCTATCATAGTATTCTTTTTTGTTTGATAGTTTCGTAATGCCCTTCTCTCTTAAACCTTTTCTAGAAAGCTCATACAAGATCTGTTTGTTTGAACTGCCATCTTCAAGCCCCAACTCATCCAAGACACTTTTTGGCACAACAATCTCTGGCAACTTTACTCCTGCTGGAAAGGGATTTTTATATCTCATAGCTCTATATCGTATAACTGCTTTCTAAAAACCTTAAAATTCATTTCGATGTCGTAAAGAGCATCATGTAATCTATTTTCGTCGTGTGGAATATTATATTTTTTAAGTAAGGAGCGCTGCCCCAACCTCAAACCTCTTTGAAAAAAATTGTTCCAACCATACTGCCAGCACATAAAATTATCAAAGTCAGGCTTATCTTCTTTAGCTATAGCTCTAGCCAGACTCAGAGTATCTATTATTCGGTCAACATAAGAATAATCTGACGCCAAGCCCATAATCTTTCTCCACACATTTATCATGTAAACGTCAAACCCCAAAAGATTTTGCCCCACGATTTTGTACTCTGGATTGTAAAGCTCTTTAGAAAAATCTTTCCATACGTCCTCTAGGTCTTCAGCTTTTGATTTATAAAAATCATATTTAAACTTCGTTATTCTAGCTGCCCCTTCTGACATTTGAAGATCATCCCACCAGATGTACCTATCATTCTTCTCTAGAACCCTATCTCCTTGAGCAATAATCCAAGAGACTTGGTATGGCCTTGATTTGACAAGGTTCAAGCCTTCGGTCTCAGTATCTAATACTAGATATTTTTGATTCTTATCAAATCTAAGTAGTTGATCGTTCATGATTGTTCAAGGTAGCTTTCGAAACAGAATTCTTGACTGCCAAAATGGTTTAAATCTGGACTGGCAAGTGTTGACGGCCTCCCAAAAGATCTATTAGTAAGAATCTTATAAGTTTGAAGAGCTTCAACGTCCTTTTTCTCTTTATACAAGATTGTTTTTACTTTAGCAACCCTATATTGCTTTCTTTTTGTAGCCTCTTTAACCTTTCTTTCCAGTAAATAGTCAAAAGGCAAATCGTTACACTCGGACCAAAACACAGGATTTAAGCCATCTAAATCGGGAATGCAATTCTTTTGGTGGAAATTATTTTCGTATATATAACTATCATAAAATGGCACGACAAACGACAATGATGTTGAATCCCAATAATTCTTGAATGTAGAATAATCTATTCGACCATCCCCTTCCGTGAAAGCGCAAGAGTAAATTTTATTTAAAAGCTTACATCCTTTGTCAGTCTTGGCGAAGATAATATTTTTATGATTAGAACTCTTCGATTCTTCACGCATATCATTGCAGAAAGTAATCCTTAATCCATAATACAAGTTGAGGCCGCTGCTTGAACAAGCCTTGAATGCTTTCATGAAGCTTGTCAGATTGTCTTCTACCAAGACCACATCTTTAATATTATTATCAAGGCATATCTCAATTAGAGAATCCGCACCAAACTCTTTTGACTGTCCATCTAAAGTCAAAATGCTTTTACCATAAGAGTATGTAGATCTAAATACAGGAGTCATCACCCCTGCAGTTTACAGGTATCTGCAAAAAAATCAAGAACAATGAGACGGGCAACCCTTATAATATTGTATTTCGTAAGTGCAACCTTCTGGTACGATATCCTCAGAGAAATCTTCCTCAAAACAAGAGCCTATAGTTTGGCCCTCTGGATTTTTGAATAGATAGTAGAAGAAATCAAACTTCATGGAGCAATGCCATTTTATGTTGCCATCTTTCTTCAATTCGCCTTTCTGTTTTGCAAAACCACAAAGCAATCGGCCACTAAAAGAACTGTCTGATGGAAATCCTTTGTCAGCCGCCATGTTAGCCACAGCATCCTGTTCAGAAAAATTATCTAAGTATTTCTGTATCTCAGTGAGTTGCATTTCAAAGCCTAGAAGATCCTCATCACTCAATGGCTGCATTCTCATAACACCACTTTTCTTGGCGTTAGGATCTAAATCAAATTTTACAAAAAGAAATTCGCTCTGCTTGTTTTTGTATTCAGGAAATAAATGTTGGCTAGCTAAGCTGTACATTAAATCCTGCATGTTATCTTCAGCGTCTTTGCCCTTAAAAACCTCTTTACTAGTCTTAAAGTCTCTGATCAAAGCGAACTTCTGCTTCTTATAAAGAAAGAGTTTATCAATAAAGCCTCTGATCCTGTAAGCAATATTTCCATCATTTTTTACTATGTCGAAGTCCTGCTCAGAAAGCTCTTCTGTGGGTTTATCCAAATCATAACCAAAGAAATCATAACTTAAACCATTGAAAGTCATTTCTTTAATCATTTGGATATTGTCTTCATCATCCACACCCTCCCGACGAGCGTGCTTCATCACTAAACGCTCAACACAAGGAACACAGAAAATATCCTGCTCCTTCATAATTTTGTCGTAATGTTTTCTGTGGCGTGGGTCACCAAGCACTTCAAAAATCAAATGACATATAGAGCCTCTCCTAGCCCCATCATTACTGGTATCTGGAAGTTTAAGTTTATACTTACACCAGTATAACCAAGAGCATCCTTGAGCGGTCTTGATTCTGCTTGCAGATAAAGCTGTTTTAGGTTCAATCATTTAATTTCTTAGCCATAGCGTTCTCAACCTTAGTAAACAACCGGGGATTCTTAGAGACGTAATTACAAATATACTCTTTCTGCTCTTGTTGATCTATACGCCTATCAAGCCAGCTGTTAATATTATAACCACTCTGATACATTTCTCCAAAATCATTACCATTTTGTGGTAGTTTGATCGTCAAGACATTTAAATCAAAACGTTTCGCTAATTTTAAATAGTTTTTTATTGCAGCTACTAAACCCCTATTCTGAGAAGAGTTAGAATCGTTATTGGTAGAGATGTAAATATTATCTAAAACTTTACTGGAGAGGTAATTGATGATACTTGGGCTAGCAGATAAACCAAACAACACTAGGATATTTTTAACACCTTGGTCATACAGAGCCATAGCATCACCTATACTCTCAACCAGTATAACTTCGCTAAGCCTATCAATCTCTAAGCCACATTCATTACCTTCTACACGGGCCGGATAAACCCAAGTATTTTTTTTGCCTATATGCTTCCACTTAGCATAATTATTATTATCGTCTATCTTTCGCCCAGAGAACCCAATAATCTGCTTATTTTCATTGTATATTGGAAACACCATTCTCCGATACATCTTACCCACTCCAGCCAAACCAACTTTAAAAGCTAGTTGCGTCTGTTCTGAAATTCCTTTATCTTTATAAAATTTATAATTAGGAAACAACTTATCTAAACACTCATCTGGGTAACATTTTTCCATTTCTATCTTATCTACTCTTGAAGCTGTGTAAGCTTTATCGCTTTTGATATTCTTTAGAGTTTCAGAAATTTTCTCATTATCTCCGACAGTCATTTTGACTAAAGCCTCAAAAGGTAGAGACCCTTTAGGCTCAACGAAATCCATCCATACTCCAGTATTTTTGTAAATCTTTAAAGCTGTAGCATTATCCCCATTCCTGTATAAAGCTTGAGATCTCCAATGATCGCCACAATCAATAAGCTTATAGCCTATCGAAGCTAAAACCCTCTCAAATTCTTCAGAAGGAACCAAGCTCTGGGACGCTTTCTCTTTCTTGTCTTGCTGGTGCATCTGGTATACTGTCATCTAATAATGCTTCTCCATTTTGAACAGCGACGATATCTCTTAAGTCGCCTCGCTCCGAAATATTAAAATTGTTAAAATTTAAATTTATAAAGTTTTTACGAAGAGAGTCTTCAACTTGGACAGGCTCAATAGCACCAGCTATATCTCTTCCAAGACTTCTATACTTAACGCCAATCATTTTATGGGTGCCAAACCTCTCCCCCTCTAACTGGATCTCATCTTCAGTCTTACGCCTAATTATAAACATATGAGAACAAAACTGAGTGATTCTATCTGAAAGAGACACTATGCTCTCATCATCAATTACGTTTTGAGAGTTTCTGTTTGTGGTGATGCCACTCCTATTCGACTGAACAGAAGTAATCATTGGGATTACCGGATCTCCATCTTCAAGAATTTCTTTTTGGATACACCTTTTGAACTTATCAACCATTTCTCCAACAACCTGCCACTCATTTTTGTTAGCTGCAGAATTATTTGTTGTTTTTATATAGTCAAAAGAAAATACCATCTTATTACCTCTACCAACGGTAGAATAGTAAAACCTCTTAAGAGTATTTATCATAACGTCAACATCCATACCGCCAACATTGTAGTAGTAAAATTTGAGATGTTTAACTTTAGACCAGACGGATCTTACTTTAGCTACAACCTGCTCTCCAGCGTTTCTCCATTTACCACTCTCCAATAAATGCATAGGAACTCCAGAATGAGCCGCACATTGTCGCATAATTAGCTCTTCTTTACTCATTTCGCCATTATCAAAATGTAAAATCGGAACGTTGTGTTCCAAAGCTACTTTTGTAGCATAATCCATACAAAATTGAGTCTTACCCACTCCAGATCGAGCCACAATAACAGTGATGTTACCGGGGCGTAAAAGAGAGCCATAGATATCGTTGACTTTACTGTGTGGACCCATCATTCCAAACTCATCAATTGGATTGTTGCCCCTCTCCTCTATCATACGCTCCATATCATCATAGATATTTTCTGGAACATCATTTCCGATATCAAATAAATTTATTCTAGAGTTATAGATCTGATCGGCGGTTTCTACAATCTCTCTATAAGAAGACTCTGGAGCTATAGCCTTCATCTTCTTAGCTATCATTTCAGAAGACTCTACAATCTCCCTCCTGATTGAGTATTTTTTTACCTCCTTGCAAGTCTTCAATAAGTTCCCTGACGGAACAGACCTCATAGAAAGGGACTTAATATACTCAGCGGGAGTTATATCACCTTCAAAACTTAGACCTACCTCATTAACCCTTTGAGCTATAATAATATTATCTACTTCCTCACCAGCATCAACAGACTGTTTGATTACTCTGAATATGGTCGCATGTAAAAGAGAAGTTTCAGAGTAAAAATCTTTATGACTAATAAAATTAGAGATCTCAATTAGAGATTGAGGATCTTTCAACAACCCCGCTAAAAGTTGCTTTTCTAGTTCGTAACTATAAATCATAAGCTTTCTCCAGATTCTTTTTCTAATTTAAGTAAATACTGATGCAAAGCTTTTGTCAAACCTAATTCTGTAATAGACGAATCAAACTTACTGTATACGATTGGGTCTCCAAATTCATTAGCCACAACCATTATAACGCCTTTATATTTATCTGAATCCCCAGATATGTCGTAAATTTTTTCTACAAATCCTTGAGGTATGGAAAAAGCCTCTTTATCGTCGCTCATAAATAAATGTCTTGATTTTCAAAAAATGATTGGTCCACCTTATCATTCGGGTATATCTCTACGAGCTTTATATTGTTTATGTCACAGAAGTCGAGCTTTTTTTGATCCCTTTTCAGTTGATCTAAAAATTTGTATCTATTCTTGTGGAAATGCTTGACAAACTTTGTATGCTGAGCGCCTTGGACTTCAATAGCAATTTTTTTATTAGCGTTGTAAAAATCAAGCGACAATCGAGTACCAACAATCCTAAACTCTTCAAAAACTACATCGTTCCCCCAATATGGATGAAGAAAATCTTTTACGTTTTTCTGGAATTTGCTCCTGCTAGAAGAATCCCAATCTATATGATATTTTCTAGGGTTTTTAAGATTCCTGAGTTTACCATCTATAGAATAAAACTTCATTCTCCACCGCTAAACATTTTCTTAAAGTAGGCTACTAAATATTGACAAAGAGCCGGATCATCCTCAATCAAAGAAAATAACTTATTCTCGCCTTGGACTTTCTCAGGAAGATTAAACCCTCCCTCAACAAGAATTTCTCTAAAATCTTCTGTTATTGAAATCCAAGCTCCAGCTTTTTTAATGAATTCCCAAGCCTCAAGAGTTCCCACGATCTCTTTCTCTACCCAGATTGAGTTGCCCCCAGTCCTCCCATAACGAATAGGATAAGAAATTCTAGTATTAGTCTTCTCATTTGGAGACTTCTTAACAACAACTTTAGCGTAATGCCCAATTGCCGGGTTGGTCTTAGGGTCCATTTTCTTGTTTGATGGATTAAGCAATATATTATCTCCACCAAATCTAGGTTCGAATTCAATGATCCAGTTCGCGAAGTGCAGTAAAGCATTACCGCCTGTCGCAGTCGTCTGCCTAACAGGAGCTTTAGAGTATGGATCAAGCTTGATGTCAGCTCTTACTTGAGAGATAAAAAGTGCCATATGACCCCTTTTAGCAAGAGCGATGGACATCTTCTTCATGAAAGTGGCAGCGATATTCGCTCCCCCAGCCACTTGAACAGCGTCTTCAAACGTCTTTTGATTATCCGCTTTTTTAATTAAACCATCCACGGAATCCAAAACAAAACAGTATTTATTTTTCTCATCATTCGAAGATACCAATTGCCTCATCAAGTCCACTGATGTCTCATAGATGTTCGACTCAAATACAAAACATGTCCCCTCCTCCCATTCTTCATAATCAAAGACAAACTTAACGCCGCACCGCTTTATCATTTCATCAGAAAGCCTACCCTCCGCTTTAAAGTAAACAGCCTTTGATTTAGGCATTTTTAAAAAGTTCTTCATAACTTCTAAGGAAGCTGAAGTTTTTCCACCCTCATTCATGCCAACAAACCTATGTAAACCCGGACCAAAACCTCCATCAAGGTGATGATCAAACTCTAAAGATCCACTTGATACCCTGTAGTTAATCTGATCTTCGTAATTGAAATGATCTTCTTTATTGCTTTTTAAAAAGTTATTCAATAAACTTTTAGAACCTACCGTTGCAACCGTCTTCTTACTAGCCATTTTACTCATCTGTTAAAAAATCCTTTATCGTTCTGTTTTTCTTCTCTATAAATCTGTCCTCACCGCTTTTTTCACCTAGATTATATTCTGGGTATTTTGATTTATCTACCACATAATTAAATGCCCTAAACTTTTTGTCAAGCGTCTCTTTCAGTTTTGGGCTTACTAAGTAAGCTAAAGAATCAAACTGTCGATGAAAATTTACGACATTCATGAATTCTAGAGAATATTTATCGACCAAGTTGTTCAGAAGTTTCATTTCCCTTGAGAAGAATACCCTCTTGTTTTTTTGTGGCTCTTCGACAAGCCTTTTCAAAATATCAGTTTTTTTTATCTTTGGTTTAGCCAGCTTCTTTTTCTTGAAAACGTGGCCACAATCACAAGAAGATACCCCAGATGCGACATACATTTCGCAGCTAGGGCATTTCTTCTTACCTCTTGGCATGAGATTAAGTTACCATTCTTTGAGATCGTGTGCAACCATTTTCCCCACTAATCCTATGAAATCGGTTTTAGGCTTCCAACCTAGAAACCTACGGGCATTTGAAGAGTCCCCCCAAAGAAGTTCCACTTCAGCAGGGCGATAAAAATCTGGATTTATCTTCATCAAAATTTTACCTTCGTGAACATATTTTTCATCCACACCTTCTCCTACCCACTCGCACTTATCAGTCGCAAATCCAGCAAAGTTAAACGCTTGCTCTACAAACTCTCTAATAGTGTAAGTCTGATTAGAAGACAGCACATATTCAATAGGCTCTTCTTGGTTCAACATCAACCAAATTCCCTCTACGAAATCCTCTGAATCACTCCAATCTCTTTTAGCATCAATATTCCCAAGTTCAAGAGGTTTAAATTGATTTAATATGTACTGATTTTTAATACGAGCCACATTCTTAGTGATTTTACGAGTGACAAACTCCTCTCCACGACGAGTTCCTTCATGATTAAATAGCCAACCTTGAATAGCGAATAAATCATAGGAATCCCTCCAAACCTTCACCATATGCCTCGCACTAGCCTTAGAGACCCCATAAGGGCTTCTTGGGCGTAAAGGGTGACGTTCTGACTGAGGAGAATATTGAACGTCCCCAAACTCCTCTGAGGAGCCAGCATTATAATATCGACATTTGGGACAATATTTACGGATAGCCTCAAGCTGGTACAAAACAGCCATAGCATTAGTCTCCATATGATTAACTGGCATCTTCCAGCTAACACCCACAAAAGAATTAGCAGCAAAATTTATAAAAAAATCAGGTTTCTCTTCAGCGATGACTATCTCTGTATTAGCTTGGTCAGCAACATCCAAGTCAATAAGCTTAAAGCGAGGATTATCTAACAGATGAGCTATATTCTGGTGGTTTTTTACACTCAACCTACGAACGCCAGCCACAACGGTATGCTCTGTATTCTCCAAGAGGTAATCAGCCATAAAGCTACCATCTTGACCTGTCACTCCTGTAATGATCACCTTCTTCATTTAAAAAAAACTTCTGAGTTAATATTCTTATCGTCTATAAATAGATCATACACAGGTTTGCCAAATTTTAAAGTGTGATGTTTTACACCATAACGTTTAAACTGTTCTTTAGTCACCTCTGACCAGTCTTTACCAGACCCAGAGCCTCTAGCTGTCCAGTATACAATAGTGTGGCCTTCGTCATACAGTTTATTAATTTTCTGTATCCGTTCTAAAAATGGCTGGCTGTTCTCATAATCCATATTTTGGGTCATAAATATGGTTTCATCTATATCAACATATATTGTCATAAAGTAATTCTGCTGTTTTGAACTGCCACTCATAGTCAATATCGAAGCACTCTAACTCTTCCATCGGGTAAAGTTTGATACCCCCTTCTTTTTGGAAGTCTCCCATAAACATATTTTTAGATATTAGATCTAATCTAGAAGCATATAAAACGTGAGCAGCTTTGTATGTTTCAGTAACAGCTTTTGTGTTCATTATTGTCTGGCCTTCAGGCCAAGGAGTGATTAACTTACCCTTATTATTCCAGAAGTAATCCTTTTGCTCGATTACTCCGAAAAGGTTGTCTTCCTCTTGATTCAAAAAAGTCTTAACAAAAGAATCTATTGTTTCTATTTTTAGAAGAGGCGAGCATAAATTAACTTTTATAACATGTTTATAAGGAAGTTTATCATGCCATTCGTAAATTTTTTGTAAAGAGTCATCATTGTTTGCTGAATCGCAACTCCTTTTGTAAACCTGAACTCCATTGTTATTAGCTATATCAATTAACTCTTGTTCATAAACAGAAGCAAAGATATTGTTTGATGGTATAATTGTAGATTTTAAAAGTTTTTGCAATCCTATTTCAAAAAGGTTAGACCCGCAAAATGATCTAGTCATTTTCTTTGAGACCCTCTCTGAATTTAACCGAGCTTGCACTATTACAGCTATATCACTAATGTTCTTCATAAGAATAATTATATTTATTATAACGCCCTAAATTGTTTATCTTGCAGTTAGGGTAAAAATCTCTGATGTAAGCGTCAAAATATTTATAATGCCTTATAACATCTGGGTATTCTGATATCTTTTTCTTTCTGAATAACTTCTTCCCTTCAAATCCATGAGGCACCAATTGTCCAAACTTAAAATCTGGAGCTACCCCATCGAGACCTATAAAGTCCACATGGCTTGCGCCCAGCTCTAAAGCAAAAATTACCATTTTAGAAGCCGTTCCCGTGAATTTACTTTGATACCTACTTGAACATAAAAAAGTTTTTTCAGGGAAATAATGAATTAAGTAATATAAATGAGCCAACCTATCGCTCAAATCTTCTGCAGCTAAATAAGTAGAACTCCTCTTACAATAGTCTGAGAATTCAATGGAAAAAGTATTTACTTCGTTACCAACAAACAAAACATCCAGATTTATATCTTTGAATTTTTCGCATTTAAAAAAATGGTTACAAGAGAATATATAGTCATAATCTTCTCGTTCAAATTCCAAACTACTTGACGATGGCCCACCACCAATAACCAATATCTTAGAATTTTTAAACTTATTAAAATCTTTTATATCCTCATAAATATAATTGCTAGTGCATTTAAATGATGATTTTTTTATATTTTGACGTTCTAACCAGCTTATCCCTCTGGCACTTTCAACAAACCTATCTTCGGAAGAGACGAAATAGGCATCAGTTTTATCTTCACAATTTTCCCAAGTCTTCATCTTCTTTTGCTATCTTACGGATAAAACTCCTCCAATCGTCAATTAAACAAGAGTCATTTAAAAACATTTTGAATTTTTGAAAAAAAACTTGTTTTTTATTTTCATTTTTTAAATTCATTACGAACTTTTCACAACACTTAATTTTTTCTTCATAAGAAAAATCTTCTCTGTATTTAGACTTAGCTTTTTCATAAGTATAATAATACTCTTCGGATTTTTTATTCAAAAGATAAGGAGGATGCATTGCGTCCCATTTATAATCAATATGAAGGTCTTTATTTTTAGTTTTTAATCTATCAATGTAGCGGCTCACCTTACCTCTGTGAAACTCTATTTTAAGCTCATTCAGAAAATGAACGCATTCATCTTTTATTAAGTGATCCAATATCGCATACTCAGCCCCTTCGATATCCATTTTTAAGACTATGTAATCGTCTTTTGAAAAGTTTTGTCTTATCCAATGTGAGATATCTATAACTTCTGTTAGTAAGTTTTTCAATTCCCCACATTTAGCAATTTCGTGGAAGTCAAAAAGCATACAGTCTTTTCTTGCGAACTGCTTTTCATATAAAGTACGAGCTTTAGCTTTGTCTATAGTACTACCCCCAGTCATCCCCATTCTTAAGAATGGTACTGTTCCATATTCAGTGCTAACACCCTTGAATTGTAAGTTGATTTCATCTTTGATATCTTTATAAAAAGGTTTTAAAAGAGAATTTATCTCAAAACAAAAATATTCAAATTCATTATGTTTATCGTATAAATCTTTGAATTTTCTAACGGAACATCCGTCATGTGAGCCACAGTCTATAAATATTTTTCTCATCTTTGTAAATGGTACATTGACCTCTTGTTACCTATATATACTAATTCAATATTATTTTTTTCTAAATGTTTTGCTAACTGATATTCAACATTATCCCCAAACCTATCCCAACAATCTTTATATTTTGGGTCGTAGGGATGAGCTTCCTCCTGTAAGTATAAAGAGGAAAAGACACCCATAGCTTTAGGAGACCCAAACGCAAAGCCATCGCACATGAACTTATCCATGAAAATCATTGGGGCGACGCAATTCCACCCGCCAAATAAAAATATCTTGTCTTCAGAGTTGTGTGTTTTATAAATATCTTTTATGGGGATCTTTACAAAAGGATTAAACTCAAACCTACAGCGAATAATAATATCGTAGTCGCCTTCAATCATCTGATGGCACTGATACATTTTCCATAGCTGCCTTTTTCTAAGCCATTGCCACTTTGACATGTTTGAATCGTTTAGTGTATCCTCTAAAGATTCGTCTTCTATAAAATGTTTTTTTGTTTTTACTAAAGATAGTAGATCGTTAACTTGAGAATCATCAATCTTGTAAACAACACCATATGAAGGCTGGTTTTTTCTCCAACCCTCCCCTGACTTTAGATACTCATAGACTTCTGAATTAGGTTTGAGTTGAGGTCTACTCAAAGTCTTATGGGAAACAACATTTGAAGTATATGCATAAATATCATCCACATCACTCATGAATGATTGATTTTGCGAATTCAAAGCTTTGTTAAACGCTCCAATTTGCCCACTGTAACATAGTGCCGTTTTCATAACTAAGTTTTACATTCTCTAATATACCTTCATAAATATTATCACTGGATAAATCGTTGAAATTATCAACTTCAATTTTTAGACAGTTTAACATGTATTCACAAAACACCCTCATCTGATCTTGAAACTCTTTTACGCTATTGAATGGAGGAGGATTTTTATCCTTCTCAAAAAAGTGTTCGTTAGTTCTGAATCCATCTAAACCTATAAAATCTATCTTTGACGCTCCAAATAATTTAGCTAACACACAAGCTCTAGGCACATAACCAAGCCTTGAAAAATATCTAGTTAGCCAAATAAAACATAAAGGGTAACTCTCCTTAAGTTTTAATAAATTGAAAGCTGGTCTTCTGGCCGAATGATCAAAGCCTAGAATAGGATTATGATTGTTTACATACTCTAAAAACTCAGGGTCATTAAAATTGACCTCATCGCCAATTAAGGCTAAATGGATCTTATGTTTTTTTAACAAATCGTTCTTAAAAAAATGATTACAGCTAAAAACTAGATCGTAGGATCTTATTTGATTATCTGTTAGTGTTTTAGAGGATGGTCCACCTCCAATAACTAAAACAGATTTATCTTTTACAAAGCTGAAATCTATATCCGATTTTATTAAAAGCTCATCGGTCACCTTAGATTCCCCAAAGACCTCATCGAACATAAAGCTCTTAAAAAAGGCTGTTTGTAAATTTTTAGATGTCTTTACCCAATCTGCAACTGTAGAATGAAAAGAAAACCAGCCTCCTTGGAAAATATCTTTCCTGTAAAGATCCATTAACTATTCCTAAGTTTTTTTCTCACTTCAGCTTCAGTTTCTGTAACTGAAATTTCCCCATCTCCGAAAGATTGTTCCAACTCTCTAACGCCACTAACAAGTTTAAAAAGACCTTGAGGTTCAACTGAAGCCATATGGTCAGAACCCCACATAGTCCTGTCAAGAGTTACATGACGCTCAATGATAGTAGCCCCAAGATAAACAGCAGCGACTGTAGTGCCAAGTCGGAATTCATGCCCACTGTAGCCAACTTGACACCCGTATTTATCTTTTAAAGTTTTGACACAAGAAAGATTTAATTCTTCTATTGGAGCGGGATAAGACGAGTTGCAGTGCAAAACTGCATAATCCGAAGCGTTGTCTTTCAGAATATCAACAGCTTCATCAATCTCCTCTTCAGAACTCATACCTGTAGAGATGATCACTTTTTTACCAGTCTCACAAGTTTTCTTTAGAAGCTCTTTATCTGTAATGCTGGCAGAAGCTATCTTGATAAATGGAATATCATATTGATTTAAGAACTCTAAACTGTCTAAATCCCAAGGAGAAGCGCTCCAAGCTATACCCTTCTCTTTACAGTAACGGTCAATCTCGTCATACTCCTCTTTGCCAAACTCAACCTTGTATTTGTAATCAAGATATGTCATCTCTCCCCAAGGAGTATCGCGTATGACAGACTTTTGATGTTCTGGAACACAAACATCTGGATTTCTTTTTTGAAACTTGACCGCATTGCAGCCAGCTGCAGCAGAAATATCAATGAGCTTCTTAGCTATATCTAGATCTCCGTTGTGATTAATGCCAATCTCCGAAATGATATAAGTCTCTTCCATACTAAGAATAGTATTTATTTTCAAAAGAAAGTCAACATAAAAATTCCTCACATGATTGATACAATTGTTCTCTTTTATGTCTGTCTGGCCTATTATCAGGGTAATCCGTGTTTCTCTTGAACCTATACCCGGTAAAGGACTGACCAGAATGAAGATGCCCCGGCAAGTCTTTACATGGGGTTATGAATACATTTTCGTAGAATGCCTGTTTCCAAGGACTAAGTCTTATATCACAACCATTAGCCAACAAAAAATAAAAACCGAAACATTGCTCCGGGTAATCTAATTGTAGATTACCTAAGAAAGTTTTTTCTGCGTTTAATACCATCATGAAGCAGCCTTCCTTAATTATTTGAGTTTCACCACCAAACAGGTGAGAAGAAAAACAAAACTTATGTATCTTCCAAAATCCATTATCTGTAGTATGAACTTTTTTGGGATTATCTCTCATATTACCCACGAACTTAGAAAGGTCTGGGTAGAGTTCATCACTCCTAGCCCTGATAACATATTTATTTGTGACTAACCTACTCCCCTTCCAAGTAGTAAAAGCTTGAAAAAAGCGACAACCCTGATTGTTTATTTCGCTCAAGTTTTTTGGGTATTTACTAAAAACTAGTTTATATTCTTGTTTAGTTTTATTAAGTAATTCTAAATTCTCATCTTCCCAAGTTGACACGATTATATCCTCAAACCCCTGACTGCGATAACTATCTATAGCCTCAAAAGTCCTATCGTCTATTGGGCCTGTAATAATTACGGATATATCTGAATTATGCATTAAGTTGCTGTTTGGCTATATTTTTAAATCTATTTAAATCGTGTTTAGATAAATCGACCTCCACATTAACCTTATTTTTAGGATCTACATAAATAGAACCAAAAGCCGACAACTCTTTGCAGAAGTTGACGTGATCACACTTGCCATCAGTTGACCATTTTACTTGTTTGATTAAATCTGTATAAGATAAAGCAAAGCCTCCAAACGCTGAATTACACTTGATTGGATTACCTAACGACCAATTCATCCTATCCAATCCATTTTTGAATGGACAATCTGTCCAGTATAATCCTTTATCGTTTGATTTGTCTAGTAAGGGATAAACATCATAGTAAGAATCTGAAGTTACTTCAAAAGCATAATCTGGAATGTTTTGCCTGACATTAGGGGTAACCAATACCGCATCCTCCAACCTTTCTATAAGCTCTAAATGTGACTGTAAATTAGATTTTTCAAAGTTAACATCGGAGTCCACCATTAGCGTATACTTTGAAGAACTGTCTGTGAGTAGATTTTTGCATTTGTTTCTAAACTCACAAAGCATTTGCATCCTCTCTACATTTTGGACACTGCCAAAACTTTCCGCATCCAGATTTTCATGAAGAAACTTATTGGTTCTTTTCTCCAGCCACTGCTCTAGTAAAGGAACTGTTGCATCTTTTGAGTCATTCTCGTAGAAATAATACTCAAAGTCATAATCTAAAGACTCTAAATCTTCTAATTGATTTAAAGTTTTAAGTATATGCGACTCACTGTCGCGCCATAAGGCATAAACGGCTATAGTATCTCTCATGCTAATGCATGATTATACTTTATAGGTCTTCTTCTTCAACCACCAGTTTTACTTCACTCAGGAAAGGGTAATCATTTAGCAAGTCTTGATGATCTGCAAACCCTTCATCATCCCAAGTCCACTCACTATAGACCTCTTCTTCATCCCAAGCTAAGACTTCGTTAGAAACCATCTTACTAACAGGTTTTTTAGACCAGAACTTGCAACTCCAATAACGAGGAGTCGTCTTGTCTTTTGCTGTATCACATTTGTGCCTAGCTCTGAAGCTGCGGCGGCGAGCTGGGTCATCACGTTTGATTTCCATATTTGGATCACCAAACTTAACCATTACTACATTACCAGTCTTTGGGTTTTTGACGTAAACCCCATACTTCTTCTTACCATCTTTTAATCTGAAAGGTTTATTAAGATTTTTCTTTTCCGCTTCAGTGTATTCCAAGTCTTCTGTGCAGTCATCCTGTTCCCATTCATTAGCTTCCACTTTTACCAAATCAATGTGAGCTATATCAAACTCAATATCTTCAAAATCTACAAAAGCTTCTCCTTCACGCTCAAGGTAATAATCTTCCGATCCTCTTGCTACATCTTGGTCAGCAGCACGGTAGGACTTCTTAACCTTGCCACCTCTAACCATTTTAAGGAACATATTTACGCGAGCCATAGCCCACTGACCCCTAGTCTTTCCCGGACGATGACTAGACGAAAAAGCCCCCGCACCACGACGATAAATCTTTTTAAGCTGCCCAAGAGTCACTTTTTTAGAGTGCTTCTTATTGTGTTCAGCTACTTTGTTTTTTAAGGATTGAATAACTTTTTCCGAAAATGTTATTGAACCACCTTTACCACCAGCTGAACCTTTCTTATTCTTACTAGAACCTTTCTTACGTTCTGATGGTTTTGCGGGTGTTTGCGCTCCACTTTTTGGGCCACTGCGCTTTGCAGCGTCAGTTTGCTCCAAAAAATCTTTAATTTTCTTAGAAAAGTCCAATTCCATTGTATTTTTCTTTACACTTATTTTAAGTATAAATGAAATTAACCTTCACAAGATTTACATTCCATAAGGGATCTAGCTAATTCTTGACTAGGATTTGCGCTTCTTTGATAATAAAAACCTTTCAACCCACTCTCCCAACCAAAAATCATAAGCTGATTCACTTCTTTTAAATTAGATTTAGGGGCTATCATAAGATTTAGAGACTGGCCTTGATCTAAAAACTTCTGCCTTTGAGACGCTTGGATGACAATTTCTTTCTGAGTAATCTCTCCAAATGTCTTAAATACACCCTTCTCTTCCTCGCTTAAGAATGCTAAATGCTGAACAGAACCTCCAGTCTCAAGGATACTCATCCAAACCTCATCAGTATCCTTATCCTTTTCAGCTAATAAAGTTTTAAGATATGGGTTTCTATAGGTGAACTTACCTTTAGCTAAATTTTTAACGAAGTAATTTGAATTAAGAGGCTCTATAGATGGTGATACCTGACCCAAAATAAACGAACTACTAGTAGTTGGAGCTATAGCTAGGGTTGTAGTATTTCTGCGATTGTAGCCTTCGCAATACAAAGGGCTTCCTAATAGTTTTGCGAGTTGTATTGTGGCTATGTCGCTACGCTCACGAATCTTCTTAAAGATAAAGCTATTTTGAAGTTTAGCCTCCATACTTTCAAAGCTGATCATTTTACTTTGTAGATAAGAGTGCCAACCAAGAACACCCATTCCTAAAGCTCTGTGACGCTTCGCAAAATTATGAGAGGATTCCATGAATGGTATATTTTTAGTTTTAATAATATACTCCTCCATAACCGCATCAAGAAACATTGTTAAAGTTTCAATAGCGTCCGTTTCTACAATCTCATCCCAGTGGATAAGATTCAAAGATGATAGACAGCACACAAAGGACTCATCCTCTTTTGACGGCAAAGATATTTCATTGCAAAGATTAGAAGCATAGATCTTCATATCCTTATCTTTATAGCAGTCGGGAGCCTGTTTGTTAGCCGCATCTTGGAAGAAAAGGTATGGATAACCAGTCTCAAACCTCTTTTTAATAACTGAAGCCCAAATCTGACGCTTCTCAGAGTCTCCTTCAATCATTAATTTCATCCACTCGTCTGTAACAGTTAAACCGAAAGACATTTCTTGGATTGCATTGCCCTCACTACGGATACGGAGGAACTCTTTTACGTCTGGGTGTTCAATAGGAAGGTACGCAGCGAAAGATCCACGGCGAACATTTCCTTGAGATACCACAGATGCAACCTTATCGAATAACTCCATAAAATGGACAGCCCCAGAAGACTCCCCTCCAGAATTGATTGGAGCGCCTCTCTCTCTAAGATCCCCAAAATAAGCAGATGTCCCTGATCCATGCTTTGTTTGCATCCCGACCTCTGACTGCTTAGCTAAAATGCCATCCATTCTATCAGGAACATAAACCCCATTACATGATATAGGAAGACCTCGCTTGCGTCCAAAGTTAGACCAAACAGGGGAAGCTAAAGAGAAAAACCCGCGCTTCATGTAGCCTACAAATTTTTCAGAAAACCCATTAATACCCAGATACCGTTCTGCAGTATCTGCAATATCACAAATCCTCTGCTCTGGAGTTTCACCATCTTTGAGGTAACCTCGCTCTAGGAATAACCTAGAGTCTTTATTTAGCCAATAATATTCAGTCATTTAAAACAAGTCTTCTTCGTTGAATGTCTGCGAATTCTTTGAGTATTCAACAGGTCGAGAATGGAAGAAATCGGTAGCATTGTTACCTAGCAACTCCTCTTCAAACCAAATTGTATCTTTCAGCAGATTTTTGTCAACATTGAAAGCTTGTTTAAAGCCAATTTTTTGCAACGAGTCATTAATTCTGTTCTTAATGAACTCTTTCAAGATGGAAGCGTTAAGACCTTGCTCTTGAATACCATTAATCATCCAATCGACAATCTTACTCTCAGCATTGAAAGCTTGTTGAGCCTCGTCAAGAATACGGTCCTCCAACTCCTTATCGAACAACTCAGGATGCTCTTGCCTGATAGTATTGATGATCTTCATCCCAACCAATGCGTGTACATTTTCTTCGTTACGGGTGTATTTAACCTGTTGGTCGGTATCTTTGAGAACATTCCGGTAACGAGAAAACCAGTTGATTACATAAAACTGGGAAAACAGAGAGACATTCTCCACAAACAAGGTGAACAGAATAAGAGCATAAACATACTGCTTTTTACTATTCTTGTAAAACTTATGGGTGTACTTTCGAAGGTAGTTCACTCGTCCCTCAATAAAGTCAAGTTTCAGATTTTCTTCAAAAACCTCCTCTAAACCAAGGACTTCTAAAAGCCTCTCATACGCATTATTGTGAATAACTTCGACATTAGCCATTACGAAACCTAAATCGCTAAACGATGGGTGTGGCAAATTGTCACCCAACTTACTCCAAAACTTCTTAACTGCAACCTCAATCTGACCGATTGCAGAGAGGGTTCTCACAATAATCTCTTTTTCTTGATCATTCAATATCACGTTAAAGTCCTGCAAATCAGACGTAAAACTGAACTCTTTATCAGTCCAGAAGCCGTTGTGCATTGCTTCGATAAACTCTCCTGCCCAAGGATAATGGTCAGGCTTACGCGATACTTGTTCTTCAAAAATCATGGTAGAGATAGTTACACTTTTAGAGCGATTTAGTCGCGTGTCGAGCGAAAATTTTTAATTTTTTTTTGTTGACACAAAAATACATATACGTATAATACCGTTATACGGTCAAAATCCGTGAGGTTACGTTTGCTTTTAAAGTAAAACCTCTGGGGAAAGGAATCTAATATATTATATTAATATAATATATATAATAAAGAATAGATATAATCAACATTTTAAAAGTAATGCAAACGGATCAAGAATTAATCGAAAACGTGAAAACCAATAATGATAACGACAGCTTAGTCGAAATCATCAATAGGCACTCAGGAGTTTATCATGGAATGGTAGATAGGTTCCTGTCTGGGGACAAGAATACTGAAGATAGGGATAATATTCTCCTAGAAAAAGAATTCACAATATACAGTTCTGTATTAAAATATGACCCTACAAGAGGAGCTAAATTTACGACATACCTAGCTAACGAAGCTAAATGGAAATGTTTGAATGCTTTAACGAGAAACAAAAAATTTAAAAAATGCCCCCTAGAGGATCTGATTAAACAACCGGAAGACGAAGGTGGGTTCGAATTTCATGAGAATTATGAGGTCTTTTCCTTATTTAAAAATTCTTTAGATAAAGAAAAAGACAAAAGGGTGAAAAAAATTATTGACATGAGATACAATAGCGCTTCTAATAAGGTCACACCTTGGAGGAAGATAGCTAAAGCCCTCGGAATGAGTATTCAGGGGGTGATTAACATCCATAATCGGTATCTATCCAAATTCAAGAAAGAATCAGAAAATTATGTATAACAGTATTACATCAGTAGGGTATCTTGTAAAAGATCCGGTCACTCGTCAACTTAATGGCGGGAAGTCAGTAACCACTCTTCGGATTGGTATTTCTCAAAGCAATGCTAAAACCAAATGCTTTATTGATCTTGAAGTTTGGGATAAACTTTCCGAAATCGCATCAAAATACCTCACGAAAGGACGCGAGTTTGTGTTCACTGGTGAACTAGCTATGGACACTTGGGAAAACAAGGAAACAGGTAAGCCTCAATCTAAATATTTTATCAGAGGAAACAATATTCAATTCTTAAATTCTGGTAAGAAGGACGATAACCAGTCTTCTGATTCCTCCCCCGCTCCCGCTACTGCCGCCGCTGGTCCAGTAGCTGATGATGAGCCTCCGTTTTAATGAAGATTTTAGTTGAAGCTCCTATCAACTCGTTAAGCCTCGGTAATGTTTCTTTTAACATTATCCGAGAGCTTTTCGATAGGGGTTATGACGTAGGAATCTGGCCAACAGGCAATATTGATCTAAAAGCTTATGATGCTGATGAAAAGTTGGTCAAAAAAATAGAAACCAGTGTTAATAACAGGTATGACTATCTTAATAAGGAGATACCAAGCTTAAAAATTTGGCATTTAAATGGTTCTGAGAATAGAAAAAATTCTAATCAGTATTTATTAACTTTTTATGAATGCAACCAACCGACAGACATCGAGAAGAAAATTCATAACGCTCAAGACGAGACGTTTTTTAGTTCTTCCTGCGCTTCTGACTTGTTTGGCGGTGTGTTCTGCCCATTGGGTTTCGATAAAGACTTCAAAGAAACAAAAAAAGAATACTTGAATGACATAACCCATTTTGGATTAATGGGTAAGTTTGAACATAGAAAGCATACTGCTAAAATTATTCAGACTTGGTTAAAGCAATACGGTAACAATCCTAAATACCAACTATCTTGCTTGGTTACTAATCCATTCTATAAGCAAGAAGATATGGATGCAACAATTAATGCTGTTTTAGGTGGAGAGAGATATTCTAATATTAATTTTTTACCTTATTTAGAGAAAAATGCTGAAGTTAATGAATTTTTAAATGCAATCGACATTGACCTTACAGGACTTTCTGGAGCAGAAGGTTGGAATCTTCCTGCTTTTAACGCAACTTGTCTTGGCAAATGGAGCGTTGTTCTTAATGCAACATCTCACAAAGATTGGGCTACTAAAGATAACTGCATTTTGGTCGAGCCTTCAGGGGAAATAGATTGTTACGACGATGTGTTCTTCAAGAAGGAGTCTCCTTTTAATCAAGGAACTTTCTATGATTGGAAAGAAGAAGACGTGATTAAAGCTATGAAAAAAGCCGAAAATAAGGTGGGACAAATTAACACAGAGGGACGAAAGTTGGCAGACAAGATGACTTACTCTAATACTGTGGATGTTATTATGTACCGTATATTCAAGGATTTTGATATGGTATAGAATATGATAAGTGTATATTATGATTAATACATTATTTGATAACCTATTTGAAGATCACTCATCTAGACCCTATAGCACTATTAGAGACAAAGGAGATTATTACGAACTAAAAGTAGAGCTTCCCGGACTATCTAAAGAAGATGTTGAAGTAGAGGTTTCAGATGACCTACTAAAAGTAGAAACTAAATCTGAAGAATCCAAAAAGAGATTTTCTGTAAAACTTATGAAAAAGATTTATACGGAAAACATAACTTGTAAAATGGATAACGGTTTACTTTATTTAGAGTTACCTAAAAAAGGGGTGGTTAAACCCTGTAAGATTAAGGTAAACTAAACAGCGGGGGTGGAAACGCCCCCGTTTTTATTTATAATATAATATGCCTTTATATACTTATCGTCATCCAGATACAGAAGAAGAAAAAGATATTCTTCAATCAATGAATGATGAGCATATTTATATTGATGAGTTTGGT